>Ga0058701_10000413_pt1 | contig 30048 bp, 19 predicted proteins | sample AgamicOrMae_FD_97039 | JGI IMG/M metagenome (GOLD analysis project Ga0058701, IMG submission 97039) | Agave microbial communities from Guanajuato, Mexico - Or.Ma.e | ecosystem: Host-associated > Plants > Phyllosphere > Phylloplane/Leaf | place: Guanajuato, Mexico | collected 2012-06-04 | reverse complement strand
GTCGGGCTCTGGAGCGGCCGCCGTCCGCCAGCAAGCTCGCCGGCGAGCCGCGCGAAACTTCTTGTGAGTATTGCACCTGTGATATAAGGCCCAGGCCGAGGGGGCCCAAGTTGGCGCCCGCCGTCAGTCTGCCGCCGCCGCTCACCAGGGCCAACACCATTGGCTTCCGGCTGACGGGCCCCAAAGAGGAGGAGGAAGAGGAGGATGAAGTTGAGGAGGAGGAACTAGTGCAGGAGGCTTATCGGGTGGCCCATCAGCTGGAGGGGGACAGCTCGTTGGTGGGCAGCCGGCAGCTAATTGGCGACAAAAAGCCTCCTGATGGATGGAGGAGACGCTGGAGACAGGCCAAGACGAGCGCCAGCAGAGTGGTGGCCAGAGGCTCGGCCGGATGCGGGCGCTCAGTGGGTCGGGGGCGCTCGACGGGGGCCCAATCGGGCGCATTAGTGGGCGCACTTCCGCCCGGCCGACCGCCTCCCAAGACGATCTGCAGCCAGGGCCCCACTGTGCCCATGAAGGCGCTGAACAAGGCGGCAACAGTTCAACATGCGCCCCTCAGACAAGGCAAAGCCAAGAGTCTCCATCTGAGCACCTCTAGTCTCAAGGTTTCATCCACCAATGGCCGATTACATGAAAACCACAAATTGATCGATTTCAAGAGCAACAACAATATTAAGAATAATAACAATAACAATGTTAACAATACCAATAGCAATAGTAACACAACAAACGAACAGCTAAGCTTTCATTCCACAACAACAGGTGTTGTTCATGTCAATTCAAATACAAATACCACCATCACCAATAGCCAGATGCAATATCAGCCAAACCAATTGAGTACATCGACCATTGCCACACAAGCAAGCGCAACCTATGAGCCACAAAGGAGGCACATTCATGCACAAGCGTTGCCCCAAACAAACACCAAAGCCCTGGTTACAACTTTGCTCATTTTAGGCACCTATTTTATTTCTTACGTACCGGCAATTATCTATCAGGTTCTCACCTGTATCGATTATTGCCCCTATCCATTGTATGATATTTCATTTAGCAGGCGAGTTTTGTTTGGAGCCATGACCACACTCCTGTTGATTGCCAAATCAATCGTTGATCCACTGATCTATTCATACAGAATGAATGAGATTCAGCAAGCGATCAATAGATATCTATCTAAGAGGCGCTCTAGATCGAGCAATCAACAACAGGGGGCCTCCTTGCGCACAAGTCTCCGCCACACCAGCACCTATCCTCTTCCTGCTCCTGCTCCTCCACCTCAACAGGCGGCGATCAATCAGCCAAACTATGGCGATCAACAGAACTTTGCGGACAACGACGATAATCTGGCTTCTAAAGCTGAAAAATTGCTCTATTGATAAATAAAGGGATAAAGATTAAGAATAAAAGAAAGATCAAATCAATTGAGACCAATTGAGTTGGCTCATCATAAGGTATAACTGTAACTTTATCATTTTATTCAACAACAAGCAGGCCGCATTTCATTCGCTTTCGGCAGCAAACGGATCGCTTAGATCGATCACATATCCATCGTCTATTATTACCTCGCCGTTAGCCTTTCGAGATGCAGCCACAACTTGACGAAAGCCCACTATGCACCACTTCAGGTCACACTTATGGCCTATCCTCGAGTATGAGCCCACAATGCAATCGTTCAGGTTTACATTAGATTCAATTTCAACATTGTCCATTATGACACAGTTTATAATCTTGCACCTGTCTCCAATTTTGCATTGACTTCCTACCGAGCCACCCTTGACGAGACATTTCTCACCCACTTTTGTATCATCTCCGATGGCGCATTCTTTCACTATGTTCATTGTTTTGACACTATAAGCATTCATCAGTGCTTTTGCTTGCTTGTTACACTCTAGAAAATTTGCTAATGTATGCACTCTGTAGGCCAGCAAATCGCGAACAACAAGTCCATGACACTCGATCGGTTGAACTAAACGGGATTTGTGTAAATAGTTCGCGTTGCTCTGCTCTTCTATTACATTTCTTGGATTGAAATTGTGCAATCGTTCACGGAGTTCTGACTCATAATCGAGTCCTTGTTGTTTGAGTCCAACACTTGTGCCGATCTCGTCATCCTCCATCATCTTGTCGTCGTCAACCTCTAATCTGGAAAATTGGCGTGATATCAAATGAGGTATCAACTCACCCTTGAGAACAGTCATGTCCTGATTCGACCTTATAAAATCCAAGGCTGATCTTTTGAATATATACACATGCAGGTCTAAATAACATGAGTGGACCTCAAGAGATGGATGAAGCGCGAGCTCTCTGTTTTTGATTCGGAGATTCTTGGCTAGATCCCTTTCGGAGTGCATGAATACAACTTTGGTGGGAACGAATTCGGAAGTTGAGCTTAAGTCAAACTCATCCAATGGTTCCACCGCTACGATGTCTCTCATGTAGTGATCCTTGTCGCGTTTGCCGGGAGTTTGCTTAGGTTGGAAAAGAGTTGGTTGGTCTGAGAACAGCATGGATAGCATTGGATCGTAGAGTCGATAATGGTACAATAATGCCGTTAAAGCTTTGGGATCAACAATCGAGTCGCAACTGTATACGATGAAGTCATTTCTAATCTTATCGCTTATACTGAGAATGCTTTCTGCTGTGCCACAATCCGATTTCATTGATACGCTTACAAATTCTAGTCTGAGATCTTTGTATGAACTGAACTTTTTATGACAATATTGCTTGATGTCTTGTTCGTGCATATCAGGAACCAGAATAATCATTCTAGTTATACCAATGAATTTTAGTCCAGAAATGGCATACCAAATGAGGGATTGATTACCAACAGGTAATAGGCACTTCGGTTTACCTCTAGTCAATTCAACCATCCGACTTCCAGGGCCGGCGGCCAAGATGACAGCGTCTAAATCCATGCCCACAGATGCTGTGATCAATACTGGCTAGGAGTCGTTCAGGAAATGACGGATCCAATCGATTAAATTAAGACCCACAAAGTTATATTGAGCCATGTGATTAGGGCGAGGTTTGTGTTTTGTTATGGCTGCCAGACCGGCATGTGCTCCCATGTGTACAGTGTGTCCCAAAATTGCTGACACCAAACGTAAACAATAAAAGTCTTCCGGCGAATGGGAGGTCGCCGCGCGCGGTGCGCTTTTATTCGTGCGGGATTCGGAATAGCCCCGCCTCCTCACTGGGTAGCCTGAACCGCTTCAACTCGAATCGCCAAGCCCTTTAGAGTGGAGTGGTATGACCCGCGCGCGGGAATCTGCTTCTGCGACCCGCCACCACCAGCGCTGCGAGCGGTGTTTTTCATTTATTTGTGCGCGTGAATTCGTGCAATGTTTACGTTTGGTGTCAGCGATTTTGGGACACACTGTAGATGCACGGATTTTCGTCCGGAGGCTTAACCAAGACGTGCGTCAGTTAGGGGACCCCGATAGTTAAGATACAGCCGCACCTGATCAAAACAAAGACCAGATATTAGATTACCCTCCACGTTCTGATGGGGGATATTTCTGGTGAGGCTGAAAAATGTATCTAGAAATCTTTTCACAGTGGAAATCCAAGATGGGAAGAGCGAGCCGACCCATTGGGAAAGGAGTAGGCGAACAGGAGTGGTCCAGTTTGGGCCAACTGTAAATAAATCCTGGGTTTCAAGTCTAAAAAAACTGCACCTTTCAACACTCTCATGAATTTCTCTAGACCTAATGACTTGCCAAGGTTATCTCGCCAGTCATTGCTCCTGGTGGGGGCACTTCGAACAGAAGATTGTTGTCGTTTCTCCGCTAGACACAACTCACGCAACACTTCTCTCGTTGTTTGTTTGTTCCAACCCCACCGGGATTAAATTCCCCATTGTTGACCCACGAGTTGGCTTAGCCGAGTCACTAAAAGCCTTTTGCACCACTCCATTTTATGACTTTAAATAGATGACCGGAAGTTTTGTAGTAGCCGCACCAACACTTGTACGCCGGTGCTCTCTTTTGGTGGAAGGAGACCAAGGGGCACCCCAATGGAAGCAAACAGCACTGATGCAGAAACATCTGCGCTTGGACCTCTGGAAGAGGCACGAAATGTTTGCCGAGTTTGTGGGAGAGCTCGGAGCAAGATGGCGGCACAAGCACGAGAGTGCTGAACAAATGAAACAGATTCTTCTGGTGTTCAAAATGGTGTGCAACTTGTATGACGCTTTCGGCCTATCTGTAGGGACGAATGAGAACGGAAAAAGTTCAAACAGAACAACCTGAATTGGTCCCCAGCCATTTGCGTCCATTATGTCCATCTTCCACTCAAGTGCGGCCACATCAAAATGGAGGCACCAGGGCCAGATGTTTCATTCACTCGTATTTCACGAGCTAGCGCCTCCCATGCGACTTCTGTACACTTGCCCGACTCTCTATATTCGGAGGCCTAGCCAAGGGGGGAGACAGCCAAGCATAAAGTACTTGGCTCTACCATTAAACCAGGCTGAGAATAACTAATGTAATGGAGAGAGAGGAGAAGGAGGAAATGGATCTCACAAATCTCGGTTTGTTTCTCTTCCTGCGAAGAGATGGGTGTGAAAGTACCGAATGCTGGGGATGGGTGCGGCTTGGACAATGATTCGAACGCTTAGGATTCGGGAGACGACCACCTCGTGAGCCCTGCGCGCAGAAATTCAACTGACTCGGGATGTTCTCTCTCTTTGTCTTCGGATGATACCTGTTGTTTTTAATCCAATTTAATTTACATCTCAATCTATAAGGCTACTTCATAATCTTAAATCAAGATGAATCAAGATGTCATCAAAGTTAAGGCCTACTTCAATACGGCAAACATGGTCACTTATGTTGACCCACGCATAACTTTGGACAAATTGAACCAAGAGATCAGAGAGTTGTGGCAATTCGGTCCCGATCAATTATTCACCATGAAATGGATCGACGACGAAGGTGATCCATGTTTGCTTACCTGTCAAGAGGAATTGGACGAAATGCTTGGCATGTATGATAGGACACAGTGCAATAAAGATCCAGAAATCGTATTGCATGTCTTCAAGAACCAACCCATGATGCCCGGCATGCCTTGTCCAGGTGAGGACGGTAACATTTATCGACGGGGAGCAATCAGGTGGCGAGAAAAGACCAAGTACAAGATTTATGGCCATATTTATGAACCCAAACGCTTGAAGACTGATACTTGTGCCTACTGTCAAGATAAAATTTGGGGCTTGGGTAGTGGTGGCTTCAAATGTATCAATTGTAAACTGATGGTCCATAAGAAGTGCCATAAACTGTGTAAGGTTATTTGTGGTAGTAGGGGACCATCCAATGATCTACAAAACGTATTACTACCAGCTAGAAATAGCTATTTCACGGCGCCCACGTCGCCAACAAGTCCCACCAATGAGCAGAACATTGACATGGAGCAGATTGAGGCAGGTCGGCCACCTCACTACAGGCTAGAAGACTTCGAGTTATTGAGGGTTATCGGGCGTGGAAGTTACGCAAAGGTCTTGATGGTAGAGTTGAAGAAAACCAAAAGAATCTACGCTATGAAGGTGATCAAGAAAGAGATGTTCGTGCAAAACGAGAACGAGGATATTGATTGGGTTCAAACGGAGAAACACGTATTCGAGCGCGCTTCTAATTATCCTTTCTTGGTTGGCTTGCACTCGTGCTTTCAAAATGAAAGTAGACTATTCTTTGTGATCGAGTTTGTACGTGGCGGTGATCTGATGTATCACATGCAGAGAAAACGAAGACTTGTTGAACCAGAGGCCCAATTCTATGCCGCGGAAATATCATTAGCTTTAGACTTCCTCCATATGCGAGGTATAATCTATAGAGACTTGAAACTCGATAATGTCTTATTGGACCATGAGGGCCATATCAAACTCACTGATTATGGAATGTGTAAAGAGGGAATCAAGAAGGGAGAAAAAACCTCTACGTTCTGCGGAACCCCCAACTACATATCACCCGAGCTACTTAGAAATGAGGAATACGACTTTAGTGTCGATTGGTGGGCGTTAGGTGTTCTTCTTTACGAGATGTTGGCTGGAAAGAGTCCATTCGTGACCCAGGATAGTAGTGAAGAAGCACTGTTCCAAACCATATTGGAGAAAACAATCCGAATTCCAAGAACTTTATCTGTGAGAGCTCAGAACATACTCAAGGTATTCCTTAAGAAAAATCCCGCCGAAAGATTAGGTTGTGATCCTGAGAAAGGATTCAACGAAATCAAGCAGCATGACTTCTTCCGAGGCATCGATTGGGAGCAGCTAGAACGGCGGCAAGTAAAGCCCCCTTATACGCCACCAACCGAGTCGGACCGTGACTTAGCCCACTTCGATCCTGACTTTACTCAGCAACCAGTTTGTTTCACGCCGGATGACCAGGATTTGATATCTAAATTAGATCAATCAGAGTTCGAGGGTTTCGAGTATGTGAATCCTCTTCTCATGTCCATGGAAGATGTCGTTTGATTATCCGAACACCTAGTTACAACGCACACCTAGTATGACAATTTTTATGGAAGGTCTTATTTTATAAACATTATCTTGACTCTATTCCAAATAGTAATCTTCACCACAGGAAGTCTTGGTCTTTCCATCACTCCTCTTCAAAAGCACATAAATAAGTATCATCGCCTCCTCAGTTCAATCATATTTACTGCCGACAGTTATCAGCCGAATGGGATTTCGAGGATCAATCATCGTGGTTACTTTATGCTATCTCACTACTTAATGATTCTCCTGAAATTAATGATCATGCACCAAGTGCTGATTAAGTGCCTATCATTGTTTGACCCTCTGGTATGAGGAATCTTCCCTGGTCGTGTAATCTTACTACAGTATCTACTCTTTAGCCGAACAGATCCCTCCCAATCATCTCTGTGCCTGGAAACAGATTAGGCATGATGTGCTTTCCTCTAGTTAGAAATGTGCCAAAATTCATATCAGGGTAGGTGCAACGAAACTGGTAAGCTCTATAGATGTACGCATAAAAAGAAAGAAACACTAATCAACTTTTTTTCGCCCGCTAACCATTCGTTGCACCACAGATCAATCACATGGAACCGAAGGTACGACTTTGAATTTGATGAAAATCTGAGGAAGCGTATATTTTCACACTATAAAACTAAGGATGTCAACGTGATATTTGATTATTTATGATCAACTTCATTTTCCATGCAACAATTAAAGCAATTTTTAGACAGCAATAGTTATTTCATAATAAAGGTTATTCGATAATCAAGGTAATATAAATACGATTAACGGCTCGCTGACTGCCTTGTGGCCTCCATGAGTTGAGTCTCTGATTTTTCAAACGATCTTAGGCAGGAGATCACTTGATATATCCATTGGCCAACAATAATCTCACAGTAAAGCGGAAGTCCCTTACAACTTTGACTGTAGGAGTCCGCGATGGGTTGTTAAACACGTCGATGCCGCCTTATCATCGACGATAGGCTCACCCTATCTTCACTCACTATAACGAATCAAGATTCAGCCGTCAACAACAGCTCCGTATCACCACCTCTTCTGATTCTTCGTAACATCAAATAGCCAAGTCCAGACAACATAACCAATAACGGTAGGCAGAAGCATATGAAAATTATAAACTTGACTAAAAACGAAAAGACCTGTTCTCGCGGTGCAGCACCGAGGCCTAGAACGAAACTGAAGTCTGTGAAGTCATTTGAGCTGTAGGTCGATTCACCTTTGCCGAAGATCATCTCGAACCGGTATAGCTTGTACTGTGGCTTCGGTCCGACTGTCGGTTGGTACTTGAAATATTGATAGAATGGTTGACTGATGTTAGGCAGCGTCTCCAATGGCATTGATATTTCCTGATCGCTCACATCGACAGTTCTTGAAATGATCTTACGGCGGTCAGTGTAAGCCACCTCTTTCCAATACAGAAATCCAAGCTTAGAATCATCAGATGCGTCGTTTCCTAGATTGATTCCCTTCTGGTTCACTCCAGATTGTCCCAAGGCCAATTTCGCCTCTGGAGTTTGCCCCTCAACTTCGATGTACGCGTTGGTGGAGCTTTCGTCGACCTTGGGAGCAGATTGTTCATTGTTGTTTTTGGCTTTGAACTGCAGTGATTTCACACGGAAAACGCCAGGAGTATACTCATCAGAGATTAGTGACTCGCTATCTGTATCAAGTGAGACCTGATCAGATGGACTCTGGACAACTACCACCATTGTGAGCGCTAAACGAGCATGGGTGAAATTAGCAGGAGGCTTCAGACCGTCAGCAATGATTCCAACTGATAGCGATCTCTCGTTGAGCTTCAGATGTGGCACCTCTTGTTGGCGATCTGCCTTGTAGTTCCTAGGGATAGCCAGCTTGATCTTGAGATCCCCACCCAGAATCTTGTGGGGTGGCTTTGCTCTAAGGAAGGATGTTAGGAAATCGCCTTTTTGGTAGGTGGTCCGTGATGCCATGTCCCATATTACCTGGCCCCAATCGATCTCAATGTGTGCTTTATCCTTGGTGAATAATCCGCTATTATCTGTATCATTGAAGAAGACTATCTTCTCAATGAGTATTCCAATTGCAGAATCTTGTGTAACGTTGAAGTGTAAGCCATTAGTTGATGGTGGTGATGGTTGCGGCGGTGAATTATTGCTTGGCGTTGTCATAGAATTCGTCGATTGGTCATTCAATAGCCTGTCGTTAGAGCCGCTGACACCAAGGATAGACTTCCAGTCAACGAGCAGATCCGAGTCTTGATCAGAACTCGTTGTTATAACCATCGGTGGACCACCAATATTTGACCAGATGAAGTTTGTCTTCTTGGTTGTCTCTGGATTGCTTGAGATGACTTGAAACAAATTGACTGCGGATTTGTTCGGATCTTTGGAAGTACATTGGTCCAAATTACAGTTGAGATTGTACTTGATATCAAGAGTATTTTTCAACCGGGTTCGTGCAGCTTCTGTGGATATTGATTGCAGGTTAAGCGTAATGATGTTGACTAGTAGTATTCCTATGACATTCAGGATAAAACAATTCATTTGATTGATTGAGAGCTTCATCTTGGATTTGTTTTTGATGACACGATAAGATAGAGTGTCCGTATCTGAACTAATCTGAGCCAGGCTTGAAGCTCTGCTAATACTTCTATTATTTCTGTTGTGAAGAGTATACTTGTCTCTTAGTTGCTGAGAATCAATAGATATTTTAAGCATACTGTGGGTACCAATGTTGTTGCGTGCTCAACGAACGTTTGTATGTCATTAGAACATTAGAGACTCTATTATATGATGGGAAGTAAAAATTCTGAAAAAAAAACTAAGTGATTAAAATTCTCATCCTCGTCGATAGCTTTGTGTAATGGGGAATTTGAAATTATTCCATCCTTGTGAGTGACCATATCAGATCAGAGTGAATATCATAGTCAAGGGGAAATGAGAATTGTCGTGAAAATGGTGCGAATGACTACAATAACACAGCGAGTTTGAGCCCGCGAACTCCTCGGAGGCGGATAATGGTGTTTACTGCGTAGAACGCTTGCGCGCGCACTATGGGATGTTACACGAAAGAGAGCACGACGGTCTAGGAGAGGACTGGGGGGACCAGAGTAAAGGCTCCCCCAGCTATCATCAAATGCAGGCAGATGTCTAGACTGCGACACGCAATAAGACAAATATTAGTCGCCTCTGACGATAAGACGCCTCGCTTGGGTGGGGGCTTTGGGCAAGAGGACGCGCAGTGCTTGCACCGCTGAGCAGTGGTGCAGCAGCAGCCAGAGCGCATAGCGACCACCATGCTAGAATGCTGCATACATTCGTGCAAAGGCCATTTAGTGCCTATATTGGAATTGGGATCCTCGTGCATAAATGATCATTGAACGACATGCGGCACTAGCTCGGGCCCGGGCCTGATGCAATCGAATCTAACTCCTGCAAGAATTGGAGAATCGTCCTTTGCTTTGGACTTGTTGTTGATGTTTTCCTTACTGTCGCTTGTTTGTTTTTGCATTCTCTTGACTAGCTAGTTACATAAGCTCCAACCCTATGCCCATCCCCAAGCTAACAAGCATTGGGGGGTCCGAGTGGTGAGCAAGGGCAAGATTCAAGAACAAAGCGTTAGATTTCACTTGCTGGCTCATTGGTACACCAAGTTGGTAGAGGGTTTGTGCGTGATGAAAAAGTAAAGGATTTACCCCGCGTCTTATTTACATTTACAGACTCGGCCCTTTCGGCCTCGGCCAGCCAATTATCCACCTCTTCAGCGTACATTTTCATGGTGAAAGAGAATTTGTTACGTATCTGCTCTGCCTGATATATCAGATAATACTCTGGCCGGCGCATGCAGTTCACCGGCGGCGAGCTCGAGTTGCCTGAAAGTAATTTGGGTTTACCATTTGTTTGCGAGCTCGGTTCCGGTTCTAGTGTTGTTGAGGCAGATTTCACATCAATTAATTGAATATCCCTAAATCGAGGCCTCTTATCAATCGTAACCCTTCTCTTCGGTCTATCTAGGGGTCTATCGTCATGGCGATCGTTCTTTAGCAAGCTAGTGCGTTCGTCCACCCCGTACGAGCCACAGTCCTCCGATGGAATCAAGGGCTCAGACTTGGAGTCGGAAGTGGTTCCAGAGGGAAAAGATTTCCTGGATCGCTTCTCCTGCATTCCTCTTCGAACCTTTTCCACCGTTTTGTTCAGCTTCTGAACACAGAGGCGCCCATTTTGTGTGGCCGCCGACCCACTGGGTCCGCGTCCAACAGACAGGGATTGTCCAAGATTTTCTCGCAAAAAGTCCACCTCAAATGAGGACAGGGTTACGCTAACTGTGAACAAGTTTGTTTCGTCGCAGTCTTTGCCCATTTTGTTTCGGTAATGAATATGGAACAAGAATGATTCGAGAATGAATGCGATGACTATGTTCATGACAATTATGCTGCATAAATAATAGAGACCAAAATAGAGTCGCACCCAATTAGTTCCTGAGACAATCGTGTAGGCGCTCATTAGAGTCAACCAATAGGTATTGCTGGACATGCTAAACAGTGTTAGGTAGCTGGCAACTAGATCACCAAAATCGTTCAGATAGTATCTCATGAAACCATCATCTAGGGTACTCGAGTTGGCCTCAAATCTGAACTGACTTTCCAGTGTTGTGTTCTTGCAGCAATTTCTCAGATCATAATGGCCTAACAACTCCATACCAATGATCGAAAAGAAATAATACAGTATCATGACAACACAAGTCATGCTAACGAAACGCTTCAATAGTATGTAGGTGAGAGTTTGCCACATATCACGATATCTGCGCTTAAACTCGAACAAGCGCATCAATCTTAAAACACGCAAAACGACCACCCAACCAAATGGGTGTCCTCCAGCCAAACCATTGATCAGTCCTACCAAGGATGTGGCTAAAACTATAACGTCGAAACGATTCCATTTATTGCGCCAATAATCGCGTGCTCCATCGGCCAGGATCCTCAGCACGAGCTCGGCACAGAAAACGCTGATAAAGATGTGCGTTGATATCTTATCTGGATAAATGTTGTCTCGATAAATTGCTTGAGCTCCCAGATTGATTGTAGTGCTCGTCAAAGACTGATTTGATGATAGTTGAGTTGAGTTGATATCGGTGGGAATGGACAATGACTCTCCAGCGGCAGGCGCTGTGTGGCCGAGTGTTGTTGCCTCTACAAATTGAAGCAAAGCCTGGGCACCAATCAACAGGTCAATGATCCATTCGAATACGCGATGTTTACATACACGCTCAATGAGTCTGAGTGAACTCTTGACCATTTTAGGTAGGAAGGTATAATCGTCGTACCACTTGAATTGTGGATAGATGAGCTTCCATTCTAGATTAATGAAATCATAAATTTGATAAAATTCGCTTAATGAGATTCCACCATTTTGGTCTGTGTCTAAAGCCTTGAAGATGAGATAGGCGTCGAACATGGAGCATTTGCGATTTAGGTATCTCATGAGGCCCATAAATTGACGATATTGTATACGATTTGGCTGACGACGAGAGACCAACAACTTGAAAGCCTCTTGGCAAGCCTTACGGCGATGCAACAATAGTTTGTGAAACTTTTCCTTCTCCTTGCGGGTGAATATCTCGTAAACTGCAGCCATTGTTAGATTTGTGAATAGGAATAAGTGTATTATAACAAAGAGGACGAAAAATACTGCAGACCAACGGGAGACAGCATAGGAGGGCATCATGACATCTGGAAGGTTGGCGGTTGTTGCTAATATGAGTAGGTTGCCAATGGTTGCTGGCATGTCGGAGAAGTAATAGTTGTTTGAAGCAAACATATAGAAACCAAATATGGAAAATATAAACATGAAGAAGAGGGCCAGGGTGAACATGTCGATAATTGGTGGCAACGATTGAAAGATCTGTCTCACAGCTCTTCTTAGCCCATGGCAGTAGTGATTGTCCATGAGGAAGATGGGCCTCAATGCGCGCGAGTATCTGGGGTGAGTTGAGTGTCTTAGCAGTATGAACACAGCCTCCAGATTCATGGCCAGCAAGACAATCAATTTGGTCACCGTTCTGCCATGTCTGAAAAATCGGCCAGGGCCCATCCAGCGAAATTTCAACAACAACTCGACAGCTATAATGCCAAGCGCAAACAGCTCTATGGCGGCATGTATCTTCGGGTTAAGCTCGTAGCCATCAATCGCAGGTGGCTCAACCAGGGCTAACAATAACAGCACGATACTTGCTGCCAAATCTAATTGATAAAAGTATCTATTATGGACGAGTATGTAAGTCTCTATGGTGGTGTACTGGCCTCCCAGAATGAAACCGTGTCTCTTTTCACCTGCATCGTGCAACTTCTCCTTTGGCAAGGCGCTGTCAGTGGCGGAATCACTATCGGTGGGACATAGAGCACTTGAGCTAGATGGTGGCGAGCTTGATAGAGCTTTTCGGGCTCTTTTCCTCGGGTGGTTCTCGAATTTGTCATTGTTTAAACCTTCCTCGATGTAAATGGAGGCCTCGTGGTAGTTTGAGCGCCACAAGTTGTGATTTCTCTGCCGTAGTTCTTGGGCTACGCGCTGGTCAACGGCACTCAGCTGATTGGGCAATTCATCCGGCTCAGTCAGTGAGTCGGTCATCCTTGAGGATATCCTTTTCTATGAGTTTGAATTTTGACGATGGTTGGTGTCTTCGTGAATGTTTGGTGCTAATTCTCGAGCTCATTTGTCAGGCCTGAAGATTATAAGGTAATTTTGTTTTCCCAAGCTATGATAGGCGCCTAATTGTTGCTTATATCTCTGTTACTCTTCGCTCAAACCATCGCACTGCCTCCTGAGTGCAGCTCCTGCTGCCATTCTCTTTTCAAGTATCACACGCACACTCCTACACTAGCGCGTACATTTAGAATTGCTAGCATGAGCATAGGGTTTCAGATTGGCCTTCGATGAGCTAGTTATTGTTTCCAAACATTTACTCTAGCACATTCATTGTGGCAAAGCTTTCATCGATTGAGAATTAGATCAGATTGGGCAGGATTGTGACAGCAGCGACAGCATCATCCACTAACCTTATCTACAGTGCGTCCCAAATCTTATCTACCATTCGAATCATCTCGCTAAATTGATCGACAAATTATATCTAAAATTCATTATTAACAGTACCAAATCATTAGTGAAAGCCTCTTTAATGTCCTCCATTGTTGCTGCCGGTGTTGCCCTAACAGCTCTCGGCTTGGCGGGCCGCGCCATACTCAGACAGACAACCAAGATCTCATATTATCGAGGTGGGTTCGAACCAACCATGACAAGGAGAGAGGCTAGTCTCATATTAGGTATTAACTCAAGTAGCGCGAACGCGGACAAAATCAAACAAGCCCACAAGAGAGTGATAGTACCAAACCATCCTGACAGGGGTGGTTCACCTTACATGGCGGCCAAGATCAACGAAGCGAAGTCTGTTTTGTTAAAGCACGTGGAATAATCCAACCTCTCGACGGTCGGAAATCTAAAGTTAACTCGTTTTGTTGTTTATGCAACGTAGATGGAAACATAATGTGAAAGCACGAATAAACCAGTCTAGGAAATGGGAGATGGAATCGGGTTCGAGTTTAGTAGAGTTTTTATTTTGCATATCCATGGGTCTAATCGAACAATCCGAAACCCATGTCATCATCCTCTTCTTCTTCTTCCTCTTTCTTCTCTTCCTTCTTCTCTTCTTTCTGTTCTGGGGCGGCACCACCAGCAGCTGCCGCGGCGGGCGCTGCCGGCCCTGTGCCTACACCAGCTCCGACATTTGATACCAGATCCTTGAGGTTGATTGACTCCAAAGCCTTGGTGAATATTCCTGGCCAATAGGGTTCTACGCTCACATTTGCTGTTTTCAGTAACGTTTGGAGCTTATCAGCGGTGACAGGACTGTTGTCATCCTGGAGGATCAAGGCCGAGTAGACACAAGCAAGCTCTTCTGTTGACGCCATCTTTGTGAATGTGAAAATATTAATTTATGGACTAATAAGATTTCGGAGTTCCGAAGGCGTGACACGCAAATAATAATAATATTATGATCCGATTGTAAGTGTGAGGGAAGATTGATTCAATTTGACGACTGTTCGAAAAGGTAGAAGGCTTCAGGGGATAGAGCGATGAGTAGAATCAGGGCTGTTTGTAGAATTTTAGATCCGCTCACATGGTCGCCGGAAATTTTTGCGCATCGTGGCTGGCGCATGCAGCCTCAAAGGTGCCGGAGAGAATTTGGCGCTTTAATTTCAAATAACTGACGCATGCGCATCGACCCTTTCAGCCGCCTCCTCATTCGCTAGTGGATTGCTGGTAGATGTATATTAGGAGCCGCATGATGCATTGATTGCGCCGTGCAGCACTGTTGGGATTACGAACACCGCAGGACTGAACCGAAGAAGTTGATTTTCAGTCGACTGCAGGCTCCACTCATTTTGACCCAGTCTAAAAAAGAAAACTGCCACAGCCGTCCTTAGATAGCTGACTCTCATCGCCAGCTTGGCGTCTCGCAACGCATCTCCGCTTATCCAGTTGCGAAGACACCCAGCTCGTCGATTAGACACCATCGCTGACTAGTCCCGAGCTCACATTCAATTCAACCGACAGTCCGTAGTTCTCTTTTAATGCGAGGCTTGTAAGATCGTCAGGAGGACTTACCAACTATGACAGCTCGACTAGTTTCGACCGGGCAAGTCATAACCAGTCTGTGCACCGGCAGTCCTGCAGCTAGCATCCTCAAGTTTAGCTCAACAGTTCAGCCGAGGCTGAAATCTTTCACTTGGTCCGTAGGGGACGATTTCATTCCCAGATTCCAGTCGAGTGTCGTTAGTGTGGGAGTCGAGTCTCCTTTGTAGAAGTTCCTCTCCGATGAGCTGCACATAGGCAGAGCTGAGGATTTGAGAAGCCTATGGAGTTGGTGCACACATCAGACCGGAGCTGTCGTGCTTCGTAACTGCGAGGACTGACACATGTTTAGCTGAAAACTGTCTCGAGCTGCTATCCCACAAACCATGCACAGAAACCGCGGCACGTCGGCGCTGGATCTCTGCTGGCAGTCTGCATGATTCCACTCACCAAAATTTACATCTTTCCCATTCACTTGCTCGGCGTCTGCATTTTTATGATTACTACAAATCATTTGTCATTAATTCAAAAAGCAATTTATCAGATATTATAAAATAAAATCGATTTCAAAAAACAGCTTCAAGATGACTACTCCAGCTCAAGGCAAAGGGAAGAAGAAAAATAAGGAGGTAACTAAGTTGTCATTAGATGAATTCAATCAAACAAATGCGGGGGAAGGATATTCTGTCATTAATCTCAAGACCGGTCTTGACTGGGCTGAGGCAATGGCCGATTATGAAAAATCTAGCATAGTTGTTCCAATTGTGCCTAGATCGCAAAGAGGTCCAGATATAGATCCCGATTCGTTGCCCAATGAACCTCCATTCAGAGCAAGTTTATTTAATTTACCTATGTCAGCTGAGGAAAAGGATATTCGTGAACGATTTTTTCCTGGCTTAGAAGTAAAACGAGTTGATATCACAAAAGCTTCGACGACAGTTGAATTCCAAACTAAACAAGATTTATACGAGGCGCTATGTAAAAATGGAACTACGTTAAAAAATAGAACTATAGACGTACTACTATATGGTCAGAGACCAGAAGACAATCGATCAGATAGATACGGACGCGGGGGTACGTCCTCATACGGTGATCGTGGGGGCCGATCCGAAGGAGGTGGCTTCAATAGAATGAGCGATCGTGGCGGTTACAACGACAGAGGTTTCAATAGGAATGACAGAGACAATTATGGCGGCTTTAGTCGTAGCGGAACAGCAGACAATTGGCGTGCAAGACCGGCGACAGTAATAAAACCACAATCTCCTCCGCATACACAGCAGCAAAGCTATCAGAACAAACCATATTACAATCAACCAACAAACCGATACAATCAATATCACAACCATCCACCGCCACCACCTCCATCAAACCATAATAATCCGCCACATTTTCAGAATAGGCCCGGACCTATGAACAATAATAGGCCAATGAACTCGTGGGGACCCGGCGGTCCAGGTGGCCCAGATTATCTACCTGGCGGGCCACCAGATACGGAGGAGAGACCTAGATTGGTTATCAAAAAACGAGAGACACCATTAGATGTAAATGATGTATCCTCAGTGAAACGAAATGAGGCCATCTTCGGTCAAGCTAAGCCCAGCTCGAAGCCATATGAAAAGATGAAGGAAGTAGAAGAGAAGTTGAAAAACTAATAATATAAATGATATCTTATAATAAAAGATGGAGTGTTTGCTTGGATCCGTGTTCCAATCTCATGTCGTCTCTTGGGCTGCTTTTAGGGGGCTGCTCCTCAAATTGTCTGAAGTACGGTAAGAAAGTATGGGTTTTTATTCTCGAGCTGGAGATATCCTAGCGTTATCTCACTTGATTTCTCTAAGTCTCTGCAAAACGGCTCATTCTGATGGTGCATGACTAGTTCAACCGAGAATATCTGAAAGAATGTTTTCCACAACCAAGGAGATTCTCAAATGAAGGGAAGGGGAGGTCTTCCATGTCATATTTTTCGGGGTCTCACTTGGTTTTAAATCTTCTTAAATATACAGCTGAGCAAGTCAGTGTCGACGTTAACGGACAACTCGTTACCATTCTGGATTGGTTTTTTTTGCCTCTGTTGCAGTGTAGCTAATTTGGATGCCTGAGCGTCAGTACTTCGCTGAGATCCTCGATTCTTCATAAACCTCGATCGTTCCGTCATCTTTTGATAAAAATCTGCTTGCTTCTTCACCTGGCTCATTTCGAACCTCCTCTTATGATCTCGTGTGGTTTTATCCATGTGTAGTTGATCCATCAAGTGGGACCATTTGAACTTATGCAGATATTTGATACTCCATATCTGACCCCTCAGAATGGAGTGCTTTTTCCCGTAATTTATCTCGGTTCCATTCAAATCTGTAGCCACTTCCTTGGCTACTCTTTTCTTTTTGAATTCCACCCAGCCTTCGGTATATTTTTTTCTCTTGCTGGTGAGATTACTAGCCTCTGGTTCCAGGTATATACGGCCTACCTCGCCAAATTGACTCATAATTTCTCTTAGCATCCTAACCGTGAGGCCGTCGGGTATGTAACTGAGGTAGATGACACCAAATTTGTAGTTCTTTTTCTGGACGGCAAGCCTATCATCAACGGGGCTCTCACGTTCATGATCCTCGCTATCGAGAGTGGAATTGTGATCGGCATCCCCGTTATCAAGGATGGATTCCTGTTCAGCATCCTTGTTCTCGAAGACTGTTTCCTGTTGGCCTTCCATTTCAAAATAATAATGAATCTTTTTTTTGTTTGATGAGAACAGTACCATGTGATGCAAATCGAAGGAGACACGCGCGACTCACTTTCTGTGCTCTTGAAACTGCAGTCTGCAGCGAAACAGCAAAGATTAAATAGACAAACATCAACACCTCAGTTTTGGCATCATATTTTTGCGTGGTGCACTTGTTTACGTTTTCCGCAGCTTTCTATTCTACCTTCAGAATTGACTTTAAACAAGAACTCTCATAGTAATAAGTTTGTAGATCCACGGGCTGGATCCTATTCTTATACGACCATCAAGAGATCAGAATTGTGGCGGATTCCATGGGAAAGCCATCATCGCTAAGATGAATAATACAGGGAAAAATTCGCTTCTTGAAGCTTTCAGAAGATCATCCAGAAATGAGGTGCAAGCCGATCCATCGACTTCAGATGTTGGAACTCATACTAGCCTCCAGCCATGCATCAGTAGCGATAGTCGGATAGCTCATAGCTATTCAACTGTATTCACTAACATAGCATCGTCCCTAAAATGGTGTCCAACATCCGATCAAGAATTAGCGAAGGCGGAGGACGATCTATTATCTCGTCTGTCTCGACCATTCAAGGCCTACTTTGTAGATATTGGTTCCGGGTGGGGTTTCGAAAGTAACAAGATCAGGACTCTCGAGATGTTGACCCCTGAGGAAGAGGAGCGGCAAAAATCATCAGCAAGCGAGAAGAAACTGAATAGTGAGAAAATTGGATCGACATCACCTCTTGTTAAACAGCCACTTGTGATGGTGCACGGTTTCGCCGCGGGCCTCGGCACTTGGATTCTCAATCTGGATTCAATATCATCATCAATCAATAGGAAAGTATATGCCTTCGATATATTAGGCTTTGCACGTTCCACTCGCGCCCCATTCGATCTTTCTGGTGATGTTGAGGGTCAATTCATTGACAGTATAGAAAAGTGGCGCAGCAAGATGAATCTTGACAAGGTAATCCTCTTGGGTCACTCGTTCGGCGGTTATCTTTGCGCAAGTTACGCTCTCAAGCACCCTGAGAGGGTCTCTCATGTCATTCTGGCTGATCCTTGGGGCATACAAGATAGACAGGTGTCTTCGAACAGGAATACTTATAGATTTCCAATATGGGTCCGGGTCGTAAACTCAATTTTTCAGTCATTCAACCCATTGGCAGTGCTACGCGCTTCGGGTCCCTACGGTCCGAGTTTAGTGCAGAAGTTCAGGCCAGACTTGAGGGAAAAATTTCGCCCAAAACTTCAGGATGATTGTCACAAGTTTCTTAATTACATCTACCATTGCAATGCTCAGATACCCACCGGTGAGTCAGCCTTCAAGCGTTTGACATTACCCTATGGTTGGCCTAAGAATCCATTGATCCACCGTCTTCTCGATTTGGACGATTCCGTTTCGTTAACCTTCATATATGGTTCACGCTCATGGATTGAAAAAGCTCCAGGTGAATTTCTGAGAGATTGCATGACTCCAGGTCGAGTGACCGTGAACATGATTCTAAACTCAGGTCATCATGTTTATGCGGACAAGTACGAGGAATTCAACGAGCTCGTCCAGGAAGCCTGCGCGAAAGTGGACGACTAGGTTGTAACAAATGACCGGTAGATTTTAGTATTGGGTTTGTTGTGTTCTCATGGTAAACATTTTCATCAATAAAATTGCAATAGACTTGGATCTCGATCCAATCCACCGCAACAGCGGACAAATGTATCACTATCTAGTCTAGGAGTATCATCTAGTCCGTCCAATCGAGTGTCACATAGTCTCCAATCTAAATAACTATTCTATTGTGAGTTCTCATTTGTCTATGCTAGCATTTCGCCCTTCCTCAAGGTTCAAGTTCTGTCAGCCTGTGTCTCCCTTCGACGCGAAAACATTCATCATGGAGAGCAAACACTTTCTGGCCGCATCATTTAGAGAGTCGATTGCCTCGAGATGCTATCATCAAAGAGGATAACGAGCTTCGTAACAAGAGCCGATGTGTGTGGTCGGCCCAAGGCAGGAAAAGAAAATCGGACCGACTTCTCACAGAATTATGGAAATATAAGCAGTCAGTAGCATCAGTTCCGAAGGTACTTTCCGACCACCCCCTGAGGAAAAGGATCGTACGAGTCAAACAAGCAGTCTTAGTATTTGAATCGCAGAACCAGCACAAAGTATCGCCTTAGGGTAATTATGGATGGAATCATCTAGACTCGGGACTGGGACTTTCCCAGCGAAAGTTCATGGTCGTTTTTTGGAGACTGGGCACAACAGAAAGAAAGGAGATCCTTCGACCAGTGGCAAGTTTGAATTTGGAGTACATCGCAAGAGCGAAGAAGTACCTTTACTCGTTCCCATCATGCGCAAGATCACTGACCAACATCTTGCGCCGACAAATCATGCCACACACTGGCCAACGTATACGCTCTTAGGATGTTTGAACGTATGAAGGAGCAAAGATGATTATGATCTCGCGTCTGGTTCGAGCTCGCAGACTCAGGGTTGACCTTCTAGCTATGGCAGGCTGTCTCAAGCCGGCTGCGTTTCAATGCAAGATTCCACTTTCACCTTGGTCCATAAGTTCCTATCTCTCGATTGCGACGGGAGAAATTCGCTTCATCCTAAAGTATCCTCGAACTTTAAAACAAGTGTTCGCAGAGATCCATTCGTTGGTTGCAAACTCAAATAACAACGGCCGGATGTCTAACCAAATGCGTCCATATTGAGACATATCGATATTTGAATCTCAATACTTTCTCGCTCTGTCCATTAACTAGTTGCATGTGAGCACCAGTTCATTTCTTACATCTTTCTACCCCATCTTGACTCGGCGAAGGGATGTCACTACTCAAAGATTCGTCCTGCTGATTCCGATCCAGCGCATCTCCTCAGGAATAGTCAGCAATTAGTATTTCCCAAATGGGGATTCATCGAAGTTGATAGAGACCCGGAGCCACAGAATGATGGTGGAACGCGTCAGGGGTGCTAGAAAAAGTTCTATTCAGGCACAGGCTAACCTACACGTCTGGATCAGTCGCTCAGACTGCACTAGATTCAAACATCAAGAAGGCTCATAGGAATATGGGGCCTCGGGATATGTTGAGAACTGCTTCCCGAGGTCCTCCCAGCAAAGAAAGTGAGAGTTTCCGAATCACCTTGTTGATTGTCATTCGAATGAGGAAAGTCGGGGTATTCAATCAATTAGAGGCGTTTTTTGAAGATTTTTTTCTTTCCTGGCGACTGCCCACCTTCCGGATTGTCGCGAGCCGCTTAATGGGTGCGGAAAAAATGAGAGAAAGTTCCATTCTCATTATACTGCCATACTATTTTCTGCAGATTGCCATTAAGCTTAAGAGAGCATGAGCTCAACTGGTCAATGCTATGCACATGCGCGCTCCGCGACGGGTCTCGACGGAACCAGAGCAATGGAAAGCAGATTTTTTTTCCTTCTAGCTTGATACAACTGTAAGGCCATGCACAGGAGTGCCGGCAAACCAAATACCAAACCAGATAGGATAGTATCGGTTTTGCCACGAGTAAAGGAACTTGCCACATGGGTTGTTAGGGCAAATCCACAACTTTCTCATTTGGCGGAGTAGATTCTCGCTCGATCTTGAAACTAGGAAATAAGTCGTCCGAAAGTGAGCCGATCGTTTGAAGCATGCTTCAGATTCGGTCGTTTTTTCGGAAATCATTATCTGAGCCAAAGAAAACTTTGCCGACTTCAGTTCAAGAGCGATTGAAAAATAGAAAGTTGAATTTTCGCTGCAACATTTGCTACTGGTTGACAAGTTGCAAATGAGCTGTGACAATTTACACGCGGACTAGTTCACCTCGTTCAATTTGGGCTAGCTCTAAATAATCAGTGTTACGATCTTGCTGGAAGGCCGGGCGGTGTTGTTCAAAGTGGACACTAGTTTCTCCTACACTTGTATGTCTAATGCACGTCCGTGGATAATATACTCTCACTTTCCCGGCTAGACCTTTGGCTGGGATAATTTTTCTGCAGAAGAAAGGAGCAGACACGATATCTCCTCCCACTTGCCGCAGTAGATAGTAAGTTTTCTACATTGGTGGTCTCTAATCGTGACTCGCGGCTGCTTACTTGCTACCTTCTTGTGGCTTTGCTAGACGCTATCATCTTCTGAACACTTTCGAGTATAAATAGCCAGCACGAGTTGGAAAGCTATCATCATATTCGAATTGAGCTCATTGGGATAAAGAGTCTAAATTTCATGAGCAAAGAAGAGCCTACTGAGCGCCAGAAGTTCCATCATCAGCCACAAGCTAAGATAAAACTCACATCAAACTATTCTTAGGCTATCTCTCCGCACACATAATCAAACATGAGATTCTCGGTAATTATCCAAAACAATACATTGATCTCAAACAAAATCACACACCAATTGTGCAATTCTTCTCTCCAGAGACAGCTAACCAGATGAATCGCCCAATTCAAAATCATCTAGCATAAAAAGCTTGCTTTGACCGGCTCAATTGCGCTCTTCGCCATGGTGACAATGGTGATCTTGGCGCAAACAAGCGAGGCCAAGGGCTACAAAGAGAAAAAGATCCATGTGGTTCATGTTCCTAAGCCCGTTTATATCAAGAAACCATACCCAGTTATAGTGGAAAAGAAGGTGCCTGTCTACAAGGTGAAGCCAGTTTTTATACCAAAACCAATCATTGTTAAAAAGAAGGAGATGGTGCCAGTAGTGAAGAAGGTGCACATCATTCAGAAAGTTAAGGTTCCAGTTATCAAGAAGGTGCCCTACCCAGTTCCGGTCAAGAAGATCAAGGTGAGTTAACACTTCTGCGCAACTGAATATTATCACCATAGCACAGTTTCTCTCTCATTCATTCAGCCCATTGAACCGCTAACCAAAGTAACTATAACTCATAACAAACTATGATCAACTGCTCTCCGACTTCTTTGACAATTAGATTGTGAAAGTTCCAGTATACATCAAAGAGAAGAAGGGAAAGCATAAGGAATACATGTAAATTATCGCCCAAGCGAAGGAAACTCCCCCACAACCACCCAAAATGAGTCCGAGTCCCAACTACTCTATTCGAATCTTGACCTCATCGCATAAGCTTATTCTGGTTAGTTATAATTATCATGATTATAAGTTATAATCAAGAGTTGAAGCTCTAACGATGACATCCGGTGATCCCAAGACGAAATGGAACCAAAAACTTGACCGCTCGAAACATACACTGCCCAATGAGTAATGCTGAATTACGCGTAATTATCATATCACCATATCAACAGGTTCAAACATCAGGTGAAAACAATGAGAATCATGATAAAATTATAATAACCAAAAAAATCTATCCGAGTTGATTGTTTTCTCTTTCATGGCGTCATTCTTGAAATCTGTGTAAACCTATTTCCTTTACGCCTTAGAATGAGCTTTTTATTTACAGACTTATCCGATATGATACTCATACAGGACAAGCATGATTCTTAGATCATGAAAGATTACTCAATCAAGATCAATGAATTGTGATTGATTGTATTTGACTTCCAATCGAGAGGCTGGACACAGACCCAAACTTTCTAATGTCTCATTCATTTGCGAGTCTGTCAATTTTTTGTTGGGTGGAGCAACGAACTCGACATTTGCTGTATGAGCATACGCCTTCTCCAATTGAACAAATAACCTAACAGCCGACAGCTGCTCTTGGGGAGAAAACTTGTGTACTTTACTAGAACCATCTGGAAAGCGAAGAGCAAGTTTACATTCAGTGATAGTTCCCTTTGAAGTTGGGTTCGTGGTATTAGATGCCGATGGTGATTTTGTAGTTGAGGTCTCATTTGACGTCGGAGGTTTGTTCCTATTCTTCATGGCTTCACGATCTCGGGCAATTTGCTCGAGGACTTGTTTCTTACGCAATTCCTTTTCTAACTTTTCCCTCCTGATCTGCTGAGCCAAGCGGATCCTTTCTTGATCCTGTAATTCTTGCCTTGTCTCTAATATCTTTTGGCCTACTTCACGACGCTTCTTTTCATCTTCTATTGCTTTCTTCCTTTCCTCTTCAGCTCTGATCGCTTGTCGTTCGAGGATTAACCGTTGGGCCTCCTCAACTGTTATCTTCTTCCTAGCGGCCTCCTCGGCGACTGTCTCTCCTGGTCGCGTGTCTGTATCAAGCCCCGTCTTATCGTTGTTATCTTGACTCTCCCTAGATACATTGGTCAAAGTATTCTGACCACCAGATATCGAGTCGGTGGATGCTGTTGGTGCACCTCCAGATGGCTCATCGAGCTCGTCATCATGTGCTATGAGCCATTCCATAACCTGCTCGAGCGTCTGAGCCTCTGGACACGAACCCATGGCTCTCTTCCTAGATAGGTTATTCGATGAAACAGAAAGATGATTGTTAATTGAAGGGTTCTTCATCAAGTATGTGTTGTCTTCATAAGCTCTTAAGATAGAAACTACTAGTTGAACTTACACTTTCGATTCCGAGAAGCCCATATCGAGTAATTGCGATTTGATAGAATCCATGCTGAATCCAGGACTGTGATATGTATATAAATGAATCTGTATACCAAACTATGTGTGTATTTATTAAGACGGGAATGGACAAGATTTAAATTGCTATAAAATGTTGCAGTGGAATTGTTTTGTATAGTGCAATCTTTTGTGGGGGTCGCGCGAAACGAGAAGGATGGATTTTCTTAGCAGTGATACAAATTCACGCACGCCCACCTATGGACCACAGATAGGCTGTGGCACTATGGTGAGAGCAAGTCTTGAAAAATAAATCTCAGATATCTTCTGCTCCCTCTTAACCGCTTCTACCCTATCAAACCGTCAATGGTAGTGTATCGAAAATACAGTACACGGGTAAACGACGTTTATCAACAAACGAGTGGTTGCATCATGGCGTAACCTCAATGAGTAAGTCATGAGGTGGTTACGAAGAACTCCTTTCGAGTTCTCTGCTCGCCTAAACTCACACAGCAGAGCTCTGCAGACTAGCAGATTTGTCAAACTGCTTGCTCATGCACACTGCCGGCAGTGTATCGAGCAGACAGGGGAAGAGTAGTAATTGTACTCCTCGGCTGTGAGTGTATGCATCTCATCGGGCTGACCGGAGGAAAAAAATCATTGTTGTCATATTGCCGAGAGCATAGTGATCCAATCCGGCAGTGTGATGAGGGCAGGGTAACTAAATTATCCTTCTTATGCAACCAGAGAGCGATATTCAGAGCTCTAAACTGGGTCTTGAATTTCAGATCAAGTGTAACGAAGTAATAGTAATGGACATGAGCTAAAAGTACGAAAGATCCACAAGCAACAACCAGGCAATATTAGCAAGCATCGCCAGCAAATTAGAGTATCCATTACCCATGTCCATCAATTAGTCACCTAACAAGCTAACAGAATGGCGCCCATTGAGAATCTTCTGATACCAGAGCCAAGTCACAGTTGTCAAGCCATCATCTCATAGCCATAATATTGGAGTCAGCTACTTAACTTATTATCCTATTGGTTGAAATCACTACCTCGGAGAGCGTCAATAGATTAGTTTTATTTTTTTTTCTTTTTTCATACTCACTCCGAATAACAACATTGAAAAATACTCTCAGAGTGTATCCCCAGATTATTGTCACTTCATATACCTTGAGGAATATTATTAACCCTCCCCGTGACTAGAGATCAAATCAATTTTGTCGGCTGAAAATTTGTAGATCATACCAAAGGATCATATCACCCAAAGATTACCTGGAACTTCCAGATATTTAAGCCTCACGGAGACATACACTTTTAAGTGATAAAATGGCTTCTTCAGCGTTAGCAGACATAGATTTGAACAGCCTGTCGGATCCGACAGGCATCTTTGAACTTGTCGAAGTTGTTGGTTCGGGCACGTACGGCCAAGTCTACAAAGGGAGACACACCAGAACAGGCCAGTTGGCAGCTATCAAAATAATGGACGTCACCGAAGAGGAAGAGGAAGAAATCAAGCTCGAAATAAACGTATTGAAGAACCACTCGCATCATAGGAATATTGCCACCTATTATGGTGCATTTATACACAAGAGCCAACCTGGTCAAGATGATAAATTATGGCTTGTCATGGAGTACTGTGGTGCTGGTAGCGTCACGGATTTGGTCAAATCAACTAAGACTCTTTCTTTGCGTGAAGATTGGATCGCATACATATGCCGTGAGATTTCCAGAGGTCTGGCCCATTTACATGCGAGTAAAATAATTCATAGGGATATCAAAGGACAGAATGTATTACTAACAGATAATGCTGAAGTGAAACTAGTCGATTTTGGGGTTAGTGCACGATTGGATAAGACTATAGGTCGTAGAAATACTTTTATCGGCACTCCCTATTGGATGTCGCCAGAGGTGATTGCTTGCGATGAAAACCCCGACGCCAAATATGATAATAGAAGTGACTTGTGGTCATTGGGTATAACCGCAATAGAGATGGCTGAATCACATCCACCACTTTGTGATATGCATCCAATGAGAGCACTGTTCTTGATACCTCGGAGCCCGCCGCCGAGATTGAAACCGACACGTAAATGGAGTAAGAAATTCCATGCCTTCATCGAGACCGTTCTGGTTAAAGACTACCAACAGAGGCCCCACACAGAACAGTTGCTGCGACATACTTTCCTGAAGGACATACCAAGTGAACGCCAAGTTAAGATACAACTGAAAGACCATCTTGATCGAACTAGAAAGGGGCGCAATCTTCAAGGTATGAATGCAATGGATGCAGGTGGCCCAATGCTAGCACCGAGCGAGCCAGCTTTCTTAAATGACAACGATGATGACGACGAAGAGGGTCCCGACGAGACACTGAAGAGACGTGTCGATGCTCCACAGAAAGCGCAGCATCATGTCGCAGCCAAACATGCAGTTCAGCATCAACTACCCCAGAAACCACAGCACCAGCCCCCTCTGCCACCTTCATCAGCCATCCTCAGTCATTTGCATCCAGCCCAAAGGCCACTGCCTGCGCTGCCGACTCCTTCACCCAACGACTCATCCTCGTCATCGAAGAAGATTCAAGAAGTAGAGAACTCAAATGGTCTTCAGCCAAACGTTTCACCAAGCGATAATTTGTCCAAAAAACAAGCGACGCCAGCATCAATAATCATTGGCCAACCGCCTCCCTCACGGCCCCTACCCCCACTGCCCCCGGAGGCGAATCCTGCGGCCACAGCAAGCAATACCGCTGAAATAATTGACGACCGGATAGATAACTCGCTCTCCGTCTTGGAGTCGTCCCTGTCTGGTCTCGCCAGGATATCTATATCCAATAATAATGACAAGTCGAACAGTAGCGCACAAAATTCGAAATTAGCCGGTGACCCACCCGCTGTACCAAGGCAAAAGCCACCCCCCGTACCACCTCATTGGTCAAGTGCAATATCATCAACTCAAGAATCAACCTCCAGCAGTATAACCAATAACCGTAGTTCGCCCAGTAATGGTAAATCGTCGAATAGCCTTGGCGACGAGCAGCCACCTCCGCCTTTGCCGAAGCACAAACCACCCCCTGTCCCTCCCCACTGGTCGAATCAGCAACAACTTCCACCCATAACCAATAGGGCTTTGCCTAAAGTGCCATCACCGAACGACAGATCAGTTTCAGATAATGGATCACTCGAGGACGACACTACGCCGCCTAGATTGTCCAACTCTTCCGTAATGCATCAGGTCTCTTGTGCTTCATCATCTTTTGAATCGTCCAATGATCGTCTTCTGCCTGGTTCACCCGAAAGGCCCCGTGATATCAATGTGTGCGTAGGACCTGCCTCAAAATCCGACACCCCAGAGATACGCAAATACAAGAAGAGATTTGATTCTGAGATATTGTGCGCAGCTCTTTGGGGTGTTAATTTATTGATCGGAACTGAAAGCGGCCTCATGCTATTAGACAGAAGCAGTGCTCAAGGTAGAGTATACCATCTGATTAGCCGTAGGAAATTTCAACAGATGCGCGTACTCGAAGGTCAAAATATTTTGATCACCATATCCGGTAAGAAATCCAGAGTCAGGGTCTATCATTTATCATGGCTGCGCAGCAAAATCATAAGAACTCCACAGCAAGAGAAGCTCCCAGCTTGGGTCAATGTTGGTGACTTGCAAAATGCCATCCATTTTAAAATCGTTAAGTATGATAGGATCAAATTCTTAGTAATAGCTGTCAGAGACAGTATTGAGATCTACGCATGGGCCCCCAAGCCGTACCTCAAGTTCATGGCATTCAAGTCGTTCAGTGACTTAGTCCACAAACCTCTGCTTGTAGACATGACGATAGAATTATCGCAAAGCCAAGAAGGACAACTAGCCCGGTTCAACGTTATTTATGGCTCAAGTGAAGGCTTTCATGCTGTTGATGTGGATAGTGGAGTGGTGAATGATATATATACCCCATCCTACAGTCAAGGCCTGATTACACCTCACACAATCGTTCCGTTATCCAATCCCAAAGGCTTGGAGCTATTATTGTGCTACGATAATGAGGGAGTTTATGTGGATACTAGTGGAAACATAACCAAAAACATCATCTTACAGTGGGGCGAGATGCCTACATCGGTGGCCTTTATCGGATCAGGACAAATCATGGGCTGGGGTAACAAGGCAATTGAGATTAGAAATGTTGAAACTGGCCATCTAGATGGTGTTTTCATGCATAAGAAAGCACAAAAACTGAAATTCTTGTGCGAACGCAACGACAAGGTATTCTTCTCGTCCGCCAAGAGCGGTAGCAGTTCGCAGATATACTTCATGACACTCAACAAGACACTAACAAATTGGTGATTGAAGTAAAAAGAAAAAGTATTGTACGTTTCAAAGATTAGAATGCTCTCCTTCTTCTGTGCCCATCTCTGCACACAAACCTGCCAGTTTGAAGCCTCATTCGATCACTTGTTGCGGGAGCTGCGCTCGCATTCGTCTCTATGCACGTGTCTAATTGTTGATCTAGTGGTCACTAGGGCAAGTCGCAATAACGTTATCGATCCATGTAGAACACCGCAAGGGGCTGGCAGCAATGTTGGAGGCTGGATTTCGGGGTGAACTGATTGGGCGCGATGATGATTGCAACGTGCAATCAACCCAAGGGCATTGGCACTTGGCCACCACCAGCGTCTAGCCGATCACTGAGAATCGCTGACACATGTAGTCTGTCTCCCCATCCTCATCTGTTGTCTCTCTTCTTGGTAGTAGAGTTTTGTTTCGAACAGAAATATAGTATCTAAATTCACGATGATCTCGGACAATACGAAGATAAAACATATGAGATTCGGTGTTCGGCTAGGAATGAAACTCCTCAAGAGGGATAGAAAAAATATACGTCGCGTCATAACCCACTTAGCATCGAGAACTATGGTGAAATTGAGGAGAGCTTCCCGAAGCAAGGATTTTCCGCTCGGCAATGAGATGCTCCGTATCAAACTGGGTACGGCAAATTCAAGATTGAAACAGAAAAACATTGTCATCACTCGCCGAGTTCAGCACCTGTGCTCACTCGTAGTGTACTGGTATCAACTCGATCGAAAGACCTTTCTGCTCCAGATAGACTCGGCTCTGAAGAACGTCAAGGCCACGGACTACCTCCGAACAAAATACATCCAAATGGAAGCAACAAACTTCGTCAGATTCCCATGCCCATTACTCAAATTCAAGACCCTCCTACCTGAGGAAGAGTTCCAGGAAGAACTCGCCGCTATATGCAATCGTGATTTCATCGACTGCCCCATCTACGAGGATAATATGTCCCTATTTCCTATAGTGCCGTTTAAGCCTGATGAACACTTGAGGCGAGCCACTCCGCCACCAGTCTTTGTCAGACAGGCCGACCGTCGACAATATCGAGAAGAGAACCAAAACGGAACCAATCGCTTGTCCAAACCGAACAGATTCTTCTATATAAATTTTCCGAAGCCAAAAAACCCAAATGGTAGTCAGAGGAGAATTGAGGAGTTTTTCAGTCCCGTTGCGAGATTGCAGCCAACTCGAGTAAAGGGTTCCACCTGAACCCTTCACAACTATACCTCCTACAACTATTGACCGAACGAAACGAAGCCCAGATTTCCCAATGACATAAGCCCAGTGTGACGAAAGGGATTTCATTAAATTGCGTCCTCAAGTTGGAAAGAAAACACTTAAGATCTTTGTTACAACAAATGAGGCAGGACAAGTTTGTCAATGTCCGTCTCATCATGGAGACAGATGAGGATGGTAAATCGACACGTAGGAACTAT
>Ga0058701_10000412_pt1 | contig 30108 bp, 26 predicted proteins | sample AgamicOrMae_FD_97039 | JGI IMG/M metagenome (GOLD analysis project Ga0058701, IMG submission 97039) | Agave microbial communities from Guanajuato, Mexico - Or.Ma.e | ecosystem: Host-associated > Plants > Phyllosphere > Phylloplane/Leaf | place: Guanajuato, Mexico | collected 2012-06-04 | reverse complement strand
GAAATAGACCAAGTGGCCTAATTCCACTCTGCTATCACGGCAGAATTCAAGCGGCCAGAATTAGACTAGAACTAGACTGTATTAGCAGCATTTTGGCGGCCAAAAGGGGAGAAGAAAGATTCCCTAGATTCTCTAGTTCGTTTGGGTGGAAAAATAAAAAGATAAAGAAAAGCACAGTGGAGGAATTTCTCTCTCTCTCTCAAAAAGAGACTGACTGAAATCCCCTTGAAATCGAATGAGCGAAACGACAATATCTAATTGAGCTCCATTATAACCAAATGATGGCCATCTCTGCTTGTGGCGTGCACTGTGCAAAAGGAGGCGCGCTCTCTGCAGGAGCACTCGAGACTAGCTAATCCGACTTTTGCATTTCTCTGGCCAGCCTTCCACTCGCTCGTCTGGTTTGATCTGCACGAGAGGCACCACCAAATACACCTAAGCGCCCGAACTTGCTCTTACGATTTGGTAGCTGTACGATTTGGGAACTCTGCTTTTTAGACTCGCAAATTTTTAGACTTACAAATCAAGGCCCGTTTGGGCTTCTCACCCTCGACCATTGCGGCCACTTCGCAAGCAGAGACGGTCTCTGGCGGCCAGATTGAAGCCTCGCCAAGAAGCTTCTGACAAGTTCGAGGGTGGCGCTCTTGGCGTTTCGTGTATCGAGCTTCCTAATCGAATTGGCCACGCTCGGCGTCGGAAAACGAGAGAGAGAGAGAGAAAGAGCTGGAAAAGAATGCCGAAAAGAAGTCTGCCATAAGGCCACACACAGTTGGCCTTCGATTTGTGGCCGCAAATTTCCTTGACGGGTCCTAAGCTATTCCTCCTAAGGTGCAAGAGGCCTCGAGCGGCGCGTCGTGCGCGATGAGCAGCGCTGAAACAGTGCATTATCTGTGTCGCGTCTGAGCATTGGCCCCAGTCTGTGGCGAGCTGGAAACTCGAAAGCCGCAAATTCGAAAGGCGCAAACTCGACTCCAATGAAAAGATGGCGCAATTTCGAGCAAACTTCTCAAACTGAGCGATCACTTAATGCGACCAATGAGCGAAAGTGGGCCATTTATTAGCCCATTTGACCACAGTCCTTCGTGGGCGAGCAATCGAGCGCGAGAAGCGAAAGCAAAAGAGCACATTTGGACGGCGAACTAAACTAAACGCTGGGAGGGGCAAAATTTGTCGCTCCGATTGCTTAGATCTTATGGAGCCGAATGCTTAGATCTTATGGAGAAACAGAGATTTTCTGTCGCTCTAGACTGCCCGTTTGGTGCTGGCAAGCCCCGAGGGCAAGCCAAAGTTTGCCCCAAGTTCAAGTGCGCTCACGTGCGGCCGCGGCTGTGCTCTTGGCCGATGTTGAGCCTTATGGACGCGCCAATTGTAAGGGAAACATTCCGGCCTGAATGGTTGGAAATACTGTCTGCCTCTTGCTGCAGGTGCGCACTTGGTGAGGACGAGCGGCGGCCGAGGAAGCGTGGCAGCAGAACACAAAGAGCAACAACAAAACTGGAGAGAACACGAAGAGGCAAATTCTTCACTTGTTGCCTCTTGGCTCTTTGCGAGTTTGAGCTGCCTGAGAGCAGCTAAGAGTCGGCCGCTTCTGAACACTGCTGGGCTGCCATTTCGGTGGGCGCGCTCCACTGGTAATGATCGTGGAATTCAAATTCAGATTTGCCCACTCGCTTTGGGCCGGACAGTCTGCGGCTGGTCTCGCGCTGGCCTTTTCCACGAGCAGCTCGCTTGCATCCAAGAAGCAAGAAGCAAGAAGCAAGAAGCAAGAAGCAAGAAGAAGCCTCCAAGAAGAAGTAGTGTGCGAAAAAATTCCTCGCCATCACAATTCGGCCGCTAACGAACAACAACAACAACAACTGAACAGCAACTGAAGAACAACATCAACTACATAGGACGAGCCAAAAGGCCGAAACGGCCCAAGTGCAACGCGCCTCACCAGCCCCAGTCTCAACTCCAACTCCAACTCCAAGTCTCAGTCTCAGTCTCAGTCTCGGCGGCCGCATTTATCGGCCGCCAAACTCACTCCCAAGCAGAGCCGAGCAGAAATTCCCCCTCGAAACAGGCCCGCAAACAGTCGCTCCACCTTGGCCTAATGTATTCATTGTTAATGGACTGCAGTCGGCGCGCAAATCGAGCCCATTTGGAGGCACAGCAGCCGGAAGTGGCGGCCTTCCTCCTCGCGCGCCAGAGGCGCCAACTGGGAACTGGCCGACTGGAATGGAGAAGGCGAAAGAACAATCGCAAGAGGAGGAGAGGCCGTCAACATTGGTCCACCATTGGGCTGCCCTAAGCTCTGGCAGAGTCCTTCTGGCAGACCTTAGAGTGCGTCTCTGCGGCACGCGACCGGCGCGCCCAACTCCAGTGCGTGATGGGCGCCCACTTGTTGCGTGCGCTCGCAAACGAGATCCTCGTGCGCCACACACTCTCTGGCGGTTCTTTGCCGCGAAATATATTCCACCGAGATGGTGGAATACATTCTCTGGAATACATTTCTCGCCGCGAGAGATACTCCACCGCCACTCGTCCTAAGCTCCCGGCGAGCAGTTGCACTTTGTGGGCGTGCATTTCAAGTGCCTTTGGCGTGATTTTCTTCCAATTTTCCGCAAATCTTCTCCGATTTTTGCTCCAATTTGGCCACTCCGAGCTCAAGTCTGGCTGAAATTCGGCCCGCCGAGTGACACTTGTCGCCGCCAAGTCGGTGGGCCGGGCGGCAAGTGACGAGCCCTAATGGAAAGTGATGCAATTAAGCGTCACTTTGGAGGCCGAATTGGGCAAGAAGAAGAAGAAGTGGCTCCTTCTTCTTGGAGTGCGCTTAGGGTGGAAAACTTTGCAGAACTTTGGAGAAAAATTCCGCCAGTTCCTGGAGAAAAAAATACACAAATCCGGCCGAGCTGGATTTATAGATCTCCGCAAGCTCCCTCCTGCAAGCGGCCCCAAATGGATGCCCCTGAGAGGATCTGAAATGGCCCCAGTCTCTGGAAATGAAAAGCGGCCGTTGACTAGGACGGTGAGAGCAATTGATAAGCCGAACGGGCAGCCCCGAGGAGAGTCTCCAATTGGGCGCCATCTCAAATTTCGTGTGGGCCAAAGAGCGCCCGTTTCATTTGGCCGGCGGGAAAGTGAGACGGTTTCTGGGCCGCTTTCGAGTGGGCGCAAATCCGGCCCGCAAACTACAGACTGTATGCACTGCACACTGTATGCACTACACACTGCACGCCGCAGTGACACGGCCAGCGCAGTTCGTGTGCGCCACCAGTTCCGTGCACGCTTCTGGCGGCCACCTGTTGCCGCTCACGACTGGCTGCAAACTGAGTGCGAGCTGCTCGCAACTTGCAACTCGCCGCTCGCCGCTCGCAACTCGCCGCTTAAAGCCCGCAGACAACCTGCACTTGGGCCAGTCCAAAGTGTGGCTAGTGGTCGCGCGAGATGGCGCCGACCCGCACCAGTTGGGGGCCGCTCTGTGGAGGCCGCGAGGAGAAAAGTGGAGCAGCGGCGTGCTGAGGCGCCTCCAGTATCAAGATGGCCTCCAATTGGTGCAGCCAAAGAGCCAAAGTGGAGCCGCGAGAGGCCCAGCGCGGAGCAGACAGAGAGCGGCCGCGGAAGTGGGCCGAGTTGAGCTGCGGGCCTCATGCTCGGCCCGCAGCAACTGGAGGAGAGCCATAAAGCAGGCCAGTGGTCGGATGCTCCATTCATGGCCGCTGTTGTGGGGCGTGCGTCCGCTCTGAGCAGGAACAGGCGCAATAAGGGCCGCCTGTGCTGCGGGAAGAGCGCCGACAGAGAGAGAGAGAGACCGGCGCTTGAGTGGCGGCCCGAAGGCGAGCCAAGTGGGTCCACTTGTTGCCGTTCTCGTTGGCGAGCGGGGCCATAAATTAGCGTGGCCGGCGCGCCGGCAGAGCTGCGGCAGAGGCGCGCTACATGCAGTGTGCAGTGTGCAGAGTTTGCACTGGAAACTCGGCACACTACTGTCTGCGCCAGAGGGCTGCCATTCTCACAGCCGACCCCAAGCACTCGTCCATCTTCGGCCCAATCGATTGGAGCTGAGCCCGGCCAGAGCTCAGCGCGGCTGGGAGCTGGATAAACGAAAGCAAAAGCGGCCAGTCGATGCTTGCGAAATTCTCACTCGACAGTAAACTAAAATGTTGCAACAATCTGCGGCTTCAGTGCAACAGTTTAGCTGAAACTTGCAGTCGGAAAGCTCAGGCGGAAGACACTCCGAAGGCTCATTTGAACGCCTTTTGTCTTGGCCTTTTTGTCTTAGGACTGGGCTCATTTAGCGCCACTTTAAATGGGCGAAAAGTGCAAGTGGTCTAAGCTGCATCAGAAACACGCAATCGCACACGCAAGTCCATAAGTCTTCCTCTGCAAAGTGGCAAACAAACACAACTCTCTTTTTATTTTTTCTTTTATTTCGCCTCCACTTTGAAGCCACTTTGAAACTTTTCGAAGCTTTTTTCCGAAAAAAAACTCAAAAATAAACCAACTCCCAACAGTCCTCCAGTGCAGCAAGTGGCTGGGCACAGGTTGCACCATTTTGCACACAATTTTGCACCGTTTTGCACAAACCGCTCGCAGCTCGCCCTTGTCTTCCGGCGCCGCTCGCCAAGCAGTGCGGAGAGCAGCGCCTTTGGCGCCCATCTCGCTGCACTCGGAGAGCTTAGGAGCGGGCGGTGAGCTTGGGTTGGGCGCCCTCAGGCGAGAGTTTGCGAGAAAAGACTGGCCACTTTGAGGCACTTTTTGGCTGAGGCAAATCTGGTGGCCGATTTGGACGATTGGCGATCAGCTGGGCTAAGCTCTGGGCGAAGAGCAAACTGAAGAGCAACCACTGAAGTTACTTTGGAAATTGGAGAAATAATGAGCCTTGTTTTTTGGCCGGCCGGAATAGATTTCATGGGCCTTTAATTAGAGAGGAATCTTTGAGCTACACTTCGACCACTTGGACCATTATGCGCCGCTCGCAAGTCTCAGTCTCTTGAGCTCGAGAAGCTCGAGAAGCGCCACTCCAAGTGGCTCCAAGTGGCTCCAAGTGGCTCCAGTTTGCGTGCGGCCAGCGCCAAAATGGTGCATCTTTCTGCTCGGCTTGTGTGCTCGCCTGAGCCATGAGCTCGTCCCTCGAAAGAGCTCGCCTCTCGGTGGTGCAAACTAATTCCCTTTTGCCTGCGGGCCCTTTTCTCTCGCCGCCAAGAGTCAGTTGGCGAGCGAGCGGCAAAAGGGGGCGCCATTATGCAAATTGGAGCCAGAGACAGTCTCTGTTTCTGTCTGCCTTTGCGGCGGCGCAGACTGTCTGCGGCGACGGAGCGCGCGGCCTATGCAGTGCTATGCAGTGGCGGCCAGTGGAGGGCAGGCAGACTGTGTCCAGTGGCCGACTTTTGCGTTTGTTTTGCGCCCTGCCTGCAGCTCTTTGCACACAAATGGACAGTGTGTGGCTGTTGTTTGCACCGCCAAGAGACTGCTCTGATCGGTATCTGTGGTCTGCGAGCGCGGAAATTGGACGCCGCGAGCTGCCAGAGGAAAGGAGAGGACAAAAAAGAGTTAGCCAACAAGACGGAAGTTAATTGACCTTCGTTGTTTTGTCCTTTTCGCTCCTTCCGCCTGTTCCTCCTTCTTGTCGGCCGCCTTTCCCATGGACAAGTGTTGCCGATTGTGCCAGCGCGCCTGGTCACTGCGGCTGAGAGTGTGCCGCTGTTGCGCCAATCGGATTCAATCGGCAGCTCCATGAGGGCGCAGTCAAGCTCAAGCGCGGCCGGAAGACAGTTGGCGGCACTCGCTCGCTTTGCGATCATTGTTTCATGCTTTCAGGCCCGAGAGCTTAGGATGGCCGAGGGGGAAGGGCGAGTGCGATTGCTATCGAGCGAGCGGGCGGACACAAATGAGCGAGATTTGCGCCGACAACAAGCGGCCACTTGTTGCCAGTGCGCCTCAATCTGCCATCTTCAAAGTCCGTCCTGAGCCCTAAGCTCTGGCCCGTTCAAAGAGGGCGGCTTTTCCTCATCTGAGCGCAAGATCTAAGACTCGAGACTCAAGTCGCTTCAAGATGGGGGCGCTGATTGAGTGCGGCGGTGCGCGTCTGCCTGTCAGTTGGTGTCAAGTTCCGACGGAAGCTGGACGGCGAGCGAGCGGCGAACGAGCGACGCGAACAGTCTGCAGTTCGGCCGACTGTTCGCGCCGGACAACAAGTGTCAATGCCTTCTCCTAAGGCGAAACTCCCAAGGTCTAGCTGTTTGGATCCCCGAGCAAGAGCAAAAGCAAAAGGTGGCCGCACGTTTGGGCCTGTTTCTCTGCTGTCACTCCTCCAATGCACATAATTGAGGCCTTCCGAATTGGGCGAAACGTCACTCCAAGACAAGCTGCAGTCAGTTTCAAGTCAACTTCCTGCCACTTGTTCCTTCCGTTTCTCGTTGGCAGTCGGTTGGGTCTCGTTCTCAGCACTTGGCTGCTCTGGCAACCAGGTGCTCTCTTTCCAGCAAAAGGTTGGCCCTTTGGAACTTGGTTGCGGTGGAGAAAGTGCACTCGCAGGCCAAGCGGGCGGAGCTCTAAGGCTGATTTGGGGTCTATTTTGGGCCGATTTTGGCTCGATTCTTCGCCTCTGAGAAGCTGCCAGTTGAGAAGAGGCAAAAACACGGGATTCGGCCAGAGAAGAGCGGCCGAATATCATTACAACTGCGAGCGGGCGCCCGTCCATTTGGGGGCGGCGCAGCTCAAAGGACGGCCCGCTGGCTGCCTGTTGCACGCACGAGCGCCCCTCTCGCGCTCTGCCTCTGGTGGGCGGCCCTTTGCCCTCCAGTGGAAGTTAGTGGAGGGCAAAGGAGGCCGCTCGGGCTAAGCAGTGGGCGAGGGCGCACTAAGCAATTGGCGGCTGCAAATTTGCGCAACATTCGAGCCGGCGGCCCCAGAAGGGCGGCCGCAAATTACTCTTGGGCGCCGCTCGCCATTGCAAAATGCACTGGCGGCGTCCATTGCAAAATGTATTGGCGGCGTCCATTGAGGAGACAGGTTGCAGGTTGGAAGAATCCAGAGTGGAAAGTTAAAAGCGAAAAGTTAAAAGTCGAGAGCGTAAAGTTAAAAGTGGAAGTTGCTCTTTGTGGCAAGTTTCCACATTCGAGCCAGCGGCATCACCTTTCATCGTCGTGGCTTCGAGTCGGCCTCATCGGTCAGACGCTCGGGCCTCTCTCTTTCTCCTCAATGAGCCGCCAGCAACACACGCCGGCGCTAAACGATGGGCGCCGATCGCCAATCAAGTGGGCCGGCCGCCATGATCCGACGGACGAGCAGCGCTCGTTCATGGAGAGCTCTGGGCGAGTGGACAATGGATTTGGGCACCACTTGGACAGTGTCCAAATAGAGCCCAAATGAGGCGGCTTGACCAAGAGAAAGGTAGTCCACCTTTCTCCAAGCAGCCCTAAGCAGCCGCCAGCCTCTTCTAAGCTAGTCGAGCTTCCCCGAGCAGAGCCGCCCACTTTTGAGCTGGAAGCGGCCGCCTTGGAGTTTTTAGCTCCAAAGCGAGACAGTGAGGAGAAAAAGGTAAACAAAGCGCCGTTGGTCTTGCAGCGCCACCTGGTGGTCGTGGTGTGATTTATTTTTGAGCATTTCTCTTGGCCGCTAGAAAGGGCCACAAGAAGCCATTTTGGTCAAAATTGCGGCCAAAAGTGGGCAACATTCTTAAATTGGCCACTGCTTGAGGTCAGTGATTTTTGTTGCCCAATCTCTCTTTCTTCTTGTATAGTTCTGCAAACTCGACTTCCGGCCGCATCTCACCGCCTTCAGCTCGCCGGCCGGCCGGCCGGAAGTGGTGGGCCCGAACCGATTGAACCAATTGGATCGAAACAATCTCTGGAGCTTCGAGCCGAGACTTCTCGTCACAGAGTCGACTGGGCGGAGTTGTTGGCGCCCCGCTCGAGCAACAAGGGCCGGCCTGCTGGGTCGGCGGGCGAGCGTTTGGTCGAGGTGGCTGGCGTGATGTTCAGCGTGGTTGTGGTGGTTGAGGCGCGCCCATTCTCGCGCGCACTACTCACCAGAACTCGGGCGCGTCTCGCCGCCGTGCTTCCGGCCAGCCGGCGCTGGTTGCGCGCACTCGCCCTGGTGAAGCGGCACTGGCAGACAATGTGCTTGAAGGCGTGCCGGAAGTCGGCCGAAAAGAGGCCATAAATTACGGGATTGATGGCCGAGTTGAGATAGCCGAGCCAAGTGAAGAGGGACATGAGGGATTGGGGCACGCACTCGACGTAGCTTGAGCAGATGATGGCGCGCGACAAATAGGCCGTGAAGAAGGGGAGCCAACAGCAGATGAAGCCGCCCACAATGATGGCCACCGTCTTGGCGGCCTTAGTTTCCGCCCGCAGCCTCTTGGCGTGCCACCGACTGGTCCTCTTGGGCCCTCTCAAACGGCGCACACAAACCACCTGCGAACCACGCTCGCCGCCCTCCAGCTGGGCCACCGCCAACACCTTGCCCTCGCGCCCAAGACCACCCTCGGAGGCCTCTCGCTCCTCCACAGTTGTCCCGCGCACTTCCGGCCCCTCCGCCACGCCCCCGCGCTCGAGCTTAGACTCCCTAAGGGCGAGCGGCGCTTGTGCGCGCGGCTCCTCATTGATGGATGGGCGCGCGGGGCCAGTCTGGGCGGCGCGCCGGGCCGCCTCTGCGTCTCCTTCCGGGCCGCTGCTCTTTGGTCGGCCGCCGCCGCCCGTTGACAAGCCACTTCCGGCGCCCGCCTGGACACTCGAGCGGCGAGTCTCCGAGACAGTCTGCGCGCCTTGTGGCTGCCGAAGACTGTCCGCCGGCTCGTCAGCCTCAAGGGCGGGCGCCACTTCCGGCCGAGTGGAGGCCGCTCGATCGGCTCGGCTGTTGAGCTGGGCCCCGGAGGTTGAGCGATGGGAGGGTGGCCGGGAGCTGAGTGGCGGCTGGGCGGCGTCCAGTTGGCCGGAGCGAGCCAGTTGGGTGCGCTCCAGCGGCTCGGCAATGGTGATGCTTGGCACCAGGGCGAAGGTTTTGTTCTCGCGGCGCAGCATCGACGACAGACCCATGCTGGCGGCCGACCAGGACGAGCTCGCCGACGAGCCGGCCGAGGAGCTTGCCGAGGAGTCTTGGCGGCGCGCGCGGCCAGCTCGCCGTCTCGGTGGCCGCGCCCGCTCGGCCTGGCCGCCCAGCGAGCTCTCGGAGGGCGCCCCCTCGGCCGCCTCGGAGTCTGTCTCGTCGTCGTCGGAGGCTTGGCCGTAGGCGAGCTCCAGCTCGTCCGAGGAGCTGTCGATTCCGGCCACGGCCATCAAGTAGTCGTCGAGGGTGCGCTTGGGCTGGCGGCGTCGCGGGCGGCCCCTCTTGGCTGGCTGTTTGCGCGCCATGGCCGAGCGGGCGCGCGCCGGCTCGCCGGCCGCCACAGACCGTCTTCCGGCCTGGGGGGGACCCTCGTCGGAGGCGCACTCGGCGGCGAGCAGACGCGAGCCCAGCGAGCCGAGCGACGAGTGCGATGCGTCGCTCGCCAGCCGCTCCGAGCAACTGGTGTCCGCCGCCGACTGGCTCGCCTTGGCCCGGCTCAGCTGCAGCAGCGAGTCCACCGGATGCGCCGCCACATTGGACAACCGGCGCAGGGTCTGCGTGCTGCGCGAGGTCAGCGTGCTCAGCAGGGCGATGCTCTGCTTGCGCACCTGGCCCGGAAGCTGGGCCATCAGACTGAGACCGGCGCCACTGGAGCGGGCCGAGCTGACCGAGTTTGGCGTGGTTGGCGGCGCGGACGGCCCGCCCACCCGCACGGCCGGCCCCGCCCACAGCTCGTCCGCCGAGCGCGGCCCGCCCGGCGGACAGTCCGCGCCCCCAGGCTCCCAGTTCACCACGATGCAGGGCGGCGCCGGCCCGCAGCTCCGACTCCGGTCGGCGCGCGCCCTCCCCGAGCTCGTCCCCGACCACTCGCAGTCGTCGGCCCGCGACACGCCCCCCTCCAGCTCGCCGCTCAGCCCGGCCAGGGAGGCGCTCCGCTCGCTGTTCAGCAGCTCGCCGGCGGCCACCACAGTGGCGTGGCTGGTCTCTGTCTCGGCCGCTGGCTCCTGGCCGAGCTCGGACTCGAGCTCGGCCTCCAGTGGACTCTGGCACTCTTGCCCTCGCCCTGCCTGTGTCTGTATCTGCGTCTGTGGCTGTGGCTGAGGCGCCTTCTCGAGACAGTCTGAGGACGCCCACATGTCGCCCGCCTCCCCGTGGCTCGTCACTGTTATTTGCACGCCGCCCGCGCCGGAAGCTGACGCCTCCAGCTTGGCCTCCAGCGCCGCCCCAAGCTCGCTGCCGTGCAGCTGGACAGCTGCCTGCTGGCGGCCTGCCCCCTTCCGGTGCTTGTCTGCGCCCTGGGCGGGGGCGGCGCGGGCGCAGCGTCCGCAGGCGCCGCCCGGCCACCTGTCCGCTGGGCGCGGCTCCTTGGGAGCGGCGTGTGTGCGCTCGCTCGCCGCAGCTGACCCACAACTGACTCCGGCGGCGTCCAGCTCGCTCGACGGCCCTTCGCTGGCGGCCTTGGGCGCCCTTCTGGGCCGGACGCAGTGGTGCCGCTCGTTCTGGGCAAACAGAGGGCCCCTCGCGCAGACGGCGCACTGCTGGCCGCGCCTCGCTCTGCCTGCAACCCCAGACGGCGGCTCCATTTCCCGGCCGGCCCGCTGCTGACGTCTGCGTCCGGGCCGCGCGCACCCTCGACACTGGCGCGCCGCCCGACCGCCGGAAGCGCCGCCCGTCCGCCCTGGCGCCTCGTCCGGGCCAATTGTCGTCAGGCGGCTCTCAGTGCCGCACTTGGGCCAGTCTGCAGACGCTTCCCAGGCGCCCAAGTCCTCCGAGAAGTCTCTTTTTGCCTCCTCCTTCTCCTTCTGCTCCGCCTCCCTGCAGACTGTCGCCCGCTCGGCCCTGCTCCTCGAGAGACGAGCCGCCGCCCCCGCCTGGCCTCTAAGCGAATTAGCGGCCCTCGACATCAGTGCTCCGGCCGGCCAGCTCGGCGGCCCGCTCGCCCTCCTTCGGGCGCCCCTCGACGACCGACCTCCAGCTGCCCCGCGCAGCTCAGGTGCCGGCCCACTCGGCGCGCTAATTGAGCGCCCCTCCACCTTGGCCGCGCCCACTGCCCTTCCGGCCGCCGACTGGCCCACGCGAGCTCTCTTCTGCGCCTCTCGAGCTGTTTGGGCGCCGTTCGAGCCGCCCTTCAAGTCGCCCTCGTTCCGCTCGGCCTGAAGACTGTTACTCGTCGAATTGTTGTTCTTTCTTCTGCAGTTGTCGCCCAAACTGCCGCTCTCCTCCCCAAGCTCGCTCTTGGGCGCCTCCTCGCGCCTCGGCCAGCGCACGGCCGCCCGCCGCTGCTCCATGGCGCTCAGCTTGACCAGCGCCGAGCCGGCCGCCCCCTCCGCTTCCGGTCCGCAGGGGCGCCCCTTGCCGCCCTTGAGCTGCCTTTGAGCTTTGGCCGCGAGCCCCAAGGAGTGACCTTGCGGCTCGCGGCCAGTCTGCCGGCCGCCGAGCTCGCTGCCTGTGGCCCCAGTCTCGCGCTGGGCCGCCCACGCGTCGCCGCCGACCGCCTCGAAGCGCTGCTGCTGCACACTGGCCAGCCTGAGCTCTGAGGGGCCCACTTTTGAGCTCGCTGTCTCGCCAGCCAGGCCGCCGCCGCCGAGCTGGCCTGCAGCTTGGTTGGCCTGCGTCTTCCGGTGGATCCTGAGCGTGACTCGCTCGGCCGTCTGCTGCTGCACAGAGTAGCTCTCGGCCGGCTGCTGGCCCTCGAGCTGCTGGAGCTCGTCGGTCGCCACCAGCGGCTCAGTGGCCGCCGCCACTCCCTGTCTGCGGCCCATCGCCAGTTTGCCCGGGCCGGCCTGGGCAAACTGCGCTTCCGGCCGGGCCTCGCTCGGCCGCGCACAATCGAGCCGGCGCGCACCTTCCGGCGCCCCATTAGCGCCCGATTGGCTGGCCCCCATCGGCGCCCAGCCCCCTCCAGCAGAGCCAGTCTCTGGCGCCCCCTTCAGCTCGCGGCCCTGCGGCCCATTTCCGGCGCCCGCTGCAAAGTGGTGGTCGCCGCCGAAGCTTGGGGCCCGAACGGCGCCAGCTGCCGCCCCGTTGCACTGGCTGGGGCGCGGCTCTGAGCTGGGCGCGCGTCTGGCCGCCGAGGGCGAGCAGTTGGGGCGCCGCGCGGCCCCTCCTGAGTGGACCCCGTGGAGCAGGGTGGCGGCCAGCGCCACGGCGGTGCCCGCGCTCTCGGCCACGGCGCCGCGCGAACCTGAGGAGGCGCGCCCGGCGCCCAGCAGCGAGCAGTTGGCGCCAGGCGACAGTTTGCAGCCCGGCCGGCCGCCAACGCCGCCGCCGCCGAGCGCCATCGGGGGCCACTTGGTGGTCATGTAGCCGCGCTGCATGGCCTTGTGGGCGCGCGAGGCCACCAGATAGATGCGCGAGTAGAAGAAGAGCATCACGAGCGCCGGAATGTAGAAGGAGCCCAGCGCCGAGTAGACCACGTAGGCCTTGCCCTGGAACAGAGTGCAGCCCACTTTGCGTCGCTCGCCACTTGCCGCAGCTCGTGGTCCCTCTTTATGTGGATTTTGCTCTTGCCTTTCTTGATGTTCTTGTTGTTGCCTTTCTCGATGTTGCCTTTCCTGTGCTTGATGTTGCTTCTCGTGCTCTTGTTCTTCCTCTTCTCCTCCTCGTGCTTGTTCTTCTTTTTGATGCTCTTCCTCTCGCGCTTGTCCTCGTGGTTGTCCTTGCGGCCGCTCGTCCTTGTTGCGCGCCCCCTCCGCTGGGGGCCCATGAAATTGATTGTCCCCATTTGGCTCATTGTTCTCGCCGGCGCCTCTCCTAACCCGCAGCCCCGCCCCCTCGCCCTCGCCACTCGCCCGCCCTTCTTGTCCAAGCTCGTCGCCCAAGCCCAGCCCCAAGCTTGGCCCCGCCGACGCGCCGCCACTTCCGCCCAAGCGACGCCTCCGGCGCCTCTGCTTCCGGGCGCCCCTTTGCATGGGCTCGTCCGGGCCGGAAGTGGCTCCTGTGCCTCTGGCCGTTCGCTGGCGCGTGCCGGCCGGCGTCTGTCCGGCAGAGCTTCCGCTCGCAGAGTCTGGAGCTGGCCGGCCGCCAGCAACGTGCGGCGCTCGATCGGCCACGCGCGGGTCATTAGCGCCGGCCGCATCCAGGCGCCAAATCGTGGCCACCTCCATTAAAGCCGGCCAGCTCGGAGTGTCGCCGCTGGCCAGCTCGCCAGCACGCCACTCGCTCGCCCGCCGCTGCTCATTATCGGCCCAAATCACGGCCGGCGCGCCCCCAATTGGCCCCCACACAATGGGCTCTGTCTGGCCAACGACGACGAGGACCGGCGGCCTTCCGCGCGGCTCGCTATCTGGCCGGCCATCTTGAGGGCCGCAGACGAGCACCGTCAAGGCGCCCTTTTCGGCCTCTGTCTGCAGCCGCCCCCAAGCCGCGGCCGCCTCGTCGCCACTTCCGGCCTCTCGAGGGCGCCCCCTCGACTGCGGCGGCCCAGCTTCGGTCTGTCTTTCCAGCCGGCTGCTCGGCCGCCGACGAGCTCTGCCGGCCGCCTCTTGTTGCTGATCATTATCATTCGGGCCGCTTTCTGCATAGTCTGCTTCTGCGCGCCGCCCGGGGGCTGCCCCTCCGGGTGGGCGTGGCTCGGCGAGTTCAAACAAGGCCTCCTGAGACTGTGGTTGGCCAGCGAGCGTAAGCTTGCCAAGTGCGAGCTTGTACTTGGTAAGCTGGCCAACAGGAAGCTCGCCAACGGTTAGCTTGGCGCACGCATCGCTGGCCGACTTCCAGCCAAACACTTGAGCAACAGAAGGCCCAGCAACAAGGACAACAAGCTCCTCGCCGGTGCACTTGCTGTAGGCAACCGGCGCTTGTTGTCCGGCGTCTTTGGGCCGCTCGAGCTTGGGATGATTTCCCTCTTCATGGCCAGTTGATGTTTGCAGAGTGCGCCTGAGAGTGTTGGCCAGCAGCCGCACACAGTCTTGGCTGGCCCACTTGCTGCGCTCCTCAGGCGCCCTCTTGGCCCCTCTCCAGCTGCGGAGACTTCCGTTTTGGGCGCCGCCGCTGTGCTGAAAGTGGGAGGCGCTGCTGCAATTGCTGCTTGGCCGCCGCTCAATTTGGGCCGGCCAGCCGCACACGCAAACCAACTGGCCGCCGCCTAATGATCTCTTTTGTCTCTTCAAGCGCGAAAATTCACTCTGGACGCCGGCCGGCACACACTTGCTCGCCTCATCCTTAGGGCTGCTTGGCGGCGGCCCTAAGGATTGCAGCCAGCAGGCGGCCGCCCAGCAGCCCCACTGGCCTGTTTGTTTGTCCGACTGGCTGCTGCTGCTGCCGTTTCCACTGATCTCACTAGCTCGCCGCTCGCTCGCCGGCCGCCCCTCGAGTGGAGGGCGCCGCTCGAGCGCCCGGGCGGCTTCTGCGCGCGCCCAGTTTAGTGAAAACCAGTGCAAACTGGGCCCCCCCGCCCGGCCGGAAGGGCGTCCGCCGCCCCACTGGGCCGGCCGCCGCGGCTCAGCCTGGCGCCGCGCAACTCTGTTCGCGTTCGTTGGCCCCCCGAGGCCACTCGCACTCGCAGTTGCACTTGCTGTGCTCGCCGTCCGCCGCTCGGCAGCTCGATTAGAGCGGCGCCGCATTGTTCTCGGCCGAGGCGTTGTTGTTGTTTTTCGCTTGTCCTCCGCTTGGCTCCTCAACTGCTGCTGCTCCTCCTCTTCCTTCTCCTCTTCCTTTTGCGCGTCCGCCGCTAATGACAACTGGCCCCACTTGGGGCCCGCGCGCAGCCGCCGCTCAATTACTGTAATGACGTTCGGGGGAGCTGCGCGACGCCTCTCGAGACGGCCCGCGAGCTGGCCGGTGGCGCTCGGGGAACTCGGTGAGCTCGCCCCCCAAACTGGCAGCTTCCTTTCAACTTCGATTGGCTTCCGGCGGGCTGGCCTGCGCCCAGTTTGCTCAGCTGAGGCGCCCCCGTCGATATTGGGCCGCAGACTGTGTGCGGGGCCGCTCGGGGGAGCCTCCCAGCGGGCCCCAAATGGTCCGCTCTGTTGTCCTCTTTGGGCGCTCGAGCTCGCCTGTGGTTTGGACTGGCCGCAAGCAGCCCGGCCCACCTCTGGCGCTGCTCGCCGCACCTGGTCTGCGGGCGGCCAGTGGGCGCCCGCCGGGGCCCAGTTGGCCTCAGCGGGGGCTGCAATGAGTGGGGGCCCGTGATGGAGTGGAGTGGGTGGGCGGGCCAGGTCAGTGTGCAGTTCGAAAGGGGGGCGAAAGTGGTGCTGGTGGGGGGAAAGAAGTGGGGCCGCATGGACTGAGGAGTGGGGGACTTTCTCAGTCCCAGCGGCCAGCTGGTGTCACTGGCTTGCCGGCCGCAGACTCCAATCAATTGGGCGCACTGCAAGGGCTTCAACGGCGGAATGTGGCCGCCCAGTGCGCATACACTCACCTTGTGCCTCGGAGCTCCAGCTTCTCGCCTGTGCGTCTCTCTGGTGGCCCGCACCAAGCGAGCGCCTGAGCCTCAGCCTGAGCCTCAGCCGCTCGGAAGTGGCGCCGCCTCTTCCGCCGCCCCCGCTCTCCAAAGGGGCCGCACTAAAGGTCGCCAGCTCGCGTGCCTCGCCACTAACTGTGGCTAGTCCAAGCGCCGCCCCGGCTGGTCTGAGCGCCGCCTCCACTTCCGCCGGCTCGGTGGAGCCCCAGTCGTTGGAGGGGCCGAGGAGGGGCGGGAAGCAGATGATGAAGGAGAGCAGCCAGACGGTGGCCACGATGCTCTTGGCGCGCCTAGTCGTCATGATCGAGCGGTACTTCACCGGCCTGGTGACGGCCACGTAACGGTCGATGCTGATCGCGCACAGGTTCAAAATGGACGCCGTTGAAATCCACACATCCACCACCAGCCAACCTCTGCACCAGAGACGCCCAAACACCCAGACATTGAGCACCTGTTTGCAGCAGTGTTTGCCCGACCATTCGGGGTCCATTGCGGGTTGTAGACAGTCTCCAGTGTGTGTGTGTGGGTTAATGTTGGTTGGTTTGCGTTGCACGCGTGGGCGTTCGGCGGTTTATTCAATCCAATTCAGTTGATCCAATTCAATTTGGGCCCCTCGGGTCGAGCGGCGGATCGCGTTCGATTGGAGGGAGGCCGAAAGAGTGTGTGTGGGGAGAGTGAGAGAGTTTGTGTTAGGAGGAGAGTTAGTTGGATGTATTTGTGTGCTCGGCCGCCGGTCTCAGTCTGGCGCGCGCGCTCCACTTTGCGCTCTCCCTCCACACACTATTGGATTAATCTTTTCAGCGGCCAACCAGACGGCCGGCCAGGCGCCAAATGGACGCAATTGGACCGCCGCCAGCCAGCCAGCGAGGCCAACATTTCATTGTTGTCTCTGGCTCCTCGTCGGCGAGCCTCCATTGTCCTAGCTCTAGTCTCTAGTCTCTGGCCGCTGGTCTCTGGCCGCTGGCCAGTGCTGGCGGAATTTGCGCCCCCAGCACAAATGATTAATTGTTCCCCGGGCACTGCGGGCCAGCCGGAGCTCTCTGGGCGCCCCAAACCACAGCCAACTGGCCCATGGGTGCCCCCACGCAGTCGCCCAGCTGCACGGTTCCTCGTAGGGCGCCAAGGGGCCGCACATGAATGCTAATTCGTCCGTCTGGACGTTCGCCCGCCCGCCCGCCAGCCGCAAGCCAGAGCAAAGGGCGCCCCATTGTCGCCCTCACTCTTTGGGCCGTCTGGGACCACATCGAGCGGCCCGTAACTCTGCCTCTAATTAGCGCCAAAAGCCGCCTGACCTATGGGCTGTCAGTCATTTGTTGTGTGGCTTCCAGTGCGTTGGTCTTCCTTTCTTTTGCAGGCCTGCAGACGCGCCGAGTTGCGGTTGGAGCGCCCGGCTGGCCCGCTGGGCACGAGGAATTTGGTCAATCTATGGCGCCATTTGCAGCAAGAAGTCAGAACAGGCAAACTACTTCCTTTCTGGGCCTTTTTGGACTCTCCGAAGTCAAGTTTGGCCGGAAGAAAAAGCAGCAGAGGCAGCTCAAATGAAACAGGGGGCTCAATGGAGAAGACTGTCTGGGGGATAAGTGGGAGAAAATTGGAGGAAAAGTGGTCGAAAATTGGATTGAAAAAAAGCGGATAAAAAAGTGGAAAAATCAATCCCCAAAGGGTTTGCCAAATCGCCAAAATCACTCAATGGGCGATTGCAGATCGCTGAAAAGTTGCGATTAGTAGTGGCAAGTTGTGACAAAAAGTTGTCAGAAGTCGCTTGAAGCGGTGAAAAGTTGGAAAAAGTTGGAAAAAGTTGCAAAAAGTCGCAAAAAGAGTGGCTTGAAGTCGCTAGAAGTCTGCCCACTTACCTCGTAGACTAGCGCATAAGGCAGCACCAGGATGCCGAGCAACAAATCGGCAGTTGCCAGCGAGACTATGAAAATATTGGTCACATTTCTCAGCTTGACACTAACGTAAACTGCAACAATAACCAAAATGTTGCCCAGGATCACAATTAAATTTATCAGAATTAATAAGGCAAACAGTGGAAAGAGGTGGCCCCCGTTCGACGAGATGCTTCCATTGATGAGGCTCGCCACCATGCTTGTGGATAGATTGGATGATGAACTAGGTGGACTGGCTCCAATTGGGGTGAGAAAGTGGTCCGAGTTGAAGTTGGGCCACAACTCGTCTGGCAAGCTCGCTTGGTGGAAGGTCAAATTGGACGGAAGTGTCGTTGCTTGTTGTTGCGCCTTGTCTGCTTGTGCTTGTGTTTCTTGTGCCTGTTGTGCTTCATGTGCCTCTTGTGCTTCTTGTGCTTGAGAAGAAGTGTGAAAAAGCTGCCCCCCTTCGCCACGCCCACTCGCCCACTGCTCCACTCCAGCGCCATTCAAGTAGGAACTCGTACTTGTCGCCACCAGCACTGCTTCCGGTTCCGCCGGGCCGGAAGCAGTGGGTGGGTCGCCCCAGTTGAAGAGGCGGACCCACACTGAGTCTGGCTCGGCTGCCATGGTGGCGCAGGGGGAGAGTAATGACGCTTTCCGGAAGGCGGCCGGGCGACAGAGACGGGCGGCGAGGAGGAGGGGGCCAAGTGGGGGGGACTAGCTGGGCGCCGGTGCTCTTCCTGCTTGGGGCTGCTTGCTCTGCTTGGCGCTTGCAGTTGGGCCCCACTCTCTGCTTGGCCCTGCTCCTAAGCTTCGGCCTGCTCCGTGGGGATTCTAATTCGGACAATATCAATCCTAATCTTGTGCGAAACTATTTCTCTTGCCAGCCGGCATTCTCTCCGCTTCTATGGATATATTTATATTCATTCGTTCGTTCATTTATTCCTTCAGAGTGGGCGAACAAAAAACCAGTATGCAATCTACTTTCTTTCGTTTTCTCCTCCCATTCTCAACTCTTCTTCTTCTTCTTCCTCTTCCTCTTCTTTTCTTTCCTCCGCTAATCCTTCGCTCCACCATTTGATTGCTCGTCATTTATTATTTATCTCCCAAGATGCGGCTTATTACTAGTATTATTATTATTATTATTATCTGCCTCTGCTCAGTAGTCTCGCCCCTCTTCGCATGTCGCCGATCACAACCCTCTGATGGCAGCAAGCGAGCCCATCCGCAAACTCTGTCCGTTACTGCATCTCGAACTGTCACTGCAACGGCCACTGAGCGCCCCCAAATGCCTCAAAACGCGCCCACTCGGCAAACAGGAAAACAAACACTTATCGCCCAGCCTCAAACTGCCTTCCCGCACACTCTCTCTCTGTCTGGCGGCGGAAGTGGCCCGCTCACTTGATCCACCGGAAGGGGCGCTGCAAAGTATCAGTGTTGTGTGGTGGAGCTGCTAGTTGGCGGAAGTCGCGGGCCAAACGAACGTGGAGACGCCTCCAAGTGGTTGCAAGAACAACAAACTTTGCCAGCTCCAATCGGCGGGCCTCGCTGGGCCGCCTAGCTGCCACTTTGGGCTCCTCGTTCGCCGAACAACATCAGAAGACTTCAATCTTAACAGGCGACTGATTTCCAATCGGATTTGTTAGCCTGCCACTGGGCCGAGCGCAGCACACCAACACGGCTTGCATATCGCCCTCTCGTGCTCTTGCTCCCACTCTCAGTGTGTGTCGCTCTATCTCTATCTCTAGCTCGTCTTCTGACTTTCACTCTCGCTTTTCTCCAGCTTTTCTCTCGCTTGCTGGCTCCTTTTCTCAATACGAAATTAGATTAGAGATCCATGTGGGCGAATGTGTGGCGCTTTCTCGTGCTGAAAACACACACTGCACACAACTGCTCCTGTTTGGCGGCCCCTCGTTGGCAGCCAGTCGGTGGCTGAGGCAGTTGCGAGCTCGCCCAGCTAGCTTGGTGCATGGGCGGCAAGATTGTTGTGTGCCACTTGTTTGATGGCGGCCAAACAGTTCACTTTGCCAGTCGGAGCACGCGCATTAAGTGCCCGGCGAAACATTGGCTTCCTGATTGTTGCCCTTTCGCTCGTTCCTCTCCCTGTGGTGCGCCACCATTTGGACTATGGCCGCCGCTGAACAACTCCCTGAGACACTCCTCGGCCGCATGCAGCACGCATGCGCCCCCTCCCGACCAAGCTAGACAGACACACAGACAGACAGACAGACGCGCAGACAGACACGACTCGTCCAACGTTTAGCCTCTAGCTGAAGAGGCGCCTTTTTTCTCGTTGCTCCAAAAATCACTAATTGCATTCTATCATGAGCAACTTCATGCAACTTTCTGTCGATGTTGCCCAATGTGGAACAGTTGCAGCCAATCCAGTGTGGGGCCGCAGTGGAGCTGGAGAGGAGCCTTCTGGAGCTAGACTGCAACGTTTGAGTGGCGGCTGAATAATGAGCCCGCACAGAAGTGGCACGTCATTTGTCGCCGGGGCTAAGCTTGGAGGGACGAGATTGTAGAGGGCGAAAAACGGCCAATCAACCTGAGGCGATTTAGATTTCCAATTGCAAATCTATCTAAATCTACTTTAAATTATCATATTTTCGATAACATTGCAATGGTAGCCCTAGACTGGACTAGATGCCCAAGTCTCCCGAGTGGCTGAGGAGACCATTTTGGAGGAGCCGTCGAGGTGGCTAGGCGGCCGGAAGGCGAGGGGAGCGAGTGGGGAGCAAATGTGTCGACGAGGACGAGTTTCGAATGCTAAACAGGGGGAGGCAAATGGCAATTTCGGTCCATTGCTGCCACTTTATTCATTGGTTGTAATAATTACAGCAAAAGGGCCGAATTGTCAAGCAACTTAATTGCTTGTTGGTGGGCGCTCGTTGCCTCGTTGTGTTGGTTGTGGTGGGCGGTTTGTGTTAGCTAAGCTGCGGCCAAACACGAGCTAGAGCCAGATGAGAAAGGTGCACGCTAGCCGAGAGTGAGACGTTCCAGCTTTTGAGCATTGAGACAAAATTTGCACACAATGCGACCAAAGTGTTGCTGTTGTTGTTGTTGTCGTGCAACTATTTGAGCCACCATTTAGCGCAGACAGAGAGCAGCTCCAACATTTAGGCTGCCCGTGTCTCTCCAACGCTCTTTTGTGTTTATAATTGAATACTGGAGAGCACAACTTTTCCACAGAGCAGCCTCGGGAGGGGCCCGATTTGGGACTCTCTTCCGGGCGTGCAAATCGGCCTTTTGGAGTGGCGCCTCCTCCCCTAAGGTCCGAGAGGACTGGCAAATACAGTATGTATCAGTCTTTTGGTCACGCAGCACGATCGACACGCGCGCTCTTCTTGCTGCTTTGCTCGAGAAGCGCCAAGCAGCAAGTTGGAGTTTCCGAAAGGTGGAAAGTATCTGGATATGCTGCACTCACTTGGGAAGATGTTTGACAAAAGAAGCCTGCCGAAGAGAAGATTGCATCGTAACGAGTTCGAGTTTGAGTTTGGCTCGAGTTTTGGCCAAACTTTGGGCGCCCCCTGAGACTGCGACAGACGTTCGGTGGGGGGCCGAAATGGGGAACATTTTTCACAAAAGCCCCTCCTGCATACTGTCTCCAACTGTTCGCGCAAACTCTGTCTCCATGCACGCCCTTCTTGCCGCCGAGCTGCCGTTCCAAGTGGCAAGAAGGACCTGGACCAGCGGGCGACACGCCAAGTCGGCCGCGAGATTAACTCATGTTCACCTTTCTGGCCACCGTCGAGCAGGAGCCACCTTAGGGCCGCCCTCAGGTGGCTCCTGCGCGTTGGGCTAGACTACGAGCTTGCGGGCGCACACAAAACTCTGCTTGTGTACAAATAAATTGAAAGTTTGCGCCCACCACCAAGCTCGACACCAAGCGCCTCACTGGCAAGGCGGCCCACTCGCAGCCAAGCTCGTGGCCAGCGGAACACGAGCCAGCGCGGTCTGGGCGCCCAAAGTGAACTCGGAAACTTGTGCAACTCCCTTCCGGTGCCTCTTGGCTCTCCTGCAACTCTCTGTCTGTCTCTCTGTCTCTCTCTGTCTCGCTCTGGCCAGGCCGACAATTTTCCCCAGACGGCCTTTGGGACGCTCGCCTGCACCACCAAACAACACCTGCCCACTGGCAAGCCTTTGCCTGGCCAAGCTCGCTGTTCACCTTGTTTCCGGTGGCGCCAGTGAGCCTTGCTGGCTCACTGGCCGAGCTGGGCCGTCTGCTCAGTACTTCTTAGTGCTGCTCAGCAATGCTCAGCAATGCTCAGTGCTGCAGAGAGAAGGTTGTAAATATTGTTGTCTGCAGTCTCTGGCCCGCTTTCTCCAGCTGCACCGGTGGCTTTGCCTCTCTTTCTCGCATTGTTCATCAAATTTCTCCCCTCTGCTTGGGCCAGTCTCGCACATTAGCGGTTATATATGTGCCTGGCTCCTTCCGGCTGCCTGGGGAGTCCAATTTATTTGCTCCACTTTGTCCGGGCGCCCGTCTGGCTCAGCGAGAGTGTGCCCTTGTTCCTTGCTTCCTTCTCGGCCCGTTGGAGCCACAAGCGAGCCAGACGAGCCGGATTTGTATGCGGCCAACTGGGAGCGCCCGAAACAAAGAGCGACGCGCCCAAAGTGAGTTGGCCGCCCTCTTTGAGCCATTCGTTCAGATTGATGTGAAACCTGGCCAGTTTTTGCCCGCAACCAACTTCGCCGCCTCCTCCAGACGAACGCCCAGACGGCGCCCACCGGAACTAGCGAGCTTTTCCTCGCCTCTGCTCTCCTTTCTCGCTGCCCACCGGCCGAGGGAGGAAAAGTCAACCTCCTTCTCGGCCTTCCGCCCGCCCGCCAGCCGCACCTCACCTGCTCCAAATTGCCAATTTGCACACCTTGCCTCGCGCGAGACAGTTTCCGCCGCCCCGCTGGACCTTCTCACTTCTTGGCCCGCCGTTTGGGCCGCCGTTTGGGCCACCCACGCGGGCCCGAACTGCGCTTCTGCCTAGCTACAGTCTGGCCTCGGTGGCCGAGTCGTGCACAAAGCACGATCCGGGCGGCCCAGCTACACACTGGCAATTTGATTACTGGCCATCATTGGGGCCCCGCTGGGCGCCGGCCCATTGGCGCCCACGCCGAGCGGCCAGCACCAGTTATGGGCAAATTATTGTTCCAACTCGCGCTGGCCGGCCAGCCAGACTGCTGCCACCTGGCTGGACGGCCGATTTAAACTTGCGGGGCCCCGTGAGCCCAAACGGCGGCCAGACCAGTCCAAATGGGGGCGCCAAACCAACATTGTGAGTGCATTATTATGCAAATATTTGAGATCTAATCAATCTGACGCCGCCAAACTCACGGCCGACCTTTCATCCCTGTCTCTGTGACGGCCCTAAGCGCCAAACAGCGAGCACCAAACACACACGCCAGCTCGTCGCTTGGCGGCCGCCCGCCACTTCCGGCCCCGAACAAAGTTGGCCCCACTTTTAGCCGCAGAGGCACCATCAAGAGCGTCACGTTCGCGCGCCTCAGCTGCTGGCTTTCTGGCCAGCAAAGCTGCTCCTCTGCACCCAGCCAAGCGTTTGCCCGTTTGCCCGTCTGTCAGGCTAACCGTGGCCACTGTCTGCCGTTGGAAAGACACCAAAAGGCCATTAGGGCGCTTTTATATGAATCGGGAAAATGGCCGCTTTGGAAGAATCAATCTGGCTGTTGGCGCGCCGGCTGCTTGCTGGCTCACACCTACCACTCTCCACTGAGCAGCCGTACTTCTTTACAGACAAAGGATTGCTCTTCATCGAGGCCCCTCTTGGCTCGAGCTTAGGGCGAGTTATTGGCCAGTTATGGGCGAGTATTTCCGCGGGCCTAGAGTTTTGGGGTTGCCCAAAACTCTGGGCCGGCTCTCTCCATTTCGTGTTTTCCAGCTGACGCTCGCGGCGCCTTCAAACAGCCAACTCGAAAAGCCGCTCCAAGTGGCTGGCCCATTGAGGGGCCAGCCAAATGGACCGCAGGACGAACAGCTCTTAGCTCACTTTGGCAGCGGTGTCTATGGTTTTGTCGGGCGGCCGAGTGGGCGGAAAACACAGTCCGAGGTTGGCCACTTTCTCGGAGGCTGCGCTCTGGGGCTCAGCAGCTACGCGGGCCAACGGCGGGCCCATTTGTTCCGATTGTTCCCGCGCGCGCGCGGGATTTGCACAGATCTCTGCTGGCCCATTGCGCGAGCACACCCGACCGAAAATTTTCTGCGTAGGCGTGCCCACTGGGCCCGCACAACTACACACAGACAACGCCTCGCCCGCCGGCACCCCCACGAGCTGAGCTCTCCAAAAGCGGCCGCCTAGCTGGAGGGACACCCACTTGGACCTCGTCCAGGTGGCGGCCATTCTCGCGGTCTAGCGCGCCTTATCACCGCATCACTGCTCGCCCACCACCGGCGAGACTATCGCCGCCGGCTCCTAATACCCATTTGGGCTCATCTCGGCTCGGCCGGCCAGCTCGCTCGTCCGACTGATGAGACTCGGCGGACTCGGCCGCCCTCCAGTGGACTCCATCGGATTGTGGACAACCCTCCGACTGTGGACAGTCCTCCACACAATGGCCAGCATGGAGTGGCCGCAACCAGCTCGGACATTCCCCCTCTGCCTCCAACTGCTGCCCAGGGCTGCCATGTCAGTCTGCGGCCAGGCGACTGAGATGAGGACAACTTGCAGACGTGCACCACTTGCTGGCCAGTGGCTTCTGTGTGTGGCCTCTCCGAAGAGGAGCCTCTCGGCGTGCATAATCCATATTAATCACATCAACAAGAGTTGCACGAGACGAAGATATGCTCGTCCTGGAGGGTGTTCAAAAAGGAGACCACTTGAAGGCGGCCAGCAAGAGACTAGCTGCAGCTCATAAAGCGCACCTTTTGAGATAAATCTCTTGGACTCGACAACTCATAGTCATAAGTCCGAGTGAAGTAGCGTTCCAAGTGGAGGAAACAATCCTTCTCAAGTTCCTTGCCGCTTGATCCAGCCCATTTTTCCAGCCAGTTTTGCGCCCCATTTCTCGAACTTCTTTTTCCTTTTCGCGCCTATGCTAAGGTGGGTTTTGTGGCAATCTCAGGCCAGCCCCAAACACTTTCACTGCAGAACTGTTTACTGCCAATTCTGCTTTCCAAAGCAATCCGAAGAGACTCCGGAGTCCAATTTGGAGCAGTCGAGCTGAGAAAGAGGTGTTCAGCTTGGCCTCCGTTTGGGCGAAATCAATTAAATTGGCCCAAAGACCAGCCAGATTTGCAGAACTGGCCAAGGCGAAGAGGCAGGAAAGGCGATGGCTTCCTCTTGGTCAATCTGGCGACCAAGTTGGGCGCAAAGCTATGGCCCAGCCGTGTCTAAGCTGCCCTCTGCTGCACACTGTTGGTCCTCATGGACACGCGCGACGCCTCATGCTTAGGGCTCGTGTTTGCACAACCACTGCTCGCCCACGACACAAGAAAGGGCCCATGATACAAAAGGCAAGAAGGCTGGCTGGCTGGCATTTGGTGGGCACACAAATGGTGGCCCAGTGTCTCGAATGTCGCTTGGTGGCTCCAATTGTGGCGTTGGGCGAGCAGAAATTTGCATTCCAATTGGAGAATGATAGCCAATCAGATGTTTGTGTTTAGGCTCCGCTGGATGTCTCCATGGAAGCGAGTCGTTTGTTGTCCGAAGAGGCCCCTGTTTTCGACCAAATTTGATGGACCTCTTTGGGGAGCCGCTCGGGGGCATCCACTGGTTGTTTGTGGGGCCCATTTTCAATTTCCTCCAAGGCGATCAATGTTCCTTTGGGGCACAATTGTGCTCTCTGGCTGTGTCCAATTTTGCTCCTTTAATGGCACCTCCGGAACCGATTAGGATCCCCTCTTGGCGGCGAGCGAGCGCAATTTCCAACAGCTCTTGGCGTGCTTCTTGGCTTCTTGGCGCAAATCTTGCCAAGCGACATCGACACGGCGTTTCCGTGTCGGAGCTTGGGGCTGCAATACCTGATCGGGAAAAGATGATACGCCACTTGGACTAGTTGGGCGGCTTTTTCTTTGCCGAGGGGACCCTCTTCTCTCTCTCTCTATTGAATCTCGATCTTGTTTGGATGCAGCGAGGCGCGCCGATTTCTCTCGGCTCCACTCTCCTGCTCCTCCTAATGATACATCATCTCTCACATCAGCTGGCCCTACAAAGAGCACTTGCCTGACTCTTTGATCGATCAGGAAGAGGGAAAGAAAAGAAAAGGAAACTCAACTTCCTCTTTTCGATCAAGATGACAAACGCAACGGGCCGCCCAAGAGGAGCCGCAGCAACTAGCTCAAATGGAGCTTTTGACAACTTCCGAACGAATGCTCAGCTAGCTTACTTGTCTCATCCCGCCGCGAGCTAACAAATCGCTCGAGTGTGAACAGGAAAGAAAAGCGACAGAGGATAGCACTTAAGGGCCATGTAGACAGTGCTCGGTAGACAAGCCAGCTCCTGTGTACAACAGTTTCGATCAAATTCAACTCCAAATGCGATAATTTATTCCACCGGCCAGGTTTAACCCGGTCGCCGTGATGCAAATCACATGGTTAGCTCCGGGGATGCAGGTGCTCGACTTCCTATAATCGTGTTTGGGATCTGCGCTGACTCATCGGTCACCCGATGAAAGAGAACCTCACAAGTGATGCAAGTATTTGTGGCCACGGACCAGACGGATGGATGATGCTCCATTCACACAGAGAAACCTATGCTGAACGGCATCACAAACTAACACACGCGACACAGGAGGGAGAGAGAGCGACAGGGGGGTTCATTGAATAGAGTACAGTTTACAAAATACAGTCCGAATTGGCGGAATCGAGACCCATGGGTGTTCGCTCTGCTGAATTTTTGAAATTTACTAGAATTTATCGAAATCTTATTACTTCTTCGGTGCTGCTTTCTTCGCCGTCTCTTTCTTTTCTGTTCCCTTCTTCAGGCCTCCGCTCAACTTTCTCTTTTTCCTGGCTTCTTTCATAGCCTTGTGCAGCTTCTTGGCCTTCTCTATGCTAGTCTTTTTAGCCTTTAGTCTATCACCAAGTTCCTTCTTGCGGATTTGTTTGAGAGCCGTAGCATAAGGATTCAACTTGGCCATGACACGCAAGTTCTTGAGTGGATTCCTCTTGACACAGCGCTTGGTCTTTCTTGTGCTGTAGGTTGATGAGGGTACATCAGGGGGAATAGTGATGGTTAGTGGATATTCATGATACGGAATGAGAGATTGACGGGGTTTAAGTTCAGAGGTGAAACAAAACCTTATAATCATGAAGCTATCAGCAACACGGACCAGGAATAAGTATCATCATTGTAGGATAGGAGTGGACCGCACTGCCAATGAATGACAGTGAGGCAAGGAGTTAAAACAAGGGATACGTACACTCTAGGCCTAATGGCTTTCCTAACTTCCTCACTCTTGAGGATACGAGTCAAATCGGTGTTTGACATTGTGGGTTGAGGCAGAGCGAAGTCTCTCTTGAGCTCGGCCTTCTTCGTCCATGTACCATAGATTTTGTTGAGTTTCTGAAAAGCGCCCTCCGTCCAGATACAGAAACGACCGATGTGTCCACCAGGAGCGAGACGTAACAGGCCAAGTTTCTCGACGTTGATTGTCTCAACACCAGGGATGTTCCTGAAGGCACGCGTCAAACCAGAGTCACGGCTATATATAACAACGGGACCCAAGGCTTCGATGCGCCTGCGATCTCTCATCTTACCCTTTCCGGCACGCATCCTCTGCGACTTGTACACGCGGGCGACATCTTTCCATGCGCGAACCTGTCTTAAAAATCTAACAGCTTGCTTCGTCTTCGATAACTCTTGGACTTTGTTTGATACGACCAATGGAAATTCTGCCACAGCTTCAACTCGATGTCCACGTGCCTGAACAATCGCTGGCACTGCCGAGGCAGCAACAGCGGAGCAGATAGCGTAACGGCGTTGATTTCTGTTGATCTTACGGTGCCATCTGCGCCAGACGCGAGTGGGTGCGAAGCGACGACCACCACGACACATGTTACCAAACGCACCTTGACCGGATCGGTGGGTACCACCACCCCTCACACGAGGAATACGGGCAACGGCACGACCGGTACCCCATGATTCAGCGCTGGTTTGATGGCCAGCAAGCTTGCTTACCGCGTAAGGTTGACGCTTATTCTTACGGATATTTGTATGGACAAACTGTACAAGGTCGGTTCTAATGGGAGCGCTGAAGATAGCCGGCATGGGCACAGTCCTGCCGGTCTTCTGGTTCTTCTCATTGTAAACAGACACAAGTGGTCTGACAATAGCCTTAGGGGCAGCAGACTATGGATAAGTTGGAGGAGTAGTTTGATAGGAGTTTGTTAGTTCAGGTTCTGTTTGTGATGAATGTCGAACGATGGAGGCGCCAATGATTTGGGTATCTATTCTTACCATTGCTGTTTATTCAATAATAGATCACGCTCGGCTATCAATATTGTCTATAATGATCTGTATCACTAATAATTGTAATCTCTCCCAAGAGAACAATTCCTTCGAGTCAATAATTCCACCGGCACATCAGAACAGAGAAGATTTATCGTCAATTTTTGCATGCCGCGCACATGTTGACTGAGAATGCCCGAACTGCAATGTGCCCACGAAAGGAAGTGCCCGCAACGTTATTGCAGGCTGATAACCGCACTGCGCAAATCAGAGATGCCGCCGCGCGCAACCATGAACGCGGCCTGAAGGTAGGGATGGAGAGGGCGGCAAGATTCAAATTTTTCGAGTGCCCAGCGAGCCTAGTAAAGTTGACTAGTTCCAACGAATTGTGCAAACTTTATTGGTGGTGTTAGTTCTTTGTGGCCTGACGATCGAGATAAAGAAGATATCTCTTTGATTCATGGCTGATCACCCGTCTAATCATTTTGATTTGGCTCTGGAGCTCTGGATAGGCCTCTCCCAGTATGTTCACAACTTCATCGACGAGATCAAATATCAGGTACCTTGGTGTCTCTTGTCTGAATACATCTCTGGAGATTAAGAGTGATTTTTTGATGATGCTTCTCAGCAGAAAGTCTGCTCCCCTGCGCCCAGGCTCCACGCCGTCGGCAAGTGCTATGGTGATCATACGAGAGTGGTCGGCGAGTATGCGATAGTTTACGTCAAGCTCATCACTCAATGACCCACCATAAGGCCTGATCGAAGGACTCTTGGCTTCTACCACTTTGAGGAGACTTTTGAAGAGGTCAGTATCATAATTCGAATTGCTTCCTTCCAAGACTGAGACTATCCTTTCCAGGCCCATGCCCGTATCGACGAATCGGCCCCGTAACGGAACAGTTTTTTTCTCCGTGTCAGATATCTTTTGCCGATCTATGAACACCAGATTCCAAATCTCAACTAAGTCGTTGTTCACGGGATAGTAAATTTCAGTCGAGACGCCACAAGGCCCAATGGTACCCATCTCCCAAAAGTTGTCACCAGAACCATTTGGTGTTACTTGAGAAGTGCTAAGGCCCAGCTTTGAAGTCCAAATATCACATGTTTCTATATCTTGTTCATATTTGTCAGCGTGATAAGTCACCTTGATTTTGTCTACGTCCAGCTTGAGGTGATTGATCAAGAAATCCAACGCCCATTCGCATGCGTGTTCCTTTCCATAGTCATTGAAAGACCAGTTGCCCAACATTTCAAAAAAAGTGTGGTGCGTCAGATCACGACCGATTGTGTCGAGATCACACATCTTGCCTCCGACCCGAATACATTTCTGATAGTTACAGACTCGACTAGGTGAATAAGAGTGACTGTCCGCCAAGAACCATGACTTGAACTGGTTCATACCGGCATTAACGAAACTAAGGCTTGCATCATCGGTCGGTTTTACCGAACTCGACGGTATGAATTTGTGGCCATGTTTGTTTTGGAAGAATTCTATGAACCTCCTTCTAACATCATTTGAGAGCCTACTTGACATAATATCAGGCCCAACTCGGAGCGTCCAGTCCCCGATGCAATTTTTGTTTATCTTGATCGAGACATGACAAGCAGAACCTCGTGTTTTTCGCGTGCTGCTTCAAAGATTGATTTGCACTGCCGAAAACGGCACAGGCTGCTCAATAATCCGGGCGCGCGCCTCATGTTTTTTGGCAATTTAAAACTTGCAGTAACTCGCCACGCAAACTGCAAAAAGAAATTTTGTTAATTATTAGGACGACGATATCAGACACATAGGTATGTCTCGTGAACCGAAAATGATTTCCATGCTGCATCAAATCGACACAAACCATGAGGAATTGATCCATGATTCTCAGGCAAATTTCTATGGGACACGGTTGGCAACTTGCAGCAATGATAACAAGATCAAGATATTTGAACTCAATGGTAGTCAATCCAGATTTATGGCAGAGCTGAACGGCCATGAGGGAGCGGTATGGCAGGTTGACTGGTCTCATCCTGAGTTCGGTAATCTATTGGCTTCATGTTCCTATGATAGAAGAGTAATAATCTGGCGCGAGAAACAAGGTAATTGGGAGAAAGTAAAAGAGTATAGGGATCATGATTCCTCAGTTAATTCCGTTCAATGGGCACCACGTGAATTCGGCCTCATCCTGGCATGTGCGAGTGCAGACGGATCGATCTCAATCCTAAGACGCGGTTCCGACTCGGATTGGGTTAGTAGGAAAATATTAAATGCACATCAGATAGGTGTCAATGCCATCAGTTGGGCACCTCCAATATCATCAGTCTCAACCATCTATAGACCACAAACAAACCCATCAAATAATGCTGCATCTACCGGACTAAATGCATCTCAAAACACCACATCACTTACCAACTCAACCACTGCGGCAGG
>Ga0058701_10000411_pt1 | contig 30149 bp, 25 predicted proteins | sample AgamicOrMae_FD_97039 | JGI IMG/M metagenome (GOLD analysis project Ga0058701, IMG submission 97039) | Agave microbial communities from Guanajuato, Mexico - Or.Ma.e | ecosystem: Host-associated > Plants > Phyllosphere > Phylloplane/Leaf | place: Guanajuato, Mexico | collected 2012-06-04 | reverse complement strand
GCTTTTCCGTCTCTCTCGAAGCTCACATATGCGACAGGCGCGCATTTCTTTGAGTGTCATCTCTTGCTTGGCAGTTCTGTCTTCATTCATGTGGACAATCCCGCTCACACAAGGCCTCCATCCCAAATCATCCAGTCGATCGTCATAGGAGAACCTTGTGCTCCGTTAGGGGCATTGCATAACTAGAGCCGGTCGTTCCAGATAAATCCAATACTTGTCTGGGTGCGACAAAGTCTCCGCCAATGATCAGGAATCGCCTTGGCTGGCCATGATAAATCTCCCAGCTATCTGCTCAACATACTGACTCCTTAGCATCTCTCTAGAGTCCGAAGCTTCGCTCTAATGTTGCACTTGAACAATCACCCGCCGGGTAACTCCCTAATTGTTAGTGTCCAGGACCGACCTTTATCCGGCACACAACGCGCTCAGAGGAAGAACACGGCATAATCGAAAGAAACAGATTCCATCGCAAGAATCACGGGGGTCTTTACCGCCTGCCTTAATTAGACTTTCAACGTCCAGGCTGCTCTCATTACTCGATGAGCCTTTGAGACCCCAACGGCAGTAGCAGATGGACACGAATATAGAGGAAAATTTAGTAACTATGTTTCTGTTCTATGGAGATATTATGAATCGAAATGCGAAAACTTCAATCATCAGAGGCGAGGTTCTCGAAATGAAAGATCTAGACCAATCATGGACCTGAAGCTATCGGGTTTGGAATGACCACGCTCGGGAAACAGCCAGAGCCAGCTGTCTTCATCGCTCATGCAAGTGAAAGATCTATTGGTTGGAGGCGGGACATCTTTTTCAAACATATTGTGATATGGAATTTCTGTTTCTAGTCTTGATATATCTACCGTGCGCAGCCTCAGAGTCGTCGTCTTTTTTCGTCCCAGTGGTCTCCTTTGGTTTGTTTGCGGGCTCTTTCGACCTAGACCCGCCAGTCGTCGGCTTGCCAGGAGATGGAGCAGCCTTGGCGGCCGATGAAGTTGACTTGGATGTTTTTCCTGTTTTTGGTGGTTCAGCGCTGGCTGGTGGTAGGTTTGTCCTCACTGGACGAGTGGTGCCCCCGCAGCACAAGAATCCCGTTGGTTGAGGTTCGTCAAGAAATTCAAGTTGACTTTTGCTATTAGTCTTGGCCAAAGCTGCGTCAGTTTCCTCCAGAGATCTTCTATCTGCATAATGTTTCACCGTCTGGAAGATCACATCGATCAGCAAAACCATAACTGACAAGGAGACAGCTACGATGGTTGTGCCTGTGACCCAATACCTGGATGCCTCCCAACATTTGCTCACACGATAAGCGGTCAGAGTCCAGAGGGCAGCTGAAACCAATGTGACCAGGATGATATCGAGCCATTCTAGACTCTCACAGAAGCAGGAATCATAGTGCAGATCAACGATGTGAGATTTGATGAAAAAGAGGTGCACAAAGCAGATTATGATCGCCGTCACTGCTACTGTGCAAAATGTGAACACTATTCCCCAGGTCATGTCCTCCTCAATGCCCTTCAATTGGCCGAAAAAAAACGAAGCACACCATATATAGAACAATATAGTCAGAGTTTCAAGCAATGATGGACGATAATTGTATGTGAAAGGGTCGTAACATGATGCACCAAGTCGTTGGAAGTTAAGATCACTTCTTGGCTCGAATGCAGTCTGCAGGGCCCATTGAGTGCCTCGATATTTAACCACTGAAGTTATCGGGAAAAATTTGTTCTCTGTATTTGCTGAATCATAATAATTGACTGCATAAACGTAAATTCGTGAGTCAGTTTGGCTACAGTTATGGGCTATCCTTATGCTTTTCACATCCCGTATGGGTTGTCGCCTGTAGATGCTGAATTTTACACAGTGAAGATTCAGTTGCGGATGCTTGGAAATTAAGACCTGGTTGTCATTATATATTGTTGTTCCAGGAAGTTGTATGGTCATAGTAGACACAGTGTGATTGTCGAGCAGATCCAATATCACGTAGGCCTCATGCCGATTGTAATTCGCCGAATGCTTACCGACGATGATGTGGAAATCGTAGCGGAAGTGCGCATTCCTCGGCATACATTTATCATATAATTGGAAGTATTGTATGCGTCTTAGATAATAGATGAGGCTGATCAACATAAGTAGCGTCACGAAAGTCCACACTGGTATAGTTAGTGTGATCATTATATATTCGAACGCATCTGTGGCACATTTCTGGACGGATGTACCTTGCGCTTCTGAGCCATTATATGCTGCAATACGGTCCGCTTCTGGTGGATACTCCATCTTATGATACTCTCCTTAGAGATAATCTATACGAGATTTCACCTCTGTGGCATCTTTGGTGGCTACAGTCTCTGAAAATCAAATAGAAGAGATGCAGCTCGAAAAAAACACGGAAACAAAAGAAAACATCTTCAAGTAGAAACAGCGCTCGTCTGGTCAGATAGAAAATGAGGCACCAATCAAGGTACCATAATTTAATTTTAACGGCCCAAACATAGATTTTTTCGTCGCTCTTCAGGATATCTTTGCTCTATAGATCTTCGAACAACTTTATACTTTTCGTCATTCCTCTGTGGAGTACCAGTCCGAGCTTTAGCAACGAATACAGTAGCGCTCGACCCATTTTCGACACTCTGACATGCTCGTCACCTACCGAGACATTTGACGCAACCAATCCTGATCATTCTACAGGGAAGAGTTTGTGAAATCACAGATCAGTCAGCCTAGCGCCTGGTTTCTTGCTGGCTTGATGGACACTTTGTGCCGAGATCACGATGACAACCGCGAGCTGTGCGGATCCGACTGTCTGAACTGGGCAGGATGGAACAGTCCTCCGAGACGTAGCGCAGCAGGACTTGACACCGTATTATCACGAGCACTGAACTAGATAATCAAGTCTCGATTCCCGATTCAAAGCTCAGACGACAAGAATAGTTCGAAATCTTGTCACAATATCTAAACGAGCGAGTTGCTTGTCGATGTTTTCCGCTAACTGCAGCAGCCAATATGAGCGGGGTAGCGTGATTTTGATCATAGAATGTTGCTCATACGTTTCTCCGATCGTACTTCAGGTCTCATCCACAAGGAAGAAATGTTGGATCTAAAATGCTGAGAAAGATTGGCAACAACCCGCTGACACTCGCCCCTGATTGCTTTTCATACCCCTCAAACTTTCTCCTATAGAATAAGGTGTCCCTGGTTGTGATCTTCACAAATATTTTAGATTGATACAGAGATGATACTCTCAAATGGTACTTAAAAGGCGAACGTCATGACCGACCCAGAGGGTAGCCATCTAGTAGTGAACTATGTATGGATCATCTGTTGATCGTGGCATCACAGAAATCCCGTTTGCTTCATTCGGAGCCATATCATGTGCTATCATTCCGTATCTTATCTAGGCGCAACTTGGCCTTTTCGTACGCCTCCATGAGGGCCGTAATTCCCATTTCAGACTCCCCCGGCCTCTTGGGGTCTCGTCGAGAGTTTAACAAATATCTCTCACGCTTAAACCTAGAAACTGAATCCGAGGATTCGAATCCGATCAAATCTCTCAAAGCCGAGTCAAAATATGGATCACTGGGGCGTATGATTTCCCATGTTAGTCAGTGGTCAGAACATCCAGTTGTAACTATTTCCCAGAAACTTTCTTCTAGCTTCACTCACCTAAATTGACTTGTCACCCTTAAATTTAGTCGAAGCTTACCAACCTGACCGGTGTGCATCAAATATCTGTCATTCGATTCTATGAACTTTGAATTGGAACAGAGTCCGAAAAGTTGGACACGCGATCCACGGGTTCAAGCGGATTAGTTCAGTTAGTTGAACACAATTTGCGGCGCATTCAATTAGGAATGTCGTGTTAGTTGAGTGCATTGATTCAGTGGTGCCACAGTCACATGATGTCAAAGCATGATTTTTGGATAAGGTTAGTTAGAAAAAAAATGGAATGCGGGTTATGACTAACTTCAAAGCCTGTTGCTCATCTTAGTTGATTCAAAAGATGATGCTACACGCTAGCACTAAAAGCAACCCGAGACTTTGATGATTTAGAACAACTACTGACAACAATAGTCGATTGTACTCCTCGACTGAAGTTATCCGAGCCATAAATCGAACTCAAACATGACCCAATGCTTTGGCAGCGTTCCTCTTTCTCGAGCAAGAGTGGCATTGTGTGTTAGACAAAGTGACTTACATCTCTGGTATTTGGAGTCCTCTTAGGCATTTCACCGATAAGACGATATCTTAAACGATCCAAAGGGGCACATAGAGTTGGTCTTATAACGGGCACTTCGTGAGTAGCACTTTCCTTCTTGTTGCGTTTAGATTGTGAGCGTGCTGCCGGTATCACATGAGAGGTGGTTCCGCCGTTCAAAGTTTTTGATTCTAATCTCTCTAAACTTATTCGCTTTTTTATGTGCGATAAACCTTGGAGTTTATCAAAATAATATGTGCTCGAGTATACCTCAAGAGATAAAGTTATCTCGCAAGTGTCATCTAAGGCTCCCAACAGGTTGACGCATTGTCGCCTTTTCTGTTGGTTAACAATCTCAGAATTCATCGTGTGCCTCTGGCAAAACTTCTCATCCGATGGGAGACAATTGTCACAAGTAGCTTTCTCCCTTTTATCATCTCTGCTAATACTACTACAAATATTATTAATATCATCGATAGCAGTAATATTGTGGCGCTCTAGATTTTTATCAGCTCCATTGGAATGATCAGTGTTTGATTCAACACGATCGTCGTCATCATCATCATCTTCATTAATATTGAGCTCCACAACCCTAGGCGCCTGTGCCATAGAAACATCCGATTCCGTGATTGTTGGCGCCACTGAGCCTGTTGCAACTCTGTTAGTTTCGGTTTTCGGCTGCAGCAGTGCAGATGCTAGAGATGATTGTAACATGGCACCACCAACGACAGATAACTCACCATTTAGTTGAGAACTCTTTTGTCTCTCCTTTTCACATGACGCTCCTTCTTCAAGAGATTCCTTATCCTGCCTGTGCTCTTGTTTAGTTGATTGTTCTCCTGGCGCATCACTATCTCCCTTAGGTCTAACTTCATCACCAGAGCTGCCGGTCGGAAATTTCGACAGCTCGAAAACGAAACTCTCCACACAGGAAAAGTTGAATATCCCTTTGGAATTTGCGCAACTTGTTATACTGGAACCCTCGACTAGCAACTCATCATTATCGCCAACAAAGTCATCGTTCACGTTCGCTTCATCTGCAATGAGCCCCACTTTCTCATTGCCCATGTAGCTGGTTCTCTCGAGAGCGCCGCCATCAGTCGCTTTCACTATTGGAGGACACGGCTTATTAGTGTCTGCTCTGACGATAGGATGTTGCCTTGGATTGGGCGCGGGGTAGACTTCCCCCCGCAAAGATACCGGACCTCTAACTGAATTCCCGACGTGTGAATCGTGCTTAGCGCTATCAAGCAATCTCAACCTCCAGTGCTCAGATGTACGATGATATATGCGGTATTTCACATAGATATTGCCGCAATCTTTTGCAAAACCACTTGCAGATAGGATATCTAACTGCATCAGAATCAACATATTACCATCCATTGGATTCAAGAAGATAGATTTATCTTGAGACAGATGTTTTGAGATCGACAATGGAGATGAGGTGTCTGAGATTGGTAGAGGCCTTTCAATTGAGCTAGTGAGTTCGAATTGATTACGGACACTCTTGAGAATTTGATCGCAATCATTAGACTGATTGGGTGAATGCATTGTTTCGACATGATAAAAGATGGTTGAGGATGTTAGACTATGAGCAAAGTCAAATGTCTTAAGCTGCCTCATCGAGCTATACTCAGTGCCCATATTTATAATAGTAGGCTGCTCATTTCTTGTGGGACAAGCTAATGTGGCGGAGTTGCCTAGATCGAGCGCGATCGGCTCATTGATATCTGGTTTCAATAGTAGAGCTCGACCGAGGACGTCGATAACTATGACACACAATAGCACTGAACACTGTCGTTCTCCAAGTCCCACTTGATCACAGACCACAACACTGTCGTCGCGCTCGTACTCTCTGGACACGTTCGTGGCTTGAGGAGGCAACACTGTCGTTCTCAGTTTTCCTGATGTTCGTCTCTGCATTCCATTGTTTCTATCGTCAAGTGCGCCGAGCATGCAAGATTCAAGACTCTCATCAAGCGAGTCATGAGTATCATAATTATTTCTGCCAAGACTGCCGCTATTTTCTTTCTCATCAAGTTTGATTTTGTTAGATGCACCATCTTGATTTGAGTCAGATTTCTGATTTGCCACTTCGACGATTTGAGTGGTTCCACTCTCTTGTGGCTGGTGGTCTCTTTTGTTATCACTCTCTCCGCTCTTAACAGAAGAGCCTGTCTTACGGGTAAAACCTTGAGAATTGCGTTCATCGGTAGCCTGTTTCGCCTGGAATGTTTGAGAGGCGTCCAGACGAGATTGCTCGCCTTTGGGGATGTTAGAGACATCCTCTGACAGAGTGCTGTGAGCAGCCTTATCAGTAGATGAGGTGCCCCCTTTGTCTGTCTCTGTTGAGCCCTCTCGGCGCGCTCTCTCAGAGGTGCTGATTGGAGGAGGCGCGTATTTTTCCATCATCACGAACAAAACCTCACCATGTGATCCATCGTGTGGGTATTCAAAACCTGGTCGCGTTTTGTCACTTCCGACTTCATTGCGTGCCAAAGAGGAGACGAATTTTTTCAGATCTGTTGGTAAGCAACTCGGATAAACCGATGCTTTACTGTCGTCATGCTGCTCAATTTGTGCCTTTTTTTCATCATCATCATCATCATCATCTAGCGGATTTGAATCCTGGTCTTTTCGAGATTGCCAGAGATCACCATCAACACGGTGATCCTCTGACAAACCAACTTTTAGATGAGCAAGCAACTTGAGCAAACAGTTCTCATCATCTTCTTCTTCCTCTCCACGAGCGCCAATTGAAGTGATAGCAGGGAGATAATCCGAGGTATCATTAGTAATGCCTAGATTAAGATTAGTGGATAATAACTCAAGAAAAGAGGCGGAATTCTTCGAGCTTGTATGGAGCGCGCAAAGCAGCCGTCTGAATTGCTCGCTATATTCACAGCAGGATCGGCAATAGTTGATTGATTGATTGGATTTGCCAACTTGCGCAGCGGGATTATAATCCACTATCTTGGTACTATCAATGTGGCCGCCTGACAAGTCCCTGTTGTCACTAAGACTTTCTAAACGAAAGCATGCACCACATGACAGCACACAACTATTGCAACTGCATTCAGATTCTGCTTCCAGATTGTGCAGCGCATTGTTTGATGGACATGGACAATGTTCAAACTCTGCCGTATAATGGTTGCGCAGCGGATTGGGACTCTTTTCAGAGTCTTCACGAGTAACACTTCTTAGCTTACGTGCTCGCGTACGCTGCCCATAATCTCGATCGACTTCAGAGGTCACCGAATACGGTACATCTCTCCAATATCTAGCACGTTCAGGCAGTAAGACCGAATCGCCGACGTCTGGAGCTTGTCGTCGACTAGTCGACGTATTTAGTTCATCAAGATTTGTTCGTATTACACTTCTACCATGGGTGCCGTCATTCAACGTGCCGTCTTTGTTGTGTATCGTAGAAGAAGCGTTTCCGTTTTGCTCTCCTGCGGCTAGATTAATGTCGCTCTTCCTATAGGGGCGCTTCTTTGCGCAGCCGAGGCGCTTGCTGACTGCCCGTAGTGTGTAGCCATTTATTGTTAGAATGTGCGACAGATTGCTGCAGTCTGCATGGCTCTCTGACTGCTCCTGTGTAACAATCCAATTATTATTGCTATCTTTGGAAAGCAAATAAATGGCAGGCGGATCCTTGTCACCAAAATCGCTTTGTGCATCGCTAGGTACCCTGCGGTGATTGCCCCCATGTGTGAGCGGACATACTGGGGCTTCTTTGGTGAAAACAATGCGTAGTTTTATATTGTGAGGGTTGCCCGCATATCTGTGTAGACCAAAGTGGTGTCCGTCCATCTATTTGGCCTCCTACCTCCACTGTACCTCAATGTTTGTTCTTGGACTTCTTCCAAAGCTGACCAAATATAACTTACTTACTTGGTGGTTCAGGCTATATCTCGTGCTTATCTTGACAATTTATTTCTGATGCCACGAGTCATGGGCTGAGAATAACGTCACTGGAAAACTGCCTAGTGGTCTAGCTCTCCTCAAGGCCTTGTAACAGTGAGACCAAGTATATCTTCACATTGACAGGTGAAAATACGTGCCAGTAATTGATTGGGGGCTGATCATATCTTGCATCAAACAGATGGAAGCGATATTGGATATGGAAAACTCTTGGATTTGGGTACTTGGTGCTGGCGAACAGACAGGATTTGCCAGCGAACTTTGCCAGACCGCGCGTTACTATAGCAACACGGGCGAGAAGAGAATCTCGGAGGAGAGAATCAAGTACGCAGAGAGCAACAGGAGCGAATTGGGCAGGTTCTGTGTGAATTTGCTGCAAGAGAGAAAGGGAGATATAGACAATTTGTAAGAGAGGACTGGATTATTATCTTTCTTTTATATAGATGTATTTTTAAATATTTTTATTTTAGTATCTATCTTGTATTTCGTTCAATTAATTTTGTCAACCAACTAGAGAGATCATGAACTTTCATTACAATGCCAAGATTCTATCCTCCACAACGCCTTCAACGCCTCCTGATCATCCGTCTCGTTCTCGTCCTTGTCGCCGCCCGCTTAAATCGATGATTATCTGAGTAATTAATCATCGATTAAAATTCAATTTAAAAAAATGGTCTAATTTTTTGGTTCATTTTTCTCATGATAACCATGTTACTTGATTCATCAATTGTGCAAATCGTTCACTCACTGAGGTAGTTTCTCTCACCTTCCCACAGACTATTGAGGGTCTCTACTAAAAGGGGGAAAAACAATTCTTAGAATCGCTATGTATCCTTTTAGTCCTCGATAGTTTGCTAGTGAAATGCTATTAGCCAATAATGTTAATAATGATAATAATAGAATAATAATAATAGAATAATAATAATAATAATAGAATAGAATAATTTCAGAATAATATTAATAATAATGATAATAATTATAATAATAGTATCAATTAGTAATAATCATACTAATAATAATAATAATAATAATAATATTAATAATGATAATTTGTTCTTATGGTTGATGTTCTGTGATGATGGTAGTTATGTTTTTTCGTATTAGCCTATGATGATAACAATGATACTTGATGATAATTGTATGATTGATTGTTGTCAGCATCTTCCTGTTGAATGTTATATGATGATGATGATGATGATGATGATGGTGTCACAATTACTGGTTAGCTGTTGTGGAGGTGCGCGTTAATTTGCTAGAAGCTGGATATACGAATGTAGATATCGAGTCAGAGCTTTGGTCATCAGAGACGGTGCAAATGTAGCTGCCCATGTCTGACCAGCGTAGATCCTTGATCAAGAGATCGCCCGTTTCCAGGATCTCATATTTGTCCTTTTGATCAATGCTGACCGGTTTGTCATCGGGCAGTGTCCAGCTAACGATCTTCTTACTGTCGCCATTATTGCTGGTGTTGCTATTAATATTAATATTATTATTATTATTATTGTTGTTATTATTGTTGTTGTTATTATTATTATTATTATTATTACTGTTTGTGTTTAAGTTAGCTCGGCAAAATAATATGACGTTGTTTTTCATGATCTCGACGATGTTGTGGGTCCACATGTGTATTCTGACCGGCTGGTAGGCGGCCAGAGCGCCGCTGGCCCGCTGGCTGAAGCACTGGGGCACTGCTGCGATTGGCGAGGCGCCCCGAGCTTGGCCACCAGTTGCTTGTTCGCCCTCGTTGTCGTTACTGTCCTCTGTCCCAGTGGCCGAGGAGGAGCCAAAGCCGCTTGGGCTGGTGAGTGGCGACTGGGCGTTGGTTGGCGCGGCCGCCAACTCCACCGGCTTGATGAGTGTCAGTTTGGTCTGAGATGAGATGCGCGAATAGATGTTCTCGGCAACGCAAGTGTAAGTGGCCTCATCTGAATAGTCGGCGCAGTCGATGAACAAACGCGATCTAGTTGCACTCAGTGACATCCTGTTCACATCATCGATTGGCCCACTGGGCCCATTGATGAGCGAGCCCAACGCCGAGCCAGAGGAGTCCAGTTGATTGTCTTCGATGTCGCTGTTCTGGGACAAACGTTTTCCATCCTTCAGCCAGTGGATTGTTGGCGGCGGTGAAGCCCCAGCCTCGCACTCGATGATTATGCTTGAACCTAAAGCGGCTGAAAACTTTGATGGGGGCAAACGGCGAAATTTCACTTGATGGTAGTTGCTTGCTGGCTTAGCTTCACTGATGCTGCTGCTGCAAAAGACAATCGAGTAGATGATGATCAGGATGATTGGATAGAATTTCATTCTTTCGCTTGTGTTAATCTTGAATTTAGAATGAATCATTTTGCTTGTGCTTATGCTTATCTATGCTAGTTAGTTGGAAATATATTCTTTCTCTCTTTATTGAACTCTGATTGCTGGCCACCACTCTCTGCTGGCCACTCGAGCGCTGCTTGGTGGGCGCTCTAGGCGGTGTTAATTAGTGGGAGAAATAATCAGACAATACTGTGTGTGTGTTGGTGGCCACAGGAAAGGTGTGGAAGAGGAGGTGACGCTGATGATGAGATGCTGACGGTGAGAGAGTGTGGGTGGTGTGTAAGTGTGTAAGTGTCTCTGTCTGTGTGTGTAAGTGTCTGTGTTGCGAGTGTGTGTGTTTCGTGTGTGTTTCACTGAGTGCTGTGTGTGAGTGTGCGTGCGTGTGCGAGCGTGCTCGTGAGTTCGTTTCTCGTGAGAGTTGCCTGAGGATTGCAGTTTGACGAGGTTCAATCCAAAAGTCATTCCTTTTATACTCAAACTAACAACTAGCATCTACTGCTAACCACTCGCCACCACCACCACCATCATCATCATCATTGTCGTCGTCGTGGTGGTCGTCATCTTGATCATGCTGGTCGTCATCTTCCTGGGCGACAACGGCAAAAGTGGAAGAGGAGAAGAGGAGGCAGACCAGTGGCGGCGGCAACGAAGACAAGGATGGGCGGCCGCCGACGCAGAGAGCCCAAGTGGGAGGACAGAGGTGCCAGTGGAGATATGAAAATGAGTGAAAAAACCCGAAAGTGCATTCCCCGACGAGTGGAATTGGTTGGCCATTGTAATGGAGTGGCGTTTGGTGTTTGCTGAGAAGAAGAAAAAGGGGAAAAGGCGCATGATTTCTAACAATATGATATCCGGGCAATAGTCTCGAGCAAGTGGTGGTTGTATTGCTTGTAGTAGTGGTCGTAGTTTTAGTGCCAGTCGGCGTAGTTTTAGTGCTAGTCCTAGTCTCGAAGAGGAGCAAACCAGCGTTGGTGTTGGCGTTGGCGGCGTTGGCGCCACATAACGTTACATGCGCCACTGTTTAAGTGGTTCAATGCGACTGCGCTGGCCAGAGATGGGGGCACGCGCGCGCCTGCGCAAGCAAGCCAAACGAGAGGCGCGACTTGTGCCGCACGTCGTCGCACAGGCAGCGGAACTGCGCCCGCTCACTGCAGGCGAGCGAATTCCCCCTCAGAGTGCTCATAGTGCTTAGAGTGCACACACTCCATAGACTGCATACACTCCATAGACTGCACTGTATACACTCTGTGCAGTGCACGCTGCCTTGCGAGGGCGCCACAACTTTGCCGCCCGCAGCAAACGGTGCTCTCTCCTGGCGGCCACCGTTTGGTGTCAGCCAAAAGCAACGGCCGCTACTCGAATTGGCCTCACCGGCCGGCCAGTTAGAGAGGAGCTTTGGCGAAAAAGGCGCCCAAATGGGGGGCAATTTTGCGCCAACCGAAGCGGCGTGGCCGGCGCGCCACTGAGCGGCCCCTCTGGGCAGCTGTGGCGCTGGTGTCTATTGACTCTTGCGCGCACGCCCGCAACACGAGCCGCTGCCTCGTGCTGGCCGAGGCGCGAGACTCGGTCGGCCTCCAGCTGGACTAGAGAGCGGCCGCCGTAGACCCAAGCTGAGGAGGAGGTGGCGGCCGCCAAAGAGCGCGCGCCGCCGCCGCCGCTCATCCGCTCGGCCACTCGTCTCCTGTTGCCCCTCTCCTCTTGTTCCAGGCGGCCCACAGTGTGTCTCTGGTGGGCTGCTGGCTGGCTCGCCCGAGGAGGCCCTGCCGGCGTTGAGGCGGCGCTCATGTTTGTCGGAATTCAACGCACAGCCTCCAGGCAGCGCCCTGGGCCACTGGGCGGCAGAGGAACGCGCGCTCTCACTTGGTTCGCTGTGCTCGCGCGCCGCCCATTCCTTTTGCTGCGTCTGCTGCCACTTCTCTGCTGCCTCTGCCTCTGCCGCCCATCCTCGTCATTGGGCGGCCCGCTTTCAGTGCTGCTCGAGATGACTCATTCAAATTCTTTCGAAGACGCGCCAAAGAATGTCCAACAAGAGTCAACAACTTGTTCTCTTTTTCCACCAACGGCCCCTCTCAGGAATGGCCGCCAACACTGTTTGCCTAGCCGGCCTCTCCTGCCATTGTTGCCCGTGGGCAACAGTTGCCGCCCGCCGCCGCCCCTCTGCCCACTCTTTGCCAGGGCCACTCTTTGCCGCCCCTCTGGATTCGGCCACTGGATTCGGCGAAGGGCGCCCTCCCTCTGCTTTGGGCCGGCCGGCGGCCAGTCGAGAACGGAGCCCAAATCTCGGCGGATAATTGACACGGCTGGCCTCTGAGTGCGGCCGAGCGGTGTGACGCTGGAGCGTGGGCGCGCGCCAATTCTCGCCCCTGCGCTCAGGCCAGACACTACGTGCGGCTGCAGTGTGCGCCCCGCCCGTCAACTGGAGTGTGCGGCCGCAGCTGCAGTCTACAGTCTACAGTCTACAGTCTGCAGCCACTCTGCACTCGCGACGAGTGCAACGCGCGCCCCTCAGTCTGCACGTATGGGGAAAAGTTCGCCACTCTTATTTGCCATTATTTGCCCATTGAGCGTCCTCCACTGCGTCACACTGATCGCACACTGTCTCCGGGCGGCGTGCGTGCGTGCCGCCGGCCTGTTGCGTGTCGGCCCACAGCGCACGCCGACCTCTTTCCCAGAGCGACAGGTTGTCTCTGGGCCCCTCCAGCTTGGCATCCATTTCACGCTGGGCGCCCAGCTCGGCCGTCAGATGGACCCTCGCCTGTGGCCACCTAACGGACAGCGGACGGCCACTGGCCAGGCGCCGTCGAGGCGAACTTTCTGGAAGGCGGAGCGGCGCCAGCAACTGTCTGCCGAGGGCTGCAGATTTACTCACTGGCGAAGAGATTAGAGATTTCCGAAAATTGCAAAGCGATACAGTGTTGGGCGTGAAAACGTGGCCGCCTGAGCCTGAGTTGCGCTGCCGGCCAATTCCGTGGAAGAATTTGCGAGAACAAGCTCAGGAATGAGACTTTCCGGGCGAGAAGTGCCGCCGGTCGGCCGAGAAGGGAGGATTCCGCGCCGCCTTTTGTCTCTCTGAAAGGCAGAAGGACTGTTTCTATTTCCAAAGGCAGAGAGATACTCTCCCCAAACACAGACTCACACTCACACTCGCACTCAGACGCACTGAGACGCACAATGAGCTTGGGAGGCCCGGCCAGCTCGCAGACAACTAGCTGGCCGAGATCTGCATCTGAGACTGTGTGCGGGTTGTGTTGTATGGCCGTGCTGTGTGTAGACTGTGTGCGCCCAACACAGACGACACAGCGCCTGGTCCAGTTCGAGACTGTGGCTCGCCAATTGTTGATGGCCGCAACTGGACGCTGCCAATTGGATGATCATCCAAAGGGCGCCCCAGAGGCCAGCTGGCCCTTTGCTGCTCGTCCGGCTGGCTTCGCGCGGGCCACTTGCAGCTGAAGGAGCGCGAGAGAGTAGGACTGGCGGTCCTGCACACAGTCTCCTCTAATTCAATTGTTGGCCCAGTTGGTGTGCAGCTCGCCGGTCGGCTGTTTGTGGAGGCGCGCATATGCCTCTGGCGGCCACTTCCTCGAGCCCGGGCGCCGCTCGTTCCGGAGGGCTGCCGGCCAGCAGGCGACTTTGAGCAAAGCTGAGCGCCCGAGAGAGAGACAGTGAGAGTTAGAGTGGCCACCCGACGCGAACTGGAAGTCCGGCAAGACAAACAAAGTGCCAAGAGCGAAGGAGGGCGCCAACTGGAACTGGAAGTGGAAGTGGAAGTGGAGGCGGAACTCAACTGGTCTGCCGCTTACAAGTGGCCTTAGGAGCGGCTGCACTGCGTTCGCCTACTTTCACTGCGCTTGAGTCTGCAGTTTGGGCTGCTCTGCGCTCAGTTGGCCGCTCGCAGTCTGCAGCTCGCAGCTCGCAGCTCGCAGTTCGCAGCTCGCAACTCGCAGTGCTGCGCCCCTATGGAGTGTGTGCGGCGCGCACTCTCCCGGCCTGCCTCTGCTGCAGGCGAATTATGCCGCCGCAATCGATCGTGTGGCAACACACCGACAAGAAGGCGCCTATCGACCGATCTACGTGACGCCCGCCGCCGCCAGCGCCACTCTCGGACGCGCACCACAAGTGCCCTTTTGCCCCGTACACTTTTCTCACGTATTCGCCGCCTACTCGCCGGGCCGAGATTGGCGAGGGGGCGGACAGGCGGGCCGACATGGCTGGCTGGCTGGCTGGCTGACTGGCTGACTAGATGGCTGGCTGGATGGCGAGCGTGATGAAATGCGCGCTCATGATCCCTATCTGTGTCTTTATCTAGCCAGTGTGTCAAAAAACAATGGCTCCCATTCTTTTCCACTTCTATTTCCATTTCGGCCACACTCGAGCCAAGCTTCTCTCTTCCTCCAATCGATCACACAAAAGGAGTTCTCATTTTCTCCTCCTCTTCCTTCTCCTCTTCTTCTTCGAGGCGGCTTTTCCTCTTTGCCACACTCTGCGGCCGCCATCCTGCACTGAACTGCTTAAACTGCGCTTAAACTGCGTTAAAACTGCACTAAAACTGCACTAATATTGCGCTGAAACTGGCCTGAAACTGCATTGAGCTGCAATGGAGGCGCCGCACTCCAGATTCACTGCAGCGGGCCGGGCGCAACGCGCACACTGCAGCGCGTCCTACTCTGCGCCCGCTCACAGTCTGCCGGCCGGCCGCAAACTGCACTCGTCTGTGTGGAGAAATTTGCAAACACAATCCAGAGAGATGAAACAAAACAGTTACAGGCTAACAATCGCACTCTATTGCGACAACATTGAATCCGCTGCCAACTGTCATCGCTGGTCATTGATCGTGCCGCTTCCAGAACGTCCAACTCTCCGCCTCTCCACTGCTCACTGTCTCTCGGCCGCTTCTCTCCACTTCTTACGGTGCTACACTCACTCATCATGATAGAACTCGTCGATAGGCACCCAACACTCATCACCATGGGACTTGCGATGAGTGTTCAAACAACCAGCGAAACCAGTGCTTCCGGTTGGCAGCAAACGTCTATTTCTGGCCCAACTCTTTTTCCGCACTTGTTTGCTTGGCCTAAGCTCTGGTGCCAAATGGGTGCCACTGACTGGCAGTATCACTCGCCCGGCGCGCTACAGTAGCTACAGTAGTGTAGTCTCCTCATGCAAATGAGCCCACTCATGCTCTCATCTTCCTGCTCCACATCCACCAGGCGCCCACGCCGCAAATCCAGAGCCCAGCGACGTAAATAGAATCCTCCGCTGGCAAGACACCTGGAAAGGCTGCGCGGGGGACAATCGTTTGCGGGCTAGACGCGGCCAGACGCCGCATCTGAGCTCAGAGAACGATAATGACGCGTGGCCGACAAAGATCACCCACCGAGCTAGGGAGCCACAAGAGCACTTGGGCCGCACGAGAGCTAAGCATGGGCCTCGCACTCGACTAGCTTTTAGGCGGCCTCTCTGGTCACCTTTGGGAGCAGAGTAGTGGAGTTTGAGGGAAAAGGTCAGCCGTCTAGCGTCTATTGTGACCAATTGTCTGAGTGGCAAATGTGCGCCCAATTGAGCGCCAAAATTGCAACTTAATCCCGGCGCGAGTGGCCCAAATTTGGCCCCCCCATTGATGCGGGCAGACCTTTGGGGTGATGAAATTGCCCTAATGGGGTGCCCGCTCTGTTCGCCTGGAGAGCGGGCGAAAAATAACCGCTCTCGTGGAGGAAGGTGAGCGCACCAAATCTAATTGCCTCATTCCGCCCGTGGCTGCTCTGCGGCCCAGTTTGCGACAAGGATCACTGGCGGGGGGCAAATTAATTCAAGTGCCTACTTGTTTTTCGCCCTTTGGGCCACTGGGCACTAGAGCACCACAAGCGGCTCCTATGCACTGTTGTTCTGGAGCTTGTCCTCGTTGTTGCGCCCACTTGCTCGCGGGGGGCCCACTGAGATCCCATGAGCAAAGGCCGCAGCTTGGGAGCGGCACTGGAAGGTGCGCAGTGCACTTCCTCGCCACTTCTAGCCCTAAGGAGTGGGAGACGAGCGAGCAGAGTGGCGAGACAAGTGCTCTGTGTGAGCCTCAGTCTCAGTCTCAGTCTCGTCACGCTGCCACTGCTGCTCAGCGCCGCAGATTAGGCCTGACAAACTCTGACAGGCTCGACGAAACTTGCACTTCAGTCTAAAAGTCAAGCTTGTTTTTGCGCCCAAAGTGGTGATGTCAAACAGGCTTCCAGTAGCTAGACCTTAGGTGCTAGTTCTTCTTAGCTTTCTGTGATGTAGAGCCCCGCGAGATGGGCTCAAAATAGACAGCGGGCCTGATCGAGGACCAAGTGATTCCAAGAATGGGCTAATCTTCGTCCAGGAATGATTATCATTATTACTGTTATTATTGCACCTTTTTCACTACACCTTCACCTGCCCATTTCGCCCATTTCCGCCCTAATCCAGCCACCAGCTTGACACCCAGCGCCTGGCCAAAAAGTCGGGCCCCAAATCCTGGCCGCCCAAACAGAGCTCTTCGAGACACTGCCAAGCTCGCAGTGGCCTGCCTGCCTGACTTCGAATAGGCCAACAAATAGACCAAAGGTCAGACCTTCAGTGGGATTTGCGCCTGTCTGTGTGAGTTTTGCTGCGTGGGCGTGGCCCAGTGAAAGGCCGCCCATCTTTGGGGCCAATTGGATGCAGGTGGCGCCTGGGGGGAGGTGCGGCCTTGTTTTGGGGTGAAAAGGGCGGCCAGACAGTTGGGACAGTGATGGATAGCGGCTGGATATGAGCAGACAGAGGCGGCACACAAGCAGGCCGGCCTTGGCATTTGCTGACCGGTAGAGGAACAGTGCAGCCGATCGGTGGCGAGCCTCGTGGCCCAGTGGAGGCCAGTTGGGGCAACTGCTGAGCTCGGCACGCCAAGACTGTCTGTGGCCCACTGCTGAGCGTGTCTCGAGCGGCGCCTCGACAAGTGGGCGCCAAGACAGCGAGCTCAGCGCAGAGGCGGAAGGGCGTCCGGAAGCGTCCACAAGGCAGCAACAGTGTTGTTTGAGTCGCCTACTTGGGCCGCTCATTGTGGTCTTGGTGCGAGTTCGAGGCAAAAGAGGTCGAAAAAGGGCCGAAAAGGGCACACAGGTCCCACTCTTGCGGGCCAATCACCAACATTGATATAGTGTCAAACCAAAAGAGCACCAGCTCAAAGGGCACTTCGAGGCGGCCAGAACTTGGCTTAGGTTTATGTTGGCCGATTTGACTAAAGTTCGAGCTTCTTCCAGCTTTTGGCGGCTGATTTACTCGCAAAAATTGTCGCCAATTTAGGGCCAGAGAATAGGAAAAGATACTCGCCGATGAGAAGGCGCAACTTTTCGCCAGCCGCCTTTTGGACAACTGCAAAATCAATGACAGATGTCCGCACTTGCGCCTTCGGGGCGAGCGAATGACAGAGGTGAACAAGATGATGATCTGAAGGCCAACTGTGAACTCGGCGTGACAAGCTGGCGGAAAAGATCTCGATTTTGACGTGCCAAGAGGGTGGCATTATTTTTAGAAGAAACTTGGCAGAATGTTTGACTAAGAGTTATGCTCGTATGAGTTTAAGCGAAGCCGAGAGATTTAGAAATCTAGAAGCCGGCCGACCTCTCGAGCACTGTTCTCTGCATTATCCTCTGCGTCTGGGCCACTTTTGTCTGTGGTGATATTTGATCGCCGGATCGAGATGATGCACGCAAATCAAACAAGACTGGCTCTGGTCGCGACTTGTTGCAATGCAGACTCCTTCTCGATTGTCTTCGGCCGCCTTCGAAGCACAATGGGAACCTTGCGGCAGACAATGTGTGGACCTTCTCGGACGCCACAAAGGAGCCAGCATTGAACTCGGACGAGACTGACTAAGAAGCGCCGTCTGGCTTCTTTCTGGCGAGAAAATCTCCAAGCCATTGCCTCTGGCGACCTTTGAGCTTGAGCTTAGCCTTGAAAAGGCGCTCTCTGCCAGCACGCTTGGACAAGCGAAAGAAAAACAACAGAACGGCGGGTGCATAAAAGTGTCATTTTGTCGCTCAAATTTGTGGCCGCTCAAAGGAGAATGCTTCCACTAGTAAACCGCCTGGCGAGCTAGCTTGTGGGGGGCGGATTTTCACGCGCAAACTGACAGACTTGAGCCAATCTCGAGGAGGTGGGCGTGCGATAAATGAGTTCAAATTGATTTGAACTCGAGGTGCGCTCGTTGTGGCGGCACTTTGGGGTTAGGAATTTCACTTCGACTTTCTCGAGACTGCCAAAAAGAACAAATGGCACCGAGCTCAGCTTGCCGAATTCACTTTCTTCTGGGTGTTCTCCAGCTGAGGTGCGATATCTCAGCTCGCGAATATCCAGCTAGCTTGGAGCTTCTAGCTTGGAGCTTCTAGCTTCTAGCTCCTAGCTTGGGAAATTCTCTGTCCAAAAGGAGGCCAGTTTGCGTGGGTGGAAGGGCCGAGTTTTCTTGCATAATTGCACCAACTGGTCCAAATGCGTGCACCTCGAGGCGGCTGCTTTTTCTCCGGTGTGCCGCTTGTGTGGTCCAGTGGCCAGCAACTAGCACTAGTAGATAGGTCTGCCCGGTTGGCTGATGGTGGGCGATATTCTCGCTCCAACGCACAGGCCCACTTAATCCATCTTGCAGCCACACTTGCACGGCCTATTGGGCCACTTGGGACTGCTGGCCGGCGGACAAATTGGCTACCCGCATGCAAGCTGTCATTTGGGCACACTCACAGCTACGGATTAGCGGAGCATATTGATTCTTGTCTCCCACTTGAAATGCGGCTAAAAATAGCGTCCAAGACGGTTGGCGAGAAGAAAGGATTGCCATGGATTCGGAAATGGGAAATGGGAGCACAAGGATAAGGGTCCAGAGTGGGGGTATAACTGTAGCTAAGGGAGGCCACAACTTTTCCGCAGGTTTCGTGCCTCAGAAAAAGGGCTCCATATGAAGTTTGCTCACTTCTGGCCGCCACTTAGAGGTTCTTCGATTGCATGGCGCAGGAAATAGAATCAGCAATGGCAATAGAGAGGCAGAGTATTGTCGCATTCAGTCGGTGGAGTGAGTGGAACAAGTGTCACTTGATTGCAGCCAAAGGACCACTTGTTAGGTCAAATCGCCGATCGACTGTTTGCTTTTGTTTATTTTCATCATCGTCTAGCCCTTTTAGACGAGCTGTGGGAGCTTTTCAGCGAGACAGAGAGACAGAGAGAGAGTGTGAAATTGGTAGCTAGCGCAGAAAATGATCGGCCATGACACTTGGACGCAAAAGGCAATCATAGTGAACTAGAAGAGAACATTGGAGAATATTAACATTAGGTTAATATTTAACAGTCTTTGTTTCAGCAGAAAGTTTGCTGAAACAATAAATGGACAAACTCTCAACTATCTTCTCTAATCGATCTTCTTCTCCAACATTGGCCGGTGTGATATGTGATATTTCTTGGCTGCAACAAGAGTTGTCTCTTCGCTGCCAAATTGCAATCAAACGGCAATTCATTTAGCGAGTAACCAGTGCTCATGTGGTCATAGCGCACCAAACTGTTTGACGTCGGAAACAGCTCCGTTCATCTTCCTCATCTTCCTCTCTATTACTTCTTTTACACCACTAGAACTTCCTCTTCTCTCTCTCTTATTCACCAATTAGGCAAATAAAAACAAAGACTTTCTCTTTGTTGCGGCTGAAATCTGTATTGTTATATGTTTGAATTGCGAATATACTCTTGCTGAGCCACTAAGGGAAGGCAGACACGCACATAGAAAGTCCTAGTTGGTTGATAACCTCACATGAGGTGCACTTGTTGGCACGTTTGTTGTCCGACCGGCCATCAAGCGAGCAAATTCCCTTTGTATCCGCATTTGAATTTGTTTAAGTTCAAGCAACTGCCTTACATTCACGCAAATAGAATATTCGGTCGAGAAATCTATCAATGGAAGAAAAAAGACTGAAGAGGAGCGGAAAAAAGACAAAATCGTCAGAGAATAATTATCATTTCTTATCAATAAAGAACGCAGTGCTAAGAATGTGTTTATTTGCATTATTCATTGAGGGACCTATAGAAGAGGAGGTCTCGGATTCTCGAAGAAATCTTGAGACTAACGTTCAGGCAACAAGCTGATTCCAATGTTACAGGAGCCACCGTGTATTGTGCATGCAGTGAGACGAACTCTTGGCCGCCCAGATTGTGTGGTTTCGTGAGCCTAGTTGCGTGTGCCTATCTCGCCAACGAGATACAATAATAACAGTAACCAATGATAACAGTAATTATCCACTAGTTAGCTTCGCCAGTGAAACTTTACGAAAACCAAGAGTGATTGGGAAGAAATTGTATAACAACATCAACAAGTGTGTGCCATTTGTTTGTTCAGTTGTTGGCGAGAGAAAGATTTCAAAATCCTGAAGATTAGCAGCTTTCCAGCCGCGCAAATGAGACTAAACACTGAGACGTCAGTGTAGTAACATTCTGCTCGTAATGCTTTTCAAGGGAAAACAAGTCTCAATCCATGTAAGTCGTCTCCATAACTATGGCTAAGCTAAGAAACTCATCCCACACACACACACACACACACACACACACACACACACACACACACACACAACAGATGGTCCATTCAATCAATAGTTCATCCCATTATTCTTGTATATCGATCAAAAATCGGGGCAATCAGATTTCACCAAACAATCGTTGCATTTTGAATATTTAACATCTGCAAATGTGATTGTGATTCTCGAACTTGCCAGAGCGAGCAAAAGACGCTTAAAGACATGTATCTTTCTCATCACATACTATCAAATGTATCCAATTGCTCGGTAAGCTCGTAGATCATGTTAATGATCGAGCAAAGACATGAGCTAGTCCGCCATCTTGTGCGCCGTCGATTGCGGAGGATCAAGACGTTTGTGGAGCTAAGCATTCGCGACGCTCTCAGGCCGCTGCAATGCCGATTTCAAGCAGCCACTAGAAATGCATAACGTGATATAATCATTATACCAAGTTGATATATCGGTACATTGAGCTTGGATAACAATTGGAGTTGATAACTTTTAGCCCAAGATAAGCCGAGCGGACGAGTTTACTGAAAAGAAAACTCAATGAATCGTACTAATCGCATGGCTTTCATCTCCTAATTCATTAGCCTCACTAATTGAGATTAAGTCAGTTTGATTTCCTGAGAATCAGCTAGCGTTTCAAAGACGGATTCCGTTGCACTTGATTGATCACAGCTTACCAACGTGGTGGAACACATTTCCCAGACTTGGAGGAACCATTTCCTCATGATCTCTGTTCCTGCATCGTTGTTGCTGCTCGTAAGAGCAAATGCAGCAGTTCAGATCATAATGCAGCAGTCCACATTATAACCCAACAACTTGGGATGGATTTGATTTGATTTTCATTCGAGGAAGCGAAGTGGACACCCTAAGGGGCAATTGGTGGCCGGAAATTGCGCCATAATGGGAGCCCCCTGTGATCGTGTGATCACAGGTCCAGATGAAGTATAATGAATGAGTTGCGGAGGGCGAAGAGAAGAAAAAAGGACCAAAAAAAGTTCCTAAGAAATGATTGCGTCAATCAGCGCCCATTTGTGGCTCAGACTCAGACCACCCACTCTGCCACCAGCTACAGAACATCAACAGCCAACAGATCGAAGTATAGAGGAGGACGAATTGGTGCGACTGATCGAGCATGGCCTTGTTTTATCAGTCGTGCATCTTTAGTCTGAATGTTGCAATCAGGCGAAAACAAGAGACTTCCAGCCATCTATGAGGAAGCACATGGTTCATCTGGTTGGGAGAGAAAACAAATCTCCATTTTATAATGATAAACAACCTCTCAATATGTTGTTGTTCTCGCCAATCTGTTTCTCTCTCACTCTATCTGTCCTCTCGCCTCATCCAATGGACAAACAAGCAGGCACACGGACAGACAGACAGACAGACAGACGGAGAAACAAATGTTGGCTCATTGGAATGTGATCTTGAGAGATTAGGATAATAATCAAAAGGTTTGAGCCAGAAGTTTATTAGGGCGACATGTGTGCTCTTGTCAGTGATTGAGCAGGCGTCCGCCTGAACCTCAGGGACAGGCAGTCAGGCTGGCAAGCGAGCGAGCGATTGAGTGAGTGAGAACAGAGCTCGAGGAGAGCATATTTCTCGAAAAGTTAGCCGTAGATAAGTAGTCAAATACAGCTGTTTAGCGTGCTAGCTGATTGAAAATCAAATCACAGCCGCCCAGACTTCTTATCGGAGATAATACTCCTCAGCATCGCCAAGCTAGTAGAAGAAATAGAGGGAGAGAGAGCTTACAATTGAGCACTTTCTTCTTCATGTTCAAGGTCTGCCCAAGTTTCTATCTTTCCAAAAGGTTGATTGGACAGCTTTGTGGACGAATTAAGCTCTCTGAGAAAACAAAACATCGCAAATCAGTTCCATTTGGAGACAGATTGACAAAACAACAACATCTGAGATAATCATCCAGAGTGGAGATGAGATTTAGCTTCATTCGTCGCACATCAGACACTTGTTGATGATAGCCGCCAAGCTTGAGCTGGAGCACTCGGCTGGCGTCTTACCACCGGTGCAGATGTCAAGTAAGCTGGTTAATGATTACGCGCCCGTTGTTATTGGCCACGACGGCTCATCTCTGCTTATGGTCACATTGTTATCGGCTTTTCATTGTCACCGAATAACACAGTTGGCTTGCTTAAGCTGCTGCGTTATGCACGCAACACAAGAAAACACCCACACCAAAAGAAGTCTCGTTACTCTCTCTTTCTTTCTCTCTCTCTCTCTCTTTAGCCTGAGCTCAATATTCCGATCAGGCAATCATGAGACCTCTCTCTGGTTGTCTTTTCAGTTGTAACAATCATAACTCGATTCCCTCCCTGCCCTTAGATTCTATTAGTCGCTCATGATCCAAGTGGGCTTGCGACTTGCCTTTTGGCGGGATACAGGCACTCTTTTTTCCTTTTCTCTAGTTAATAAATCAGACGTGATATTTTCGTTTTTCATTCAATACTAAACAAGACCAACACCCGTGGTTAAGTGTATCTCTGTGTGAAACCTTGCTGAATGTGGCCCTCTTTTCCTCGCCGCTTTATCTCGCTCTCCCTGTCTTCACCGCTCCTACTCTCTACTTACTCTACCTCGATCGATTAGTTTGCTTAACTAGTTCATAAACCAGGATTGTCGAACATTTATTATTTACGGATCTGCTTTCTCAACACTGAAAGCCGTCGACAATTAGCCAGTATCCAAGACAACTCGGCTAACCATGAATGAATCAATGTAAACGGGAAGTCATGTTGCACATCTGCATATGTTGCAAATGATATCCTAGTTTTCATCTTCAACAACAGTCTCTCTGTTCAACAATGGAAACAAAAGTTGAGTGTCACATGCTTGAATTAACTCCAATTGGCAGTGACGACTCAACAAATCTCGTCAGGCGGTCAAGCTGCTGGCTTGATCCTACAAACGTCAAAAGCATGACGATCGATCGGCAGCAATCCTCAAGTATGGCCAAAGTACGCCAAGGGAGGCGTTAATCTTCTCCTTTATCGCGCTTTCCAATTTTTCATGGCTTTGCTTGATCGAGTGTAAACAATATTCAAATCGGCACGTCGTCTAATCGTAACAGATCTTGTTGCTCCTGATCAACTTTGATCCGTCTATGAGTGCAACAGCGAGTGGGCATCTCTATTTTTATGTGCGCGATAGTGATTGAATATAACTTATGGCATAGCACTGAAGCTCGCTACGAGGTGAGAAAATAGATTAAGGGAAAAAATAAAAAATTCAACTCGGATCATAATTCAGGCCTGGGCGCGCACAAGTATCTTGCTACTATGGTGTGGTATCCAATGTTGTGTCCAACTAGTTTCTACGGCATTCACATTGGGCTTAGCAAAAGATAATTCTAATCAGTCAACAGCAGAATATCCGATAAATCATTAACCATAGATACCAGAGCGCTTAACCATCAGATCCACTAGGTTTGACTATTCCCTTTGCTATGAACTCCATAAACTTTTTCCTATACTGTTCGGGATCAATAGTGACTATGCGCTTTCTTAAACCAAATTGTGTCAAAACATCGACTAGACCCATGAAGTAAATTTGTCGCCCTCCAGTCTCAGGTAATGGAGCTGATGAGATGACACCTATTTCAGATTGCTCGTCTACTTGCATAGATTCACCGAGAGCTGCAATATCGCCCTTGGGTGAACCTGAATCAGCAGCTCCATCGTCTTCATCATCGTTTGAACTTGTCGACTTGGGGGAGTTTAACTCAGCCATTTCCTGCTGGTACCTTTGGCAATCATGTATACCTAAGCACAATGAGTAGTCTATAAGATTTTCTTTAGCCAGAAAGGCAGTGTCTGCCTCTAATGTGCTAATGAGTTTTTCCATACTGTCGAGATCGAGATGAAGTTTGGCTCCATCTTTGATAAAATCATTATCTTTGAAACACGGAAGATCTTTTCCCCTTTCTTTTTCACTTGCTTCCCGATTTCCTGGATTGGAGCCTTTGAGATCATATTTTTTGTGTATAGGTAGTCTTGAGTTGAATATATTACGCATCACTACTATATAAGTAACTTGACCTTCTACCGTCAAACGGTACATGCCTAGATATTGCGGTAAAAGTGTTTTACCATAACGTTCAACAATGTATGGATGATATTCTTTCAGCAAGTGGTGCATATTCTCTACTTCATCTGAGGATAATGTTTTCAAAATCAATTGGTTATCATAGGTTGAATAAAACTTAGTAGGTCTACCGGATAATATTTCGTTTGCTACCGGCTGAAATTTGGTCAATGATCTAAGGTAATCACTCTCGTAAATTGAGAAACGTTCTCGAAGGTTTCTGAAAACCAGTGGACAATATTCCTTAACTTTATAATGGGAAGGCATAATGTCCTTCTGGTATAGATGATTGTCCACACGTACCTTGGTAAATGCCCTGAAATCATCTGGCATTAACATGACGGGTATGTTCACATGGTTAAGCTCGTTCACAGTATGGTTAATGCCCCACATGAAAACCGACAGTAGAGGCTCATTAGCCCGGAATAGTTTTGATTTTTGATGCTTTGGTTTGAAATGTTTCTTCTTGCATTTCGTCGACGAGGTCCTACTGATTTCAGATGTCATCTCTACAGTTTTTCTCCAACACAACCAATAGAATAATAATAACTTAGGGTATAATGGTTAATCAGAGATAGATGCTACTCGCCGATATTGGTTGTTAACATTAAGCTAGATTTGGAAATCTAATATTATTAAGAGGACTCATAAGAATGGGGCTCAATCTTTTTCGTCCGAATCAAGGAGGATAATTATTATTGGACAAGACCTCGTGCGCACCCTTGCCAGGCGAGTGTCAGAGTTATATTTGTGCCGATGTTTTGCTTGCTCGTTCCGATCAATACACGCCACCTAGTGATGTCAGCTGAACTGAAGCCGCGCTCAGTCGACTGACAGGCAGAACTGAGCGGACTGTCAGCTCGTGGGCAAACAGTCAATTACGATAATTGGACTTTGCTGTTTCGTTCCTTGGATAGCCACACCCACCAATCGAAGCAGTTGAATTAGTCTTGCGAAAATAGCAACCTTTTGACGGGAGATCATTCGACGACACCAGTATGACATCGACAGTCCAAATTTTCCCTAGACCTCCAGCAAATGAGCTGAGGTTAAAGAGGCGAGTCTTGTTAGGTTGCTCAACTCAGCGCCGTCGTACCAGTCGACTGTCTCCATCGCAGGACTCAGTCTCCTGACTCTCGACTGTTCAGTCGGACTGGCTCCATTCCAGCCTTACTTCGGAGGACCGAAGTAACCCTACCTGAACACTAGCCTGAACCATACAAACAAATATGTTTTGCAAGAGAAATATAGCCCCCCGCCGAGTTCGTGAGCCTAGGTTGTCCTCTACCTAGTAAAATCATGGACCAACCCTTCTGTTTCAAGTGTCAGTTGAGGGTACATGATGTAGATGAGCTGAGATTGGCTAGAATCTGCCACTGTCTCACATGGCACGATATGAGATGGCAGCGCATTGTGGCTCATCGAAACTTGGTCTCGAAACAGACTTCAGAGCTGAGAAGTTGAATTCTTAGCTGTGATCTAGGATCTATTCTCGATCCTAAACGATATGTGTGTCTGGAGTGTACATGAACCAACGATAAACTACAGTCAGAATTGATCAATTTTGATTAGTTCGACTGGACAATTGTCATATCGATTGAAACAACGATGGCCCCCGGAAGTTTATTTTGATGAAGTTGACACCATGGAAGTGTGGAAAAGCCTGTATACTTAGACTACTTAGAGGAAGTCGTTCCGACTCTGTTGGCAATGTGGAGAGAGGATTAAAAGCGAATGGCTTAGGATTGGAAAATTCCCAAAACTGATCTCGGGGACTTGCATCACGAACCAGGCCCGGAGCTTGGACATTTGACCCGGTAGAAGCCATGGTCGAACTCTGCAGTTCCTAGGTGAGTGCAAAACAATCCTATAATATTCTAATTTCGCTTCTCTGATCGAGCGACCTTTGATCTCAATTCATAGCGATTAATTTGGACGCTACAGAATGTCTGGCAATTCCTGTCTGTTAGCCTGAGCACAGATCGAGGCTTGACCCCCTCTTGATGAACGAGGCCGATGTAGGAACATCCCTGCAATCCTTTATCTAAGGATCTCACTCTCTCCTGCATAGCACTTGTATGTGTATCTCGGAGGTGTTTTCGCCACACGCTTTTAATTCCGAAACATTCGGCCGATGAGTGAAACTGAATTTCCGATGATCACTTCCAGTTAAGAGAGATCAAATCGAAATGCTCGTAAGCCCCGATTGTCTCAAAATAGCTGGGATTTGTAGGAAGTAAACTAGTAATCCATGGACATATGAGAGAAGATATTGCTTGTCTGGAATGAACTGTCTAGGTGTATGCGGAGAGTCTGAAGTGTGAATCTGATTGACGCAATTCGTGCTCTATCTGAACCACACAAGAGTTTCGTTTTAGGAAATATAAACTAGATTGAGCAGTATCTGAAAGGATCGCGATTGAAAATAAATCCCTGATAAATAAACCCTGATAAACTCGAATCGGAAATGGAGAAATTTAATCAGGAGAGCTAGGTGGTGTTGAGTTTCGCATTCTGCCATAGGTGCCATAGGTGCCAACCTTAATACAGGGCAATGTGGACTTGATCCTGGCGGCTAAGACAGTATCAAATCCTCCAGACGCCTCACTCTACTCAACGCAACGTAGGTCAATCCTGCTGCTGCCTCTTTTGCGCCAATATCGACGATGGCTTTATCAAGGGTCAAACCCTGCGCCTTGTGGATAGTGAGTGCGTAGGCGACATTTATGGCAAACTGTCTTCTGGTTAGGGTTCGGATTCTTCTTGCTTTCCAAGAAAAAACAAGGATAAAAGAAAAAGGGAGTTGCGGGAGATCAGCAAAATTTTCTGGGCTTTGCCCAGAAAATGCCCCTGAGGAGGGTGAATTCGCAGCCAGTTGGAGCAGGTTTTCCGCCTGCAACTGCAGTGAACTGGCTGCGAATTCACCCCCCCTCAGGGGCCACTTCCGGATAGTGCCCAATCGCCACTCGCTCGCAAGCTCGCTCGTGGCCCCCTCCACCCCACCACCCCCACCACCACACACCGGATGGAGATGGCAAAGCCATCCCGACCGCAAAGCTGGTCTCCATCATGGTGGAGGCAAGAAATAAATTACTGACTCACATTCTAGAGAAATTATTCATCTTTATCTGAATTGTAATATAGTACTGCGAGTTGTTTGAAAGAAGTTTCCGTCAACCTCGTTCTCTGGCTGGTGAGGATATTTTTAACTTGGGAGAAGGAGCGTTCGACCTCCACGCTTGTAAGAGGTGCGAACTTGTATTTCATCTTGCTCAACCTATCTTTCTGGGCAAATATTTCGTGGTAAGAAGGATTCTTCCGCAAGCTTTGATCGAGCTTGTTCTTAAATCTGTCTGGGAGGGACATCATCGTTTGGTTTATCATATCCTGCTGCTCGTAAATCGTCAAATTCCTTGACTCTAGCTTGGCGATAGTATCAGGTAATACTTGGAGTTCAAGAATTTCCAGCAAATCTTTTTCGATTTCATTTTCGTTCATCCAGCTCAATAAATGTCCAATGGTTGCACAATCCTCTTCGATAATGCGCTCAACGAATAGCTTGATAGTTTCAAAATTTAGGCACACGTATTTACAAAATTTCATGTATGTGCCCCATCGAGTGGAAACCGGGAAATTCTCGAGTTTGGTCTTGGTCATATGTTCTAGAAGTGCAATACGCCTCGGTGCTCTTGCCAATATGTTTTTCAAGTGTGTAACGAGCTGTTCAACTCTAGGGTATGCAACTCTGACCTCATCACAAACTCTCGATAGAGAGTGGCACAAACAAGTGACGTGCAGTAGATTTGGAAAGAGGCCCTGGCGTAGATTAGATCCGACCTTCAGCATATAAGATGCTTGATCGCTCAGAAGTAACCTCACCTTATCGTACAATATCCGCTCTGGCCAGAGTATTTTCAGAGCCTCGAGAAGTGCTTGTGTTAGAACAAGTGGAAAAAGGATGGCCTGCGAACCTGGAAAAAAAAATGAAGAAGTATCGTCTGGGAGAGAGCGCGAGGAGGGGCGCGAGGAAGAGAGAGAGCTAGAGACTGTGAGGAAGGAAGTGAACGAGAGCTGTATAAATAGTGTGTGTAATAAACAATAAATGATTGAGAATGACAAAATAATTCTAACAGCTTGGGTTGCATTCAAATTATTGGCACTTTCAGTGCATTGTGAGCAGTCTAGTAAGAATGGTTTAGCTTGGGTCCCATCTAGCCGACCGACGATTGTGGCGAAAACACTCTTTCCATTGATTCTCGTTTCATCCACTTGTGCAAAAATCCACTCATCTCCAATTTCTCGCCTAATCTTAAGTATTATGTTTTTGTATAATGGCTCGACATAGAATTTGCGTAGGGTTGATGCATCAGGGCAGCTCTTTGAGCACCATTTTGATAAGAATCTTGGAAATATCGGATTGCCTAATTTTCCCAGAGGGATATTTGTGGCCACAAACAACTCAGTCAGATCCAAGAAGAACTGATTGAGCTTCGCATCTTGTATACTCTCTCTCGTAGAAATTTGTCTGGTCTTGTCCCAATTAATGATGCTCTTCATATGTCGGTTGCTTTTCTCGTGACTTTCTGAGCAGTACTTGCGAGCTCTCGGATTTATTTTGAATGAGACACAACATGAGGAACAGTGTACTCTAGAATCATTAACTATCGTAAAATAAGGTTTAGAAGTGATGTAGCCTTTGATATCCTTCGAATCTGCCATTTCGTAAATGAAAAAAGTGATGGGAAGAAAATTAAAGGATTGAAGGCGTGTCATCTCGGCGCTGGAAAATGCTCCAATTTCTCTGCCGCAGGCGGCAACAATTCTGGGCTAAAGCCCAGAATTGTCGATTTTAGTTGCAAAAAGCAAAAAAAGAATCCGTCATTCAGTGCAAAAGAAAATCCCATCCCTACGTTCAATATAGCTGGTCTGTCTGAGAATATTTGTTATATTTATTATACAATATGTTTATAGACTGGTAGAGCGATTAGTCTCCACCAGTACCTTGTGTTCTGACAATTGAGCAGAAATCGTCAATAGAATTAGATAGAGCGATTAGTCTCTTCTCCTCCCAGCGCAATTTT
>Ga0058701_10000410_pt1 | contig 30187 bp, 10 predicted proteins | sample AgamicOrMae_FD_97039 | JGI IMG/M metagenome (GOLD analysis project Ga0058701, IMG submission 97039) | Agave microbial communities from Guanajuato, Mexico - Or.Ma.e | ecosystem: Host-associated > Plants > Phyllosphere > Phylloplane/Leaf | place: Guanajuato, Mexico | collected 2012-06-04 | reverse complement strand
TATTTTTTTCTGTTTCCGAACGGCATTGCTGGGCGGTAGAGGGTTAAAACAAGGTAATTTTGGACGTTCGGAAAACAACCTAATACATTTTCGATGGGGCTGCGTGTGAATAATCACTGCATTATTTTTATCAGTTAACCATTAGCTTTAAGTCGCGGCAAGTCTTGTGCCTCGCTCCTCCGACATTCCGCTCCGCTCCGTTATGGAAGGTACACAAGAAGAACAAAAAATTACAGTAAGGTAAATTGAAGAGAAGCCACTGAATAAAGATAGGTCGATCGTATTTCTTTAGGATCGACAGAGAAGAAAAACACTGCAAGTGTAGGAAATGAAATAGGTTGCCCACTGAGATTAATTAGAGCCCGCTAGCGACGGCCAATAGGGAAGGGGAGAGGGAGAAGGCGTCGGCAGTAATTACACCCCTCACAAGTCTGTCAAGACAAAACCTAATCAAGTAGGACATTTCTTCTTTCTCTCAGCACATTTTCATTGAAATGGGTCGCCACTAGTTTTACCACACAAACATTTCTGCTCGGCAAAAAAGTAGCTAAAAATGAGAATATTTCTTACAAACGAAGAGGTTACGTTCACAGACGATTCAGGAATCATTCCTACAATAAGGGCACTAACTAAAGGAATAGGCAAGGAATTTAAACAAAGAACGTGTGGTTCTATGTTAGCATGAACCTCCAAAATCCGCTCAACTTCTCTGAACGGTGGAGCTCGCGGCGAAACTCAAGAAAATTGCCTTTCCTTAACCGCCATTCGTTCTGCAAAGTCAGTAGGTGAACGGCATTCGATCTTACGCTAAAGATAGACATACAGACTTTCCTATCTCTAACCCAAATAAGCTGCATCAGGAAAAGTTATCCCCTGATTTCTTCATAAAATAAGGAAGGAAATATATATAAGGAAGTTTTTTCCTGATAAAATAATTTTGGGGTAACAATGTAATCAAAACGACGCAGTCGGGGCAATGGCCTTGGTTTTCTTGTCCCCTAAAAAGCAAACAAATATCCTTTAATTCCTTTCATTTTGATTAAAACCTCACATGAATTTTTATGCTTTTTTTCAGCTGATATCCTCTTGAACGGTCTGCGTTAGTAGACGCTGACAAATATTAACAGGTTTACTTTACAAACTGATCTAAGAGCAAGAGCACAATTCATAACGTTTACTTAGCCCTCTTCTAAACCCTGAATTATATAACTTCAAAACACAAATTATTCAACATAAGTAGCTCATTCCCGGCACACTAGTAGTTTTGCGGGTGAGTCTTAGTTATTTTATACCACAGTTCACAATTAAATTCCCCATCCTCCTCCAAAACCTATTTTTGGCCAATAAATCTAGATTATCTTAGGTGGAACATTATCTGCCCTCCTCTGGGCTGGAAGGTTAGTTCCACAAACTATAAAGCAATCCAGCGGTCACGCCAGACCAGATACTCGGGAGAATCATCCATCTGGGGCGTAGTGAAGTACCTTTCTGACTCTAGAAACACTCCTGAAGTTGGGAACTCCAAAGTGCCTTAAATAAAGAGAAGCGCTGCTAAATTTGTTGTGTAAACGAATTCTCATAAGTATTCGGGGAACTTCCAGGTATAAATATTTTCATACTTGGATTATCGCAATCTTACCAATGGCTATACCTGTGTTCTAGTCAAACTGGCGAAATCTACATTTTTTTTCTCGGAACTGAGACTTTTGCCAAAATAATTATATTTATCCATGTAATCACAATTCAAACATGGATATTTTCAGTTCGTCTAACCGAATAGCACAGTGACCCCGACTCTACCCCACTCCCCTCTCACATGGGTAGCTGTCATAAGCGCCAAAGAGCACAAGCGCCAACGCCGCAAGCGCCAATCCGTAACCGCCAAACGAGAAAAGTAGCAAACGCCAAAGTTTCTAACCGCAATACAAACCTTACCTAACCTAACTTAACCTAACTTAACCTAACCTAGCTTAACCTAACCTAACCTATACGAACTTTGGCGTTTGCGGCTTTTCTCGTTTGGCGGTTACAAACTGGCGCTTGCGGCGTTGGCGCTTGTGGTTTTTGGCGCTATCGAATGCCCCCCCTCTCACATCAACTGAATGGCGATTGTTACGTAGGTCATACCACGAGGTGAGTGACTGACGTAGAAAATAATAGTCGGCAAGACACCCCTTCCCCGGTTTCCGGTGAGGCCACTGAGGGCGAGCCGTCGCTACCCTTCTTATCGCGGTGTGCGTGATAAGACCCTATTTCTTACTAGAGCTTCGACCTGGTCACCCCCGCCGTCCAGACTTACGACTGCGGACAGAACGAATGTTAGAGGCAATGCTGGGTTTTCCCCTCGCAAAAAATACACTGTCCTCTCAATGAGGCTATTTTTAAGGTGGCTATTTTCGGAATGATTAATAGCGTTAACGCCTTGACAATCTATGTTTAGGTTCATATAAACCATTTAGGTCCCACAATCAATTTTTTTAGTATGAAAGCGCGGGTAAGAAACGCTCGAGAAAAGGTTACCCGTTGGAAGCGGCGGACATGTTTTTGTTGTGAAGGCAAGGAAAGATGCTACACCGAGTTTGGTTTTTAAGATGGACCAACTGACAGACATACCGCATTAAATGTCTCTGAAAGAGCCATCGATATGCACTGCAAACCGAAATATTACGTGCATGCCCGTTTACTTTAATTCTCTAGTAAAGGAACGTTCATAAATTACGTCCAAACACCACCGACGATTCCATGCATGAGTAGTGACAATAACGATGCACGATGGAGTAAATATTTAAACGTCACCTATGAGGGGGTACCGGAAAGATTTCAGGAAAAAAATTTGAAGCATGTTTTTATGTTTTTGTACGAAATTTCTTCAATCTCCTTCAAAGTACTCTCAGTTGGAGCAAATAAACTTGTCAAATCTCTGCTACCTCTTCGAATCATTTTTTGAATCCATCTTCTCTGGTCACTGCACCCGCCTTCGTCGTTTCCTTTTCACCTCCATGACGGTGGAACTCTTTTCTTTGAGGTTCCTCTTCAGTTGTGGAATCAAAAATCACCAAGAGCCACATCGGGTGAATAAGCGGGATGAGGGGAAAACAGCCACCATTCCTTGCCATGGAAGTGGTCACTGAGAACGCAGTGTGGGCTGGAGCATTGTCATGGTGGAAAAACCAATAACCAGCGACTTCCACACCTGTTTTTTTTTTCAACGCTTACTATTGCGCAACCTTTTGAGGACCTCCTAGTAGAAATCCTGGTTTAGAGTCTGACCAGATGGAACGAATTCCCAGAGCACAATCGCTTTTGCATAGAAAAAGACTTGAGACGTGGAAGTCTGGTTGTTGGTTTTTCCACCATGACAATGGTCCAGCCCAAACCGCTACGTCAGTGACCACTTTCATGGCAAGCAATTGAGGCTGCTCATCCCCCCCCTATTCACCCGATGTGACTACTAGTGACTTTTATTCCCATGAATGAAGAGGAATCTCAAAGGGGAGCGTTCCGCCGTCGTGCAGCAGGTGAAAATGGGAAACGGTGGAGGTGCTTGCAGTGGTCAGAGAATATAAGTTCAGACATGTTTGGAACAATGAGAGCAGAGATTTGACAAGTGCATTTCCAGAAACGGAGGGAGATTAAAGGAACGTTGTTCAAAAACATTAACAAAAGCTTCAAAAACCACTTTTCTGGAAACTTTTGGGTACCCCCTCGTAAGGTGAATGTTGCAGCATCAACGAAAACTCAGTTGGATCCACGCTGATCTTACTATAAATAAGCTAATTACGCTCACGAGATTCACTAATTTGAAATTTAGCTGAAATATATGGCAATCAGACACTGAACTAGAGGCAACAAAAAGAATGAATTTTTAAAAAATTTTCACGTCAAAACTCGCGACAATTCTTAAGATAACACAAAGATCCACAGAGAAACTCATCAGGTAACTCAAGAAGAAAATTTTGGTCTAAAATATTAATTAATGGCGTAATAATACATGCAAATCGTCAAGCCCATGGGCATGGGAGTCTAACAAGAAAATTACAGCACAAACCACTTATCTTGCAAAAAGTAGGCGGTAATTAGGCACCTGATGATTGGCAAACTGACAGCCTCACGCGAGAAGCCCTCACTCAGTATATCACATTTGCTTTACAAACTAGAGAGCCCCTTACAGCAAATGGATCGGCAACCGGCACATCATACATGCGCAGACGGTTGCCTATTCTCACTTTGGTAGGCGCTCTCCAATTAGTAACGGCTCTTGTGCACCTTTGAAACGACTATTTCAAAAGTCAGAAAATTAAGAGCTCTTTTTGAACTTAATATATATTATCCTTAGATAGAGACTTATTATGTAATTTAAATAATTGCAATGACGTCTCTTTCGCATTCAAGAGAAAGGAAGTATTTCAGCCTTTTATGCGCTCCATAGTTTTCGGTACGCATGAAGCGATTTTTACTCCTTATTAACCTCCTCCGTCGTACCTCCCTTTCAGTGGTAGAAAGAGAGAGAATAGCGCTCAACTCGGATGACGTCCATAACCCAACAAGAACCACAGCCGAAACCACATTAAATACAGGGAAAAGTCCAAGACAAGAAATGGAACTCCGTATGCGGAGGTATGATTAGAAAAGTGTCTTACGGAGGCATTCAATGTTGCGTTATGCTAAGGAAAGGGCTCATGCAGAAGTTGGTATAACATCTAAAAATCCAGGGGAAAAAATCGTTTAATTTGATAAAGAACGAGTATTTTTTGCGAGGGCTTTGGCCCTTGCTTCTTCACGTCTTGTTAATATATGCCTTTCAAAAGTTGTATAACTTCGAAACTCGAGCAAAAGCGTCTGACGCGCATTAAATCGACGTTATAGATCTAAATAGCTTTGGTATTGATGGTGGTTGAAGTGCCGTACCTTGCTGTTAAACGTTCATTCCAATTGAATGGAAAGGAATTCAATTTCATCCTTTCTTTCTTCTCTGAGAGTACAGTAGAGTTGTTGAATCAGAAGTTCGATATGAACAGTATCAGGTGTATCCTCAGAGTCGATATGCAGTCATAACCTCACATCGATGACGCGTTCAATTGATCGCGAGATTCCCGACGTAACAAATGATTAAGACTACGTTGTAGGGGCTTATCATACACTTTGAATAACATGTTGAAAAGAGTTTTTTAATCAGTCTTAAAGTTACTTCTAAGCTCTTGGAAAGTGTAAAAAATAAATATTGAAAAGGGCTCACTACACCAACAAAGAGCCTTGGGCACTACTCGGAACACCTACCAGTATGAAATAACAACAACTTTCTGGAATTCCCATACTTAAGAACGCAGAGTTCGCAGAGAATAAACGAACAGCCAATTATATCGGAACGCAAGTAGCTCTAATTGTCGCGTTAAGCCAATCAAAGGCACGTAAAATGCCAACAGATTCATTGAGTAGTGCGGTGCCCTTGACCTGCTGGGAAGGCACACGGCGATGCGCTAGCGGCCTCGGCAAAGGGCTCAGCAGGCGGGCCGGCAGTCGGCCAGCCATTTCACCCCCCTCCCCCCAAAGCTTTCACCAACTTTCACAGAACCAGTGATAGCGTTCCTCCTCTATTATTTCCAATCTTTGAGCGACATATACCTCAATACAAATCCATTGAACACACACTGTAAATTCAAGCACGATGTGACGCAGAACTTTCGAGGTTTCTTGGGTACAAATGAATTGATATATGCAACCACGCGACATTGATGCAATGGGTGTTGTCTACTCAATTCCTGTAATAGACTAGACAAAACGCCTCCAATTGTCATTCGTGACGAGACTTTGCCTGGTGGGACTCCTTTTAATTATCGGGGGCTCAAGAATCACATGACACAAGTTGAAGATTTTAACAAACATAAATTTTATCAGAGAGCACGATATATGCGAGTAAGTAGACACACCCAAAACTGTTTATGACTGGAAAGTCAAAGTAACTGTTGGACAATTTTAAAAGTTTAAAGATTTTTTTAGTCAACTTTCTCTTACAAGGAACGCTAGGTTGCATCTACATTATGCAAAACAGACACAAAGTGATCTGAATGGCGGGGGTCTGTAAGAAGATAGGAACATTTTTAAATGGGAATTACTTGTAATAGCAACAGAGAAGAAATATCTTAAGGAATAAAGATCAGTTCACTTAAAACTATAAAATACTGATAGACACTCTAGACTTTAGGATACGTGTGAAAGAAGACTGTTTCTTTTTCAGTAGTTTTGCTTCTAAAAAGACACAAAATAGGAAATCAGCTCAAAAACTGCATTTTTCAAAAAAGTCTTTTGATTTCTCATGCTTGGAAATAAAAATATTAATATATGTGTTAAAATGACCTTGAAAAAACTCGTCGAATTTTTTTTTGTCAGACATATCAGTTTAAAATGTTCCTACACTACAGCAGTTAGTTTTCAAACTCTGCGATATACGATGTACATATCTGCTTTGCTCAACCCACCTCGTCCATTTGTATCATGCACACATCATTGAACTCTTTCATAGGCGTGAAAAAAAAAACTTTAAAACTGGGATATTGGAACTCTTGAGGTAGAAAGATCTTTCTTTCCTCATCCATTAGTGCCCAGGAAGCACATGTAGAGTCTTAATAAAATAAACTATCAACTTTTCCGGCTTGAGAGTTTATATAGTGACATATTTGAAACGATATGGGTTCCATGTGGCAAACTTAAAAAGATGAGCTATTACCGGTACTGAAAATACGTAAACGTGACTAGGTAAATTTTTGGAGCAATTTTTATTGAAAAAAATCTTTTTTAATTAATAAGACGCTCTTGTACTTAACACTTTTTGATTTCTTTTCGTAGGACTGGCCTTAACTTTAAATGCTTGAGCATCACCTTTGATTATGTAAAAGTTTCAGCTTGATTTTTTTATTCATCCTTCAAAAAAACCTATCACAACTCTATATGCAAAAACTACCAGTTATAGGCTGAGCATGACAAATTATCACTGATTTGTTTTGATGCTAAAGCTGTAATCTTACCGGTAAAGACTTTATAAGTGTTAATCCATTTTGTGCTGTAAACTCATAGTGAGCTTTTACTATTTTTACAAAAGCCGTTGGCTCCTATAACGGCTCGTAATATGCCACGTTAACAGCGGAGCAGTATTTTCAGGCGCATATAAACGCCGGAAACTACCTTTGCACAAAGCTGGTTAACGCAGAAACGGCACACTATCCGAGATAAAAGTGACGCGATGCACCTGAGCTCAAAATGTAGGGCGAGCTTAAAATAACTCACAAAAAAAGCTCTTACCACGACACTATTTTTTATTTATTTATTTTTTTTGCCATGAAAATTTGGACATTTTGTTTATCGACTGTGAGGACGTTAACTGATGTAACTTTCAAAATATATTAAATGTATTTAATCAGATTTTTGACACAGAAATTATTACTGGAGGTTCGCTGAAAACGGGGTTCAACTTATGTCCGCAGTGCGTTCCCGTGTTTTCTTGAAATATGTCAATACGAAAATCAATGATTAATCATAGTGTTGTTTCATAGAAAGGAGTGAACATTAGTTTTAGAGATTACGGGACCATTTTTTTTTCATTTTTAGGGACTATGAATAAATAACTATTAATTTTAATTTTTGACAGATTCTTCCGGACACAAGAGTGTTTTTGAGGATCATTTACGACGTAAAACAGGTATGAAATACTAACTGAAGCCAAAAATAAACACTGAATAAGATTGTGTCTAAATTTTGAGGACTATTGCTTGAGAGAGTGTGAATGTTCCCTTCAAGACCTCTTAACCTCCTTAAGTTCACGCTGGTAAAAAGACAAAGAAAGAGCGCAGCCGTTTACGTGTCTTGGGTGCAGGAATAAAGAGAGAAAAGCGTATTTTGAGTGGTTTCCAAATAATATCTATCAATAATCATATCGTTGAAAATTCTTGGGCCATTGGTTTTGCAGGAACTTGGATTGTTTTGATAACTCCAAAATACGTGCTGCACCCCGTTTCACCTGGCGAATACAGGCATGGGACTACCGGAACATGGTAAATCCTACTGGACGAATTCCCTAATTTTGCATGTGAATTTCTAAAGCCCTAATGTTTAACCGGGACGATCCTAAAATAACCCCACAAACATAAAAATTATTGTCTATGAAAAAGGCGTGTTTTTAAATATTTGGTGATAATTTTTTTGTATTTTCCACTTTTCTACAATCGTTGATAGTGTTCAAAGACGAAAATGACTTAGGGCTCATTTTCCGCACTATAAATTAATATTGTTCCACGTGAGGTCCATTGAGAATTGCTGATCATATTCAGATATTGTGGTACAGTAGAGTGATGTTGAGAAGAGCGGGTCTTACAATAGCAAGCAGAAGAGAAACCAATCTTGTGCAACAGTTTCTGTCCTACTCTAGAAGGCAATCAACAGGAGAATCGGGAAGGCTGAGAGCCTTATTATCAAAGTCCAAAGAAACTTTCTCGGGGATTTGAAAGTAAAGTGATTAATGTTTTAGAAAACGCGTGTGACAAGCGATCGATGTAAACAAACCACATCTACCTTAGCACTTACTGCAACGAAACAGGTATGCTTGCTGCTCTAAACACTTTCTTCGAAAAAAAAGAGATCTTAAAGAAAAAATAATGAAGTTTTTTAAAAATTTGGTTTTCATAAAATAAACTGTGGAGGATTAATAAAAAAAATTCTTTAAAAGTCAAACCAATTGGTTAAAACTTTGTTAGTTTTTTTTTCAAACAAAAATCTTGTCAATTAAGTTCTTCAGTGAGTTGTAACTGCCGAAAATCTCAAGTTCAGAGGTTTTACGGTATAGTACAGTATTTGTGGAAGGCAAGATATCGGGATTTAAGTTTTTCTATGCATGGTATGAGACCAATTATAACTTATGTCAACTAGGGTAAATGCTAGCTAGCATTTTGTTTACAAAACCACCTCTACAGGTGTCGTTAAATGCACGCTATGGTTAAAGACATTGTTACTATAACCTCTAATTATAGCATTAAAAAATTGGACCTAACTATTTTTCATGGTAATTTTTGATCACGCCAACAAATTATCCGCATACCATTGACTACACGAATGGTCGTTTTCCTGAGATGTAAGCCGTCCTTCTTTGTGGATTTTATAAGCTTTGAAGTTTGGTTTTAGGTACGACACGTGTGGAGTCAGCATTCTCTTTGACGTAATTTGTCTCAAATCGGTTCACCTCAAATACCTCCCAATAAATTCGGATATGAAATTTTCCGTGGTGGATTTTACTTGTCTCAGAAATGAGAGAATACCCGGCCCTTCCTTAAGAAGTTCTAAAACCACATACGATGTACTTTAAAAGCAAAAACAATGCCGGCAAGTGTAAATTATTAGGCTACTAATGATCTGAAGTATTCATGATTAGAATTGTCTATACTACTATTTAATACCACTCATGATTTCGTGTCGTACTAAATAAGTGATTAAACAACATTACAATGTAATCCCAAATAAAATATTGTGAATAACCTGGCTTGATTCGACATTTTATCTCTGATGATAGTATTCTAGGTCTGCAGTTTTCCAGGGCTATTCTATGCCAGTGCTTTCAATCACTAAGGAATATCTTCACTATTGTAATTCAATGTCATCACAAATTAATCATAAGAGTTAAGCCGAAATAATTCTAAAATGTCATTCAAAATAACAATGTAATATCATTTAAGTGTTCCTGGGCTACGGTAATTTTAAACCAATGGACGGCAGTTTTACATAGTTCCAAAAATATTTTCCACGCCATTTAAATGCTTTGAGTTAGAACTCAATAGTTTTTAAATGTCTCTCTGACAATGCCACAATATCCCAAATGACAATGTCATAGAATTACAGGAATTGAAAAGAGCAGATATGTTCAGTGTCGCAGAGTTTTCGCCGCACTTAAAGTGGTCACGAGGGGATGGAAGTAAACAATATACTCACGCCGCGAGCTCCAACAAGCTTGAATAGGAGCTTGTCAAAACAAAACTATCACTAGCGTTGATCTCGCGCCACGTAGCGGACGCACAGACGGGACGGACAAACGTCGCGACTAGCGAACGCGTTAACCCAGAGAAAGTAAGATAGAGATAGGGAAAAAAGGTTTAGACAGGATAGGGAAGAGAGAGAAAAAGAGAAAACAGAAACAGCGGATCACTGTGCCGATGGCCCGGATCGACGCCCGAGCACTCACTGCCTTCGGATCGCCTCGCTCCGAAGTTGCTAGCTTTGCTTTGGCGGGAGGAAAGCAACGAGGCTCTCCGAGGTGGGGAGACTCGCCACGGCGCCGCTAGGGGGCGCCTCTGGAGGGCGCGCGATCGACACCCCCTCCACTCCTCTCCCCCACTACGCCCCACTTCTCCAGCTGAAGTGATCCAGTTCCGGGAACATACATTGGGGAGGTGGGGGGTTCGGGTCTCGATATTGGGACGTTAGAACTTATAGAGCGTCGAAACACGGGCTAATGCGAGGTATCAAAAGGTTATTGGCTGCCGACACGACAGTAATTAGCTTCTGTATTGCTTCGAAATGAGCCGACATCAAGTTCAAACAAATTGAGAGCCAAGACCTATAGAGACGAGGACGGCGTGTTTCGCGGACGTTTAAAGCTTTGTTCTCGGTGTATTCCTCCAGTGGTGAAATAAAAGGGGAATATCTGAGAAGTCACTTAGAAAGTTTCCTTTTTGAATGGCTTTTTCTGGATATCATTTCAACAAATTCTATTGAATTCTAGTGTTTTTTGTTGTTTTTTGTGTGTGTTTGAAAATTTTGATCGGGTAGTGGCGAAACAAGAACGTTTTGAAACACTGAAAAGCAAAGGATCATAAATCTATTTAAATCCTTCAAGTAGCCCACAAAGGCATTGAAAAGAATTTTCAAAATGGTTGGGAAACAGGTTTTTATGATCCCTTGGAAATACTTCCTTCAGTGATTATAACACATATAGTGAAGTGGGCCTAATCCCCACAATGTATCAAAAAGTTCACACTAACACTCTGAGACCTAAATAAAATTCCAAGTTATTATTTTTTTAATATTTTGTAAGTGGTTATCGTCTAATTTATTTTAGAAAACTTATTAAAACCTTCCTTGCTTTCCGCCACAATAAGTGGAACAGCATTCCCAATTGGATATAAATTTAACCTGTAAATTTACGAAGTGAAAATGTCCTCTTCCTGTGTTTCTACGCTTGTTTACTATTTCAAATACATTTCGGGAATAAACGACCTAGACAAATGGAGCATCGGTTAAGGTTAGGTTAATTTGCCTCTGCCGCCGAGAAGAAGAGGACCTCAGGTTTGATGACCGTTAGGGTAAATTAACTTGGGCTAGGTTACGGTACGTGCCTTACACCTTGTTATAATATCGCTCCACTCGGCCTGGCGACGTATGGAAGGAACATAATTTGGAAAAACGGCCGTTCGAGTTTGCAGTTAACTCAATTTTTGTAGTTCAATGTTACAAACAAGTACAGTACCACCCTAAGTCATTTTTAACATGAATAACATTCATTGAGAAACTGAAGTAAAGTCCGAGATTTTTTCTACTAGATCTGGAGGAGTTTAGTTGCACAACACCGTTGTACTTTACCAACCTAAAAAAAAAAAAAAAACTGACAGCTCTGGTTATCTCATCACGAGCATTGACCGTCTAGTGACTGACTGAGATGGTGCGTGAACTTCTATTTGAATCTGAAAGTTGCGTGTCCGCAAAAACCTCAGTTTGATCCACACAAAAGTCAGGCGGAAAATCATGACCTGACCGTCCCGATGTTTACTCCAAATGTTAGGTTAAGTCAATCTGGACGGGTAAATCTACGTAATATTTTGGTAACGTGGGAAATATTAGGTTAGTTGAACAAGTTAACTTAGCAACTTTATAAACATATACGTTAGATTCGGTCTCCTGTGCGATTCCAATATCTCTCTACTCAGAATCTTACGACCTGATAAAGAGACTTATAGAGGAACCAGCATAAGGCAGAGAAGTAATCGGCATTCAGCTTGGTGACCGTTAGATTTGGTTAGCTTAAGTTGAAAGCTCTCTTGGTGTTATTGAAGTACAGTTGTGTAAACGAAAAGTAAAATTTTGATGAGGCGAAACATCTTGCAGTGATTGTGCATAATACAATGCCCTTCCTTAAAGTATCATGATGTAATGTCATACCTCCCTCCGACAGCTGCCACCGCTGACAGGCATGCACCATTACGCTTGTGAGAATATGAGTGCAAAGGTAGAGAAGTCTGGCTCAGGAGACTAAATCAAATTTTGTGAGGTTGGGATATTCAACCTTTCTAGTGTGCAATGCACTCGATGAAACTATCGCTGTCACACCAAGATTTTTCAGTCTCTGCTCCGACGGTTCAAAGGTGCGCTGTAGTTGCGAGGGCAAAAAGACATTGCTTGATACACGGTTGAGAGTCTTTTGTTCTCGTCTTTGTTATGTTTACATGGTCTGTGAATATACTGTGTGCACACAAAAGGTAACCCTCCGCTCGTTGCAGTTTTCATGCACACAGCAAAGAATAGGTATACAAATGTCATGCACTTCCCTACACAAAGAGGTCTTGCTCACTTCTATGACAAAGAACACTAACCAACTTCTTCTCATCTAAAAAGAGTACCGAAACGTTTTGAGCGTGAACTGTACTGAAATGAGTCAGTTTTGTTAACTCTACTGGCGATAGAAATTTAGGAATATTCTGATTCAACGGTGAAATTCAAACACGCTTAACAAGCTCCGGTGACCCAGGTGCAACTGGAAATTTCAGTGCCGAGGCACTGGTCATTCAGTGAAGTTTAACTGGTTTCCAGTAAGTTTTCTCTAGTTTCCAGTGGAATTTCACTAAATTTCCAGTGGGATTCCACTGACTTTTCCAGTAGCACCTGAGTCACTGGATAACCAGTTACCTTTTACTGGTTCTTGCTAAGAGTGACGTTGCATTTCACATCATTACACATCGAGTTCGTCATGACCGCATATGCTTTTAAAATTACTTTTTCTGCATTGACCTGCTGTATGTGGGGTTCCATAAATTCTGTAAATGATTCAAATAATTTTGACCTCGACCCGTCCCTTACGATACTATTGCAGTTATCTATTGCCTTTTGTAGATTTAGCCTGATTTACATGGACCTCTTCCCCCTTCTCGGAGGGTATTTAATTTATGGACGACCCTAACACCTGTCTTGGGTGCAAGGATACAACGGGTACGGCACTTTTTTTGGTCAGCTTCCAAGACAGAGCCATCAATCATCATATCAATTGAAAAGCAGTCCTATTACTGGAAGGTTTGGCTTGCAAACAACCCACAGTAGGCCTACGTGTTATAGACGTTTTATAGATTGCTATTCTCATGCGCTTAACCTGACCTTACTCAAATACTTATTTCAACATTTTCTTTTCTTAAATTGAGTTCTAGATATAAGAAAAGAATTAACCATAAACTTGGGATTATAAAGAGTTACGTCTGTAAAAAAAGGGAGAGAGAGCAGATTTGAATTAAAAAAATGATTCATTGAAGTTTAAGCCAAATGCTATCAAAGGTAAAAATGGATGAAATCACTTTGTAAGATGTCAAAAAACATGCCTAAGTCTCTATTTTTTTTCATTTTTTTATTTGCAGATAAAAAAGGACCAACAAAAGCTGAACACATGCGAGAGAGCAAAACTTAAAATTTTCCGTGTCTTAGAAGTCCTAAATATTAGTATGCGAACGTCGCCATCGGCAAGTTTGCACGCAAGTGTTGGTTGTCGGCAATAAACGTACCATACACTCCGCGAGACCGGCTAGATCAAAATTCCAGTATGAATCAGTGACTCTCGTGGAAAGAAACCAATAGAGGAACATCAGTGAAACGCAACAGCTATAGACACACTACACAGATACCATGGGAGATCAACGGCTGCGCGTCCGTGACCAATTACCGTTGTTCTATTTTCTCTGCGATACTTTTTTCAAAAATGCACGATGAAAATTCGTTGATAGAGTTCTTCTTAAAAGAACAACTTCAAATTAAAAGAACAACTTCAAAAGAGGTAGATCATAAAAATATGCAAAATACTTCTAAAAGCCGCTGATTAATGTCGTGGACTAATAGGCTCAACTCAGCAAGTGCGCACGTTAAACTGTTCTGACTTGAAGCATAAATTGATACACGCATGGAGTACCACAGACAGAAACTGAAGACGTCATTTATCTTTTTATGTTTCTACATCAATTGCATATGTGGTGTAATTTTTCCAAACGGTACTACAAACTGAATTCACTCTCGCGGAGAACTTGGCTCTCTCCACAGTTGAGTGATTGAGAGAAATTACACACAAAAAATACCTTTGATTCTTTTGAACATGTCATTCCTCAATATATGCAAATAGAATTGCTGAAAATGACAATCAAAAACTTAAGATAGAGTCTGAAAAAAAAGACGTGCAAAAGAAAAAGAATCCAGTAAAATGAGGCCTTTTTTTTGTAATTGTTTTGCCCTCAGGGAAAAAAAACAACATACGGAACGGGTAGTGCATAACATTTATTCAGGTTTCTCTTCACGATAGCTGTGCTAATACACCAGACAAAACCCCTTCGCGAGAGATTTCTATTGCCTAGCTATTTTAGGCCTGTCTTGCACACTAACCATAAAACTGGTGTAAAGACACCCTCTTACTTCAGAACACAACAGTGTTCTACTTTGAAACACAAGTATGATTTCTGTATATAAATAAAGCTTTGAGAAAGTTTAAGGTTCTCTCTCAAGATGAATTTATGGTTTAGAAAAGCAGCTCAATGAATATTTAAGTTGAGGTTCCTCCAAACACAACACTGAAAGGTAAGCGATAAAATGTCTGAGCCAATAAAGATGATCCTAGCTGTTTGCGATTTGTAAGATGCCTTTCCCATCTCAAGTCAAAACATCTTTGTAATATGTTCCGCGATTAGGGTGCATGGCTTGCCTTTATATGAAATATGTCCGAATCAACTATTATTTTTGCGATCTTTAAACGCGAAAATGTTGGTAAAAAGAATCCGCCTGAAAAAGCGGATGCTCGCTCCAGACCACGGAATCCATTTTCATCACGCGCTTTACGATACCAATTATAATCAAACTATGCACAAATTACGCTCAGAGCAGTTACGCTCTCTAGGGGACTGATGCTCACGGGTGAAGTCATGTCACATTCAGTTTCCTTCTGCTGCCTAATAATCGTCTTCGACAAAAGTTCTTATTCTCACTCCAAGGTGGAACACCTCTCTTGCCAAGGCGATGAAGTTCTCCTTCAGTTTGACTTTAGTTAGGCTAGTTACAAAGATTGCGAAGTCATTATAAAAGGAACTACTAACAATATGGCGTCCCAGTGCCTCCACTCAAAGTTTTCGGTACGAAGAGCTTTAAAAGTAAACATAAGTAAGACGATAAATAAATCAAATCTCTTTTTAATTATATGATTGTTTTGTAGGTAGATAAAAGCTTAATTTTGGTTCTTAGTAGTTGTCAAAGTTAATGTCCCCCGTTTTTGAGCTTTTAACTTTTAAAGTTGTTTTTAAAATAGTTTGCAAGCCTAAGAAGTACTACAACTTTCTTGATCTACCTAATTTTTTTCTCGGAATGTAACTTAATACGATTTTATCTATCTTCACACTGCTTTGAAAAGAGCTTTTGAAAGATCATGTTAGTCTTTTTGGTAATTACTAAAACATTTCCTCTTCTTTTAGTAAAACATTGGCCTATGTTTCTCTTCTTTAGAAAGGTTTCCTTGAAAATATTGATACAATTTATAAACTTGCGAAAATGAGGACGAAAGAGTTAAACATTAATTCAATTCGGTCACTTTTGTCTGCTTTAAGCAAATATAGAATGGCCTATCTTATGTGAATATGGGTTAGGTAAGGAGTGCAGTAAGGATAGATAAGAAAGGAAGAGCTCCGATCGTCAAAAAAGATGAGCTACAGTAAGGCGCAAGGAGCAAACACTGATAAGGATTCTGTTATCAGTGTTTGTGTACTGTGTTCTGCAGGCACTGTCCGTCAAGATAACGATGCACCGATCCTTCACTGAACATGAAAAATCCAATAAATTTAAAAAGTATACTTTTTGAAATGAGGAGAGTAGCGCTCTATAAAGATTGCAAGGTATAATACGAGCGTTGCTCGAGGCGACACAATTAAAAGTGGGAAAAGTTTTTTGAGAAAAGGCAGCTATTCCACCAAGGATTCATCATATCTATCAAGGTGATAAGTATCAGCAGGTGCCCTCCTCTCGCTCAGTGAGACCATGTGGACGCATCCTATACTGAACTATAAGCCCAGCTAGAGCCAGTGAGCTTTCACTGATTATCCTTTGACCACTATGCCACTAGAAAGTCAATGAAATTTCGCCGTATATCAGAGGACTTTCAAAGAAGATCAGCCCAAATTTCACATGAAATAACTCAGGAAACCATTTTTTTTTTCAAGTAAATTTTCAGTGATTGTCAGTAAAAATTTCACAAATGAATCTGTTGTTAATAAATTTTTATTTTTTATTTTTGAGCATAAATATTTTATTACGATGTAATTTTTGTCTCCCTGTGAAAGACACACTTGTTTAGTTCCTTGTACCTATTCCTAAAAATAGAAAGAGAATAAATACATTTAAAAAATGATATTTTTTAAAAAAAGACAGTAAAAAATAGTGTAGAAAAAAATTCCAGAAAACTCTGTACTTTGCTTTGGCTCTTCCAGTGACGTCAGAAAGTCTTGAGATAAACACAGAAACAAACCTCAATCTGTCAAATTTAATTTACGTAGGGTAAGAAATTGCACTGGCTCTTAACAGAGACATGAAACTTTCGAGATATCCTTTCGGAAGGAAAACCAAGAGAGCAATCTGTGCTAGTAATGACTTTATCGCTCGGTTACATCGAACAGAAAACTATTCCGACAGTCACAATAAAGCGATGACAATCTTCCGACAGAGACATATAGTTGCCCCAGCAACCTTCGAGTTGGCATGATGCCTTTCTTAGGTTAGCACGCCCAGGCGAGGCGCAACTCTCGTCGGAAGGCCGAAATTGCCAAAGCAGCCACTTGAAAACAAACCCCTAGGACATCTCCCTCTTTCCCTTTTCCGCCCTTCTTTCCAGGGTCGCCGCATCCACAGACTAATCAATGTGTTATACATACCGCTGCACGCCTCAAGGGTAAACCAATTTGACTACGCACAAACCGACGTTTCAATAGCCACTTCACTGGGAAAAAAGACGTTGTACGATAAGACGCTTTCAGTGTCCTAGTCCTATTTCTAGCCACCTTAAATATGATTTAGCGAGGTCATGAAAAAGGCGAAAAGAGTTATTCAAAATTCAAAGTGTGAGGAAAACATTTTTTTCGGAGTGATGTTCTTAGTAAGCAACCATTTTGTGTGCAAAATGGCGCCTACTACATAATTTCATATTAACTAATCGACATCCGTGCGATATTACTAGAAGCAAGTATTACAACTGAGTTGGTGTCTAGAGAGAGCCCTAAAATGGCGAGATCCGAGAACGCTAGTGCGACATGGAGATACTCAGTGTTTTTTAGTTAAAACTTCGCTTTGTCAACGCAGAATAGCCCAGAGCTATGACTACTGCATAGGTCGAAAGACCGCTGATATTATGCTGAATTAAAATCATATTTCCGGTAGTAGGGATCATAAATATCCCAAGGCGTTCATCCGAAGCAACCAGCGTCTCCCCTCTACTACGGCATCCCTCATCTGCGGTGGAGGGGATGCGTGCTAACCACGTGGCTGAGGCATTGTGCCTACTGGTTGACTTGGAATATCACCCACCTCCACTGCTAAAACGCTAAGAGTGTTTGCCCCCTCTCAGCGTGTTAGAGGTCAATCTCTGACACAATCCCCAAGAATCAGCGGTTAAATACCCCTGTGGGTTGAATGCCCTACGCTATTGGAGACAATAAGTCATGAAAACAAATGCGTCCGATTTCAACAATCTCTTAAGGACCACAAGAAAGTCTAAGGACGTCTGGCTATCGTTAAGTTTCCCTCGTTCGAAATTCGCTTAAAAAAATAAACAAAAAAACTGTTCAAGATCAGCATCCTAAACAATACAATTTTCGAGGTTTTCTCAACCTGATTTGTGGACCAGAACACACATAAATTTTACTTCTTCTCGATGATGATTTTAGAAGACATCTTTACATTCAGGTCAAGATTTCCCTCTCTCTCTCTCTCATTCTTTTACGAAAGTATCGCTGTTGCTACTGCTTTCAATGAGTAAAATGAAACTGGTCTGCCTGCATGTTCTTTGCGGAAAACAAAAACATAAAAAGTTGTGGAGAAAATGATGTTTTGCAAGATTCCTGAAATGAAACATCCTTGTTGACCTAGTCTCTTTGATGAGGAGTGTTGGAGGAATGCGTGTTTTTCTGATGTAACATCTCTCTGCTACTAATACTGGTCTTTTCATTCAGTATGTCTTCGGTTTAGGCCTCCCGCAAACCTTCCTCTGACCAAATTCGCAATTTTAGCGGAAAAAAGAGGCCGGCCAACACGACTTTCATCTTTCGGGCTGCTTTGAGGCTCTTCTTCATCATTCGCACGAATCATTTCATCGCGTGCTCTTGCTACGCAACACTAAGCCAGTATCCGAAGAATCAGTCCTGCTTCTTATACAGTGAGTAAAACACTCCACGGGTCATAGACTTTACCTTACTTCGAGAAACGAACTTAAGTTAACGATAACTCTTTCCGTAACATTCCGAAGGTTTCCGATCTTATCCGAAGTCGGTGATCTCTACTAACATCGGGTTAGATCGGAAGCCTTCGGCCATTGCGAGCTTCGCCTCGTTTGGCGAAGTAAACCGGAAAACAGAATAACATCTCTCGACAGAGCTACTAAAATAAATCTGCGAATATTTCGCGCTAGCCTTCACCTTCATGAACGCAATAAGATGAAAGGCATTTTAATACTGGTGCCAAAATGGCTGCCAACAAGTTTCGAGGAAAGGACAATAAATTTGGCTTGGTTGTTTCGGTCGAACCACTTAGCAAAGTAGTTCCAAGCAGTAATTTCGGCTCCCAATTCGTCTTTCCTTGTTAGGAAGACGCTTCGTATCTTGGGGTACCGAGCCGTGGCCGTGCCGCCTATCCATTCGAATCTGAATACAGAGACTGCGGGCTCAAATGACCGACAAGCGTCATTTCACAAACTGCGCGCGCTTTTTCAAGCCTCAAAGAACAAGCCATGACTTCAGCTCTTACCCACCACCTCAGCCTCCAAAATTGCCTTTAAAATTAAGCACCCTCTGTTCTTTCTTAATGCACTCAAAAGAAGATCTTTTATTAGACGATTGTTATTCTTTCACAAAGCTTTCCTCCAGTTTCCTGACTTTCTAGTTAAAACTAAAATAAATTAGAATAAAGTGCAGTTTTAGGTATAAACCCATTATACTGTTACTGTGTAAAACATGATTGACATTACAAACAAACCACCCACTTTAAGGAACTATCGCCACTGTTCTAAGAGTGACACTAAAGAGGTGGTAAATACTTTGATTATTTTATTAAAATCGGTGTATGTTTAGCTATTCAACTCAAAGGGATGCGGTCAAAACTTTTAATTGATGTGGCAAAACATAGATCTATCTTGAAAAATTTCGAAAATATTTAACTCCACTGTAGTTTTACACCCAAAACAGTCATGGCATTCCCTGAAACAGTTTGTTTCTTTTTTACTGTGGTGGCAATAATGAAATATGCATTGCTCTTTAAAAAATCAAGAGAATTAGGTACGAGTAGGTACGTTTCGATGGGTTCAAATAAAACTAATTCTTGGAAATGCTCGTTCAAGAGTGTGCTGATTTCCATGGTTATAAATTGCAAGTAATGCAGTTTTGAAACAGCATTTTCAACTAGTACAGATTTATGTGAAGCCATCGATATGTTTGAGTACGTAGCCTATAGTGAAAGGATCTGAAAAATAGAAAGGGGGGAATGCATTTCAGATAAAATCAACTTCCTAATACTTGAACGTAGCCTCCACCTAGCACTTTACGATTTTACCTACCTGCTTTGCTCAACTCATCTTAAATGCCAGCGAACCGAAGAAACTAGTTACGAATTTCCAGGTCAATACTTCTAAGCACACAACGTAATTTTCGTGCTTCTTAGCTTAAGGGGAGTGTTTAATTTTGTTTCGGGACTACCTGACTCGCTTCTTGAGACTTCAATGCATTTAAAACGCTCCTTAATTCTCGTGCCGGCAATGCATGCCATCTAAAGCTGCGCGAGAAGTCAAAGGAGGGGAAAAAGTTGGCATTACCCCAGTTTACGTCCTAGCTGAAAACCAACTAGTACATTCGATAGAAAGTAGTATAATCGAGGGCACAGTATTTGCAGTATCACAGAAAGATGAAAAATGTGGCGACTTCTAGGGATTTATTAGATGACTAAATAACTGTGTTGTCACCAAAGATAAGACGGCATTTCTAAGTGATGAATGATTTGATCACTTACACTCGTTAGTGAATTATCATTTGGTGATCAGTAATCATTCTGACTGAGCTCATCCTAAATCCTTTCAACATAGGTTGCCAATATCTGCACGCCGCTCAAGAACGCGCTAGTAAACGTTGCACTCCAGAGGTCTAAGAGGAGGGACTCTAAGGGTAATGTTGCCAGGTTTTACTCTTTCAAAAATTGTAAGCATCGTCAACTCGAGAACCAGGAGAGATTTGCACATTGTGTATGTTTATAACTGCTCTTGAGCCCTGCAATTTAAAAAGGCGTTTGATCGTTTGGTTATCTGTACTTATTAAAAAGTTGACCGCGTTTAAAAGTAGCGTAGTCGCGAAATCTTGAAACGTTGGTTCAAAGATTTTCGAGGAGTGCCGATGCAGCACGGATATAATCTAGGAGGCTTCCTGTTGTCATGCCTAGAAGGAGGATGAGAGACACACCTTGGATTACCTCATCATAAGAGAATAAAAACTGAGGCCTCAATAAATACAGGAAGTAAATCCTTCAAACAAAACAATTTATGGAAGAATCAACAAACTCGTTCGCTCTGCGGTCTGGTGTTGAACTGCACCAGGAAGTTTACGACTCAGATGAGGACTCGTCATCTTTGAAACAAACTTACTAAAAGCAGATGTATTCCTTATCTCTGTATTCTGAATGTTTTACTTGGGCAGAGTTTCTGATAACATGTTTGAACTATTATCCGCACCACGAGTGAAGAAAGATCACTGAGACAGAGAAGAAGGGGCTCAGAAATGCGAGAGTCGGATTATTTCCTCAATACCACAATTTAACTTTTTCAAATATATATATTCATAGAATCATTTTTTAAAATATTTTCTTATGATTTTTCTTTTATTTTAAGGCTTTTTCAATTTTTTTTTGGTAAGACTTGCTCGCTTGGAGCCGGAGTTTATCCATTTAAAGGTTTTTAAAGATTTCTTATTGCGACCCAAATACAGGAACATATTGCGTTGTAATGTTGTAAAAAACGCATTTTACAATTACTCTTTTTTTCTCCAATAGATTAAGTCAATAATTTACGAGGATCATTACTCAGACCCACGTTGCTTTGGTAAGCCTGGGTGAGGTCCATAATGCTTTTCTTCGCTTATCACGTAGCCCGATACTGCTTGCTGCTCGGTGGCAGTAACTGCACCTCACGGAGAAAATGAATTTGTTGCCTCAACAAAATCTTTGTTTCTACAATCTCGGCAAAATAGAATTGTGTTGGGGACAAACTCTTCACAACAATATGCATTAAAACAAACTATTTAACTTGTCGTAATACAACGTGTGAAATAGTCATCACAACAATACTGGTTCACTGAAGGCTATATTACCAAGAGTTTGTTGCGGTAACGGATTCAATTTCTCCGTGGAAAGTAAGAAGAAAAAAAGACCACGCTTGGCGCCCGTTATGTTCGGTACTTAAGTAATGTACCTTGTGCCTCGCTCATTGTCACTCTAATCTAATCGCCTATGTAATGACGATTGAAACGACACTGAATAATAAATGCAACCTTTTAAAGTAACAGAATAGATTTATCATGACGAATGTTGACCTCTAATACGAATTCATTTCAAGAGCTACCTATTGTATGAACTGAACTCACAATTTAACAACACTTGCGCATACATCATTGTGCCACCACCATCATTGCACATAATATGTGATATGCAAGCATTGTTTCATATCAGAGATAATGTAATTGTTTTCCGCTGTTCAAAAAAATATTCAGTTTAATGAAAAAGAGGCAAGAGCTCTGCAAAAAACAAGTACCTCCGTTAAGCGGCACAAACACAAAGAAAATCCTTTAATTTCCAACAAACGCGCTTAGCCCTTGTTTGTTCGTGTGCCTTTTAATTCAACCAGTGCCAGTCACTAGGACACTAAACCGAGATTTCAAATGCCTTTCCTGGCGGAAAAAAACAGCGACAAAACATTAATTTTAAACTTGAGCCGCAAATTACTTTTTTCTCTGAAATCCCGCGTGCTAATTTCAATAAAGGGATTACAGCGATGCAGTCCAGAGTTGGGCATTCCTATACTGAGCTTAATAGTGAAGCAAAGTGACATCGTCAAAGGAATCGAAAAAAAAACTATAAAATTTCTTCTCTCTCGACAAAATATACAAGCATATGAACAAAGATCGCAACCCGGTGATATTAGGTATCAATAATGAGGTAAACAGCAGTCGAAAGGGGAAAATAAAGGACTTTTTCAAGTCTCTAGACTATTACGTCAAAAAAATACCACAAGGCTGTTGTCAAGAAAAACAAAGAAGAAAAAGAAAACAGAAAGCTGCCGCAGACATTTAGCAAGACAACCGCTAGCTTCTTGGAAACTAAAGATATTAAAGCCAGTTTAATCCACAATATCTCTAAATAAAAAAAAATGCCAACGTCAAAACAAAAATAAAATAAAACAAAAAAGAATAGCACGCGTTTTCCAGAGTGTGTAATTTTTTGATAAGTCGATATTGCGAAAGCTGAAATTCGCTTAGCAGTGTTGGCTCGAGTTCATACTAAGGTAAGATCAGCTGTCCCCGGAGGCCATTCAAATAGCTACTTTAAAAATTCAATATAAGTAGCTTAGGTATGGGTAAGTTTCCCGAGGGTGCAAAAGGGGAGCGAGTCAGTGGTCCGGAGTGGCGAATGATTGCATGTGCCTATTTGACCCATGAGGCTATTTCCTTGCTAGTTAATGCATGGAGTATGGAAACGGAAGTAGAATGGCGAAAATGTTTATCCTCCATCGCATGGGGACTGCTTGCTTTATGGTTCCGGGCGATATTGATGGTTGTGTTAAAATTAGCCTTACGAAAGTCACGACAACAGAGTTCACGTTTCCTCCTTTGTTGTGGTCTTTCTTCCTCTTGTGTTACCTTTCATGGTAAAGCTATGGAAGCGGAGTGGAACTGTGGCAAAGTGAGGAATAAGGCACTTGACCTCAATCATGGTAAACGACATAAGGTTTGATGAAATTATGGTATTTTTGCTTATCCATAGCTCCACTCGGTAAAATGTCGAAAGGGCAAAACACATAAGAGGTAGACCGTACAACCCTTGAACTTTATGCAGCACACTTTTTACGGTGACAACTATAATGGTTGTCGAAGCAATTTGTATTGTTATTGTAACAATTGAAATTGTCACCACAACAATTCTGGTTTGCTGAGGCTACATTAACACAACATCTTCTGAGGCAATAAAACCATTACTTCCATGAAAGGCGTACGATAGGCAGGAAATGCTATCCCAAGACAAGGAGTCGGGAAAGCAACCTGAGTGGCGCACATCCCATTTTCTTTCCATTTTCTTTTAATTTTTATTTTTTAACGCGCGTGAGCCTGGGAGAACTGCTGAAACATCAGAAGTCGTAAAACGGCAGATCATTTTCTATTTTTCGCGTTACTGTTAAGGCAACTATTGCATTCCATGACGCAATGAGTGCGTGCACTTGACTGAGCAACAAGTAAATATTACATAACCTTCTAAGAAGATCATACTAATGACGAGTCGTGCAAAGCCAGCACCATTGGAGGCACGAAACATTTTGATCGATCTTTAGGAGCAAGCGAAGCCAAACATCGGACTCCAGTGTATCAGTGGATTGTGTGACGCTCTAGAGAAGCAATTTATGTACACTGCACTGATACAAACAATGTCTGTTTTGGTTAGCCTCCATTGGGGTATAAAAATAAAAGAGCTTTCACACAGCTATTCGCTTGTTTACTATAGGCAGACCTACTGTGTAAATAGATACATCAAGCGAAGAGGCTGGGCGAGAATTTTCCACAGATATTGCTGTTGATGTTTCAATCTTGTCAATTACCTGTACAGGTGTTACGTTTTACCGCATACCAAAAACAGGTGCAGAAGAATTCCAGGAGCACTTTTTGATAAAGGAGATGAATATAAAGAAGCTGTAAAATCAGCAACACTTTTTTGATGAACTGCCTCCCCCTCCCCCCCTTTTTTTACTTAAGCCGAAAAGTAGTCAATTAAATGTCTGTAAAACAGAACCCAATATCACAGTCATGCCGAGACAATATGTTTTGATGATGGGCCGACTAGTTTGACCTTGAGAAAACTACTGAATATACAGACTGTACGCACTAGGTCTGTACTGTACATCTACTTTCATTACGAAATAAAAACTTAGTTACATAGTTTGCTTGCTTCTCAAAGAGGGCTATAGCGATAACAATATAACAAGGACACGTACTCAAACAAATCAAATCCCGTATATTCGCCCATAAAAAAGAAAAAAAAACGTAATTATGTCATTAGAAATATAAAACAGGCGTTCCAAATTCCAAAGGCAGATATTTTTTCGTTTTTTTATTTTCCTATACGGATCGGAACGAAAATATTTTAGACAGCAATAGGCAGGTTACTGTAAGTCGTTAGCTCGGCCAATTGGCATCATAATCGCGGTATTGTACACCGTGCTGACATCCGATACGCATTTTTCGATGCTCATAGAGATTTGTATCGGAACTCATAGAGACCTATCGATACTCATAGAGGTCGATCAATATTCATAGAGATCGATCGCCACGCTATTTGGAGCAAGGTATCGAGCACGGTTATCATCACATGCTATAACAATGTAAATTGATAGTGAGGTGGGTTGTAACCTCAGCTTGATTTGCCTTGCATACCGAGGTCAAATTCCCCCCCCCCCGTGTTCGTGGGGGGGGGTGATGTCCCTTCTGTGTACGAGATGAGGACTCTGTTTCATTATGCTCAAGAAGATCACTGCGCAAAGTACAATATATTCAGTGGCATTTCAATATCAACCGGTTCGGATGGAATGAGGATGTTTAGAGTAGAAGCCAAACACCCAAGTGTTTTAGTTTATGTTTACTCGTCCGTATTCGTTAGCCACAAGATTTTCTTGAATCCTCTTACGTTTCTTTTTAATATAATGCCTAACCTTTTCAACACTGAACTGTTCTTCTCTAAACAAGTATCCCATTGTCCTAACAAATGACTTCATAATATTCTCGATTATTTTTTCTTCGTATTTAAAACTGAAATATCCGAGGTATTTGGAGGTGAAAAATGATGAAGTACAATAATAATTATCTCAAAGCTTTAAAAAAATCGTATAAGTAGGCTACCTAGCAGGTTACATTACATGAGGCGTTCATCTCAATATTTTCATAGGCAGCAACAGGCTCTCTATACGACTTCGGCATTAGTGTAATCAAAGTTTGCCGCTTGTAAGAGTTTGAAAAATCATTACTTTCTTGCGGCCTTCAAAGTTCCGAGCAATCGGCTTCCTCGTAGTAAGGTTAAGTTATCCCATCGCAAGGCAGAGCAGAACTTCTGCCGCCAAGGTGCGATATTTTAGATTCACAAAAAGGCGAATTTTCGATTTTACAACTTCTTCTTGACCTAGATAAATCTTGAGGCTTTCGGCAAGAAAAGACTCAAGGAAAAATCCCAACTTAAGTTTCTTTCTTTTTGAAATTCACAGGGCGACGTGGCGTGGAAAATCAGCCCTTTTTTAAGCGGTAATTAAATTAGGGAGTCGATCTCAGTCCGCCATTTTCGCTCCGTAAGTTACGAATGAAATGAGCTGACAATAGTTTCGAGCCTCACACTCAAACTTGAGCTGAAAGAAAACGAACATCTTTAGAAAATGGAATTCGTGACGTTTGGAAATCTGAGTTTCTGAGGCTTCGCGTGTGATGAAAAGATAAATTTAATTCAAGTGACGTCGCTTCCACTGAAATGGAGGACCATTATTAACCGTGGCTCACAAGTAGCAAGTGACCTGCTCCTCAGCATCCTTCCTTAACCCACTACCGCCCAGCGATGTCGTTCGGAAACAGAAAAAAAATATATTTTTGAGGATCTTTTCAGTTCAGTATTGTTACAATTCAAATAATATCACCCCCCTGAAAACCCGGAATTGAATTATTTAGGCATTTTTCAAATCTTCAAATTGCGTTTTTCAACGGATTAAACCGTTTCCATTTCTCTTCAGCTAAATTTCACTCCAAATACTTTGGGCTGTTATGGGTTAATAACGAGACAGCAATCAAATCATCTGCAGCAAACAAAATTATTCATGGACTTCATAACACACCTTATGTACCCCAAATAACACAACGGATGTCATGGTTAATTATCACACAGCTTAAACTTGCAGATTCATGAATGCGAAGTTCCGATTATTGGACTGTTTCGATGCATTATGATCACGTTTCTGGTTTTAAGAGTATCCTCTCCTCCTCTCATATCACAGTAGTTTGGTTGTCTCTAACGTCATGGTGTAGCCCCTGTATTCCACAATAAACTATTCCCGATCATGCACAGAATATGTATGCGTCATCAAACTTTGGCATTTTTCCACGTTTCCAACGTCTTTTTTGCATGACATAATGAGGTCTTGCAGAGGCTGCGCAACGGTTGTTGAAGCCGATGCCAAACGCAGTGGTCTTCCTCGAACACGAGGCATGCTGTTGGGCCGAGAACGAGGCAAACTGCGTGTCACGCATACAAACAATGTCGAACAATAGGGCACTACAACTTCCTCCCATAGAGTTTTCATTAAAGGCTCGATTAAAACATGTCATTTTATTTTGTGCTGATGGTTTAAAGCCTTGTTTCATAGCATACATGATACCCTGTATTTCGGATTCAAATTAGGGATATGATGTTTCCAAATCAACCAACGCACATGATTTAGGCCTCCACAGATTAAAATACTTTGAAAAAAAATCAAGAACAATGTGTAACATTAGTGCTTGATGGAGTAGTAATACCTCCAACTTTCATTATTCCAAGGGCTCCTCGACTTAACCCATAACAGCCCAAAGTATTTGAAGAGTTTGGCTTAAGAGAAATGGAAAGAATTTTTCCATTGAAATAAGCAAATTTAAGCTTCGGAAATTGCCTAATTGATTTAATTTCAGGTTTCCAGGGGGGTGATATTTTTTTTGAATTGTGATAATACTGAACTGAAAATAGCCTCTAAAATATTTTTTTTTCTGTTTCCGAACGGCAGCGCTTGGCGGTAGTGGGTTAGTCATCTTGCACTCCGCCGATCGGTTAGAGGCCATTAATGAGTACACGGCACTCGCTGCCATACCATCCCATGACTCTAATTTGAAATTTTGTATTTAATACTCCTCTTCTGTTTTACCTTTCGTGACCAATCCTGACGAACATACTGTCGAGTAAGGCACAAAGCACCGAGTCAGACTTAGGCGATCGAAGCCAAAACTGATATTCTTTGCAGTTACGGTCGTCGAGAGATAAGCGATATCAACTGTGGACCCCTGAAGGTAAATGGATCGGCAATGTGCGCTACATTCATGTCCAGGCGGTTGCCTACCCTCGCATTGGTAGGCGCTGTCCGATCAAGAATGGTCCTGCTGTACCAATTTTTGAGATGCGTTTTTTCTCCATCTCTTGCTGTTTTCCATACAGTCACCAGTCAAAATGCGCGATTGTAAAAAGATATGCTAGCATATAACTTAGCCTTCGCATTGGTATGTCGTTGATTCTCGAAGCGTGATGAAAAATTAAACAAGGATAGAGCACACGACGTAGTTAATACAACATTTAAAATTACCAGTGCAGCACCTAAGGGTTCTTGTCTCATAGCCAGTGGGGCACTCGGTCGAACGCTAGCCGTCAGCAAATAATTCATTGATGTGGTCGAGTAATGCGATCCAAAATCAATCATTTCTCCTCATAGATATGATGAGCTTGTGCTGGTCAAGCTATTGAGTTGAGGCCTGAATTCGCACTTTCTGGCCGTCGTAATCGATTAGTGCTACTTTACGGAGTAAATTCAGGGGCGGTTACGTCGGAGATACTCCGCAAAGGTGCGTTTAAGCCGCGTTTTCCGTAGATGCGCAAGTCGTTGGACTACTGTACCTTACAGCCCCACCGGGAAATATCATGATCTTCATACAGTGGTGGGAAGATCCCTATTTTCCAGGGTTCTGTTTCTTAGAGATGGCCAGGGAAGAAATGACAACCCGCATTGCTAAACCACTTTAATTCTCTTTCATTTTCCAGAGCCAGGTTACCCGCCATACTTCTTCAAAGTGAGGTGAAACAATGCGATTTTTTCTGACATGTAGATGTAAAATTTGATAACTGGCATCCAGTCTTTATTTACACTTGTAAAACTGTTCACTTTTGAGGTTTGAATAACGTAGACCTGTACATCACAGATATCACACATCCATAATGTTTTTACTGTACAACGTCATGTAAAGAAGAATTTAAACAATACAATAAAACCGAAAAGCAAGGAACGTTCATCCTCCAAGGTTTTCTGTCCGGCAGAATCATCCATATTAACCTCATCTTCGAACGGTTCCTTCAGACATTTATTCAATGAATATTTTACTTCAGATGTTATTGAGGTATTTCAAATTTAATGCCTATGTAAACCTAGTAGCAGTTTCAGGCGAGTTTTCATGATGACACATTGCCCGTCCTTGATTTTTGTATGCAGCAAAACTTCTCTTGCGACAAGTATTGATTTTCAAGTTGCAAGTTATTCCAGTAAAATTTGACGATTTGAGGGGAAATTAAAACGTCGCTCCGGGATCTAGTGACTGCAGTAAAACACACATAAAGATTAATGAGAGCGTATTCTTCCATTGATCTTCTTGTACTGCACCATTAGGCGCCCATGCTGCCTTCCCTACACAATTTCTCCCCCAGAGACCTTCGAACCAAGAGTATTTGCACGTCAGCCATCTTGTATCTACACTCAACGACGCGAAGTTTACATCACAGAATAACTTTAAGCGATGTAACATAGCTGATAGGACAGCAGCAAAAACTAACTATAACATCCGGACTTCACAAAAACAAAAGTTAGCACTTGATGGTTCAAGGCCTCATATTCTATCCTAGCGTCGCTAATAAATCTTCCGCTTTTCATAGCCAGACCAGGTCTGCAATCAGCGGCGAAAACCCATTTTATCTCCTGAATAGTATTTTCTGATGGTATGTTTGTTTTCGTGATTGGTTTTGTCTCGATGCTTTTAGCTTGCTAATAAAACTTTTGGTACCCAACTTCGTTCATCATAACACTCACAAATCATTTCCCCAGAAGGGAAATTACCTAGCTACTAGCAATTGACTAAAAGGTCCCTAAAAGCTTAACATCAACCGATGTAAAATGGAATAATATATGTTCCATATATGCACCCAATAGTTTGGTCATATAAGGCGGCCTTATAATTTACATATATTTCTCGTATAAGTATCTATTTTGACATATATATGCAGCACCAACATATATGCCGCATCGATTTGAAATATATTGCCTATATAAGGCGAAACCAAAGTCCCAAAGGGACCATATATGGCGAAACGTAATTTCCCAGATCAGTTTATAGCTAACAGATAAGGCGCACTAATAGGTAACATATAGGTCACATATATGGAACATATAAGCCAAATATAGTTTCCTGTTTTACATGGGAAAAAATTTCTCTCTTCGTAACCATCTCCCCAGTCCAAAATCCGTAAATAAATTTTAGTATACGAAATTTTAAATTACCGGTAGTATACGAATGCAGAACTTCGTATACGATGGTCAATGTGGAATACAATTTCACCGGTTTCGTATACGAAGTTAATTTTTGCATATACGAAGGGAGGAACATAC
>Ga0058701_10000409_pt1 | contig 30264 bp, 15 predicted proteins | sample AgamicOrMae_FD_97039 | JGI IMG/M metagenome (GOLD analysis project Ga0058701, IMG submission 97039) | Agave microbial communities from Guanajuato, Mexico - Or.Ma.e | ecosystem: Host-associated > Plants > Phyllosphere > Phylloplane/Leaf | place: Guanajuato, Mexico | collected 2012-06-04 | reverse complement strand
TCGTACGGCCTATAATTCAGATGATAGTTCCGAGAGTGATGAACAATATTCCGACGACAGTGATCCAGAGTTCGGAAAGATACAGCGGCGATCAGACAGGAAGAAACAAGTGGTCGAGGAGAGTGATGACGAATGAAAATTTCAATCTAATTAAAGTCAACTTCAGTCTCTTAGTTTTTTTGATCTCCTTGAATGGACACGAAATTTCTCCATGCGCGACGGGCGCATGCGGATTCCGCATTCCAGATCGTCTCTGTTTGTGCCGCGGTTACACCGTGTAACTTACACGTGTGTGCTATCGATTAAAGTACAGAGTTCACCTTCACTTTTATTTCCGGATCAGACTTATCTAATATTATTTCACAATGGATTTCAAATCTCTTGGTATTGATGAGAGGCTCTGCGAAGTCTGTAGATCTCTAAATTGGAATGAACCCACCAGAATACAGCGGGAGGCTATCCCACTCGCCCTACAGGGTCGGGATATCATCGGTCTCGCCGAAACAGGCTCGGGGAAGACAGCGGCTTTCGTGTTACCCATATTGCAATCATTGCTCGAGAACCCCCGCCGATTGTACGCCCTGATCCTCACACCAACACGTGAACTAGCGATGCAAATCCATGACCAAGTCACGGCACTCGGCTCTGGCTTCCAGATCAAGAGTGCCGTCCTTGTTGGTGGTATGGATATGATGACACAGGCTGTTGCTCTGGCTAAGAAACCCCACATCATAATTGCCACACCTGGTCGTATTATCGACCATCTTGAGAGAACGAAGGGTTTCAGCTTATCTGTGTTAAAATATCTCGTCCTCGACGAAGCCGATAGGATCTTGAACATGGATTTCGAAAAGGAAGTTGATAAAATTTTGGAACAAATACCCCGTGATCGAAGAACCTACTTATTTTCCGCCACGATGACGAAAAAAGTGGCAAAATTACAGAGGGCCTCACTCAAGGATCCAGTTCGAGTGGAAGTATCCACAAAATTTCAAACTGTTGATCAGCTGAAGCAGTTCTATCTGTTTATTCCAGCCAAGTATAAAGACGTTTACCTGGTCCACATCCTTAATGAACTATCGGGAAACTCGTTCATAGTTTTCTGCAACACATGCCCTGGGACACAGAAAATGGCAATCATGCTAAGGAATCTCGGATTTTCAGCTATACCGCTGAACGGGAAGATGACACAGCCTAAGAGATTGGCCGCTTTGAACAAATTCAAGACAAAATCCAGCTCCGTCCTCATTGCGACCGACGTCGCGAGTCGTGGTTTAGACATACCTCACGTAGACATTGTAATTAACTTTGATCTCCCTCAACACAGCAAAGATTATATTCATAGGGTCGGAAGAACAGCGAGAGCCGGTCGCTATGGACAATCGATAACCTTCGTGACGCAGTATGATGTAGAGATGTATCAGAAGATTGAGCATCTGATCGGCAAGAAACTACCCTTGTATGCAACGGTAGAGCAAGAAGTGATGATTATGTTGGAAAGAGTCGTCGAGGCAGAGAGACTGGCAAGATTAGAGCTGAAGGAGCTTGAGGAGAGGACGAGCAAAAGAAGCAGAGGTAGTGATGACGACGACCTCGAAGATGAAGATAAGCAGGAGAACAAAGCCGTTCGTAAATTCAAGAGCGGGCTGAAGAAGAAAACGAAAGTAACTAAGTTTCATAAAAAGGCGAATCTGAGGAAGAGAATAAAGTGATCCTATGTGAGTCTCTACAATTGAAATGTTTATGCCTCAGTCTCCACTAGCGTCGTCCTCAATTTCGACGACAGACAGCACATGCAATTGGGATTTGGGGGTCGATCCAACCAGCTCATCGACAGCTCTGAAATTTCCAGGATTGATGGACATGATCACTTCTAATATTCCCTCACCCTCGACTGCCTGGGATTCTATTTCACAAGCCAAAGCCATTAGCCTATCCTTGTTTCTTTTGTGTGTTACAACCCTTAGCCTCATCATACATCTCTCAATAGGTAATATATCTTTTAACCTTTTTATCACTTCGAGAGCTTGTTGTTTCGTGTTCTTCTTTGGATTAACTGAGAAATGAATCTGTTTCATACTCTTTTCAATCATAGAAACAGGGAAAGGACGCTTGGTTTCCGAATTAATGCATTTTTCTGAAACAATTGTGGCGACATCCCTTAGGGATGATTCGAGTTGATTTTGCCTCTCCTTCTCACTGATCTGCAATTCGCCCTTGTTAAGTATCTCAGTACATACTTTTTGTAAATCATCGTGGCCGAAGCATTCGATTAGATCTTCCTTCTTGGCCACTGCACCTTTAGAAACGTTGGTAAATACGTTGACTGTTTGTAATACCTCATCCAGGTCCGTCTCAGTCTTATTACGCCATGAAACTACCTTGTTTTTGTAGCAGGCAATCTCGAATCGCTTGCCGCATCGCTTCATACGAACTACAGCAACATTTGTTAGGCGGATTTGGTTGGTGGGTGTGAATATTGACATCTTGCTTCTAATATCATCTCAAGAAAGTAATTCAAATAAACTAGAATCTATTGTAATTGGCACATAAGTTACGCGTGTTGATGACTTAGTTTCAATATTGTTTTGGTCAGACACCGAGTTTCAAATATCCCCGCTCTCGGATGAGCGCAAGCGCAAGAGGAGCAACGGAAAGCAAAGCATAGGTTAACTCATAGGTTTTGGTTCTGCGCTACACGCACAGGCCCATGGCGCGTAACGTGGTTGACCACATTGGCTGAAGGATCGGTCTTTTTCGTATCGAACACTTTTGAGACCACGAATAATCACATTTATAACAATCTCTTCCAGAGAACATATTATAACTATGTCCGGAGGTTTTTCAAAAAAGGTAAGGTTCTAGAAGCGCATCTTTGAGGCCGCCAGTTGCAAGATAATTCGAAATGATGAACTGAATCTTTAAGTTCCTTACCTACATTAACTGAGCTATAAGCTGAAGTACAAAAGAGATCTGACACTCGGACCAAAATCTGAGTTCCTCTCTCGACCGAGACATCATCTAACCGCACCCTCAATCCCCTTAACAATCATCCAGCCCATCGTAATCGATGGCAAGGGCCACTTACTCGGTCGTCTTGCGGCAATAGTTGCCAAGACACTCTTACAAGGTACGTTCTCGACACAGGCTTATCGAGATTTTAATTCCGTCACAATGATGATGCTTCAGTTCGTTGAAATTCGGAACATGATTTTGAACATGCACTACCATCTGACCTGTCGTGATTTGAACTTCTCCTGCACTCGACTGAAGGGACAATACTGACATCACCTCCTCTTTCCGAAATTCCAATAACAGGCCAGAAGGTTGTCGTTGTTAGGTGTGAAGGCATCAATATATCAGGCAGCTTCTACAGAAACAAATTGAAGTATTTGGCCTTCTTGAGGAAGAGATGTAACGTGAACCCAAAACGTGGCCCCTACCATCACAGAGCTCCATCAAAGATTTTCCTCAGGGTTGTTCGAGGAATGGTGCCCCATAAATTGAAGCGTGGCGATGACGCCTTGGCCAGGTTACGATGCCATGAAGGTGTCCCACCACCATACGATAAAGTGAAGCGCAAAATTGTACCTCCGGCCTTAAGAATATTGAAGTTGAGTCCGGGAAGGGATTACTGCACGCTAGGTAGATTGTCGCAAGAGGTTGGCTGGAAGTACGCCAACGTCATCGAAACTCTGGAACTCAAGCGAAAAGCCAGGGCAGCCATCAGAGTCAATCTCAAGAAGAAAGAGGCTACTCTCAAGAGAAAGGCGAAACAAGATATTGATAAACAATTGGCGCCCTTGAGGAAGAGCCTCGCCAGAAGAGGAATCCTTGTGTGAGCCCAATAAAAGAGATCTACGTAACTTTATTCGATTGGTATCCAGATTATGATCACAATCTTCTTTCCGGTACGGCCCGACTTTCTCCGATCGGCCGAACGCGCTCGATTGCGTTCAATGAGAACGTCAAATTCTTTCAAAAGCTAAATCTTTGTTCGGTTATCGATTCTCCGCCTCTAATCTCGGCAAAGAATAGAAAATCATTCCCCTGTGGACCACCAGGTTATCACCCTCTTCGTCACGGTCGCGTTTTTCGTCTAAAGGGCCATGATGAGCTAGCATGCGTTGATATCGCACTCCGCACTCACGTGTCTGTGCACTAATGATTGTCTTAACTTTAGAGAAAGTATCCAATTAGAATCAGATCCACAGGAAATAATAATCATTCAGATTGGACACATGGCGCCCAAGGGGAAGAAGGATTCCGAATCAGATAAAAGAACTTTGCTCTTGGGGCGACTGGGAACAAATCTCAAGGTAGGAATCGTTGGTGTTCCAAATGTAGGCAAATCGACCTTTTTCAATGTCTTAACCAAGAGTCAGGCAGCTGCTGAGAATTTCCCATTCTGTACAATCGATCCGAATGAAAGCCGCGTCCCTGTCCCGGACGAGCGATGGGAGTTCTTATGTTCCTATTTCAAGCCCGCCAGTAAGGTTCCGGCCTTCCTAAATGTTGTCGACATAGCTGGATTAGTTAAGGGAGCAAGTGAAGGCGAAGGTCTCGGAAACGCCTTCTTATCTCACATCAAGGCTTGTGATGCTATATTTCATCTCTGTCGTGCCTTCGAGAATGAAGACGTCATACATGTAGAAGGTGATGTCAATCCCATCCGAGACATAGGTACCATCAATGAAGAACTTCGTTTGAAGGATCTAGAGTATGTGTCGACCCATGTCGAGAAACTTGCGAGGTTTGTCGAACGAGGCGATAAGAAAGACAGGCCGGAGTATGACGTCCTCTGTAAGGTGAAAGCTGTTTTGGAGGAGGGCAAAGCAGTAAGGTTCGGCGACTGGAGCGCAGGTGATATTGAAATTTTGAACAAACACCTTTTCATCACTGCAAAACCCATGATCTATCTGATAAATTTGTCTGAGACAGATTACATAAAGAAGAAGAACAAATGGCTTCCGAAAATCAAAGAATGGATAGATGCGAACGACTCAGGAGCGGTTGCTATTCCATTCAGTGGTGCTCTAGAGTCGAAACTTGTTGAAATGTCGGAGGAGGACCAGAAGATGTTTTTGGAGGCACACAAAACTTCGAGCGCACTATCAAAGATAGTTGTCACCGGGTACAAAGCTTTGAACCTATGTTACTACTTCACGGCGGGAGAGGACGAGGTCAAGGCATGGACCATCCTGAAAGGAACAAAGGCGCCTCAAGCAGCTGGGCGCATCCACACAGATTTCGAGAAGGGATTCATCATGGCTGAAGTTATGAAATATGATGACTTTAAGGAACTCGGCAGCGAGAATGCAGTTAAGGCTGCAGGTAAATATAGGCAGCAGGGTAAGACCTACGTCGTCGAGGATGGCGACATAATCCACTTCAAGTTCAACGCGGGTGCTGGTTTATCCGGGGGAAAAAAGAAATGAGCTCACCCGTCACTCCTCTGTAACCTGTAGCCCGTTTAACAATCAAGTCATTGATATACAAATGGCAAAAATACGAAGATTGAAACAACTGGTTATGCGTAGTTTAAGCGTCCTAACCCAGGCTTGTTGCTGGTTAGACAAATTGTTGTCCAATCCCAGGGGAGTTTTCATCCTCACAGGTGATGATTGCAAGGAGGATCAATCATCGAATGAAATGAGAGGTGTCTCCTCATCCGGTTTTAGATCCGGTACAAATTTCTTCTCAAGCTGAGCGATAGCAGCAGAATCAATTACTGGTTGGTGTGATTGTGTTACCGTAGTTGGTGGGCCACTTGGCATATAGCTCTGATGCTCTGGGAGGTGACTCGATGTTTGATGACTTTGGGGTGGGTAAGCGCTTGCTGCTTGATAGGCCGGGATGTATGATTGATGTGATGCAGGAGAGGCATTAATCTGTTGAGACCAATGTTGCTCCTTTGAGAGCGAATGAGCTTGGGTGGGAACTTGGGCTTGGCTTGTTTGATATTGACCTTGGGATATCTGTTGTTGTTGGTTCAGAATGTGCTCGTAAGACTGCTGTTCCGTGAAAGGTTGTTGATAAGGCAGCTGACCGACACTAGTCTGGGATGGATAGTCATTAGAGGAGTGCTGCTGAGGCTGATACATCATCTCTTGCTCGCGAATTCGCTGCAATGCCAGCTCTCGTTGATACTGCATCATTTGTGTCTTCATTTTTCGCATTGCCTCCAGTTTTGTCGCCAACTGACTCTGGCGTTGCTTCTCAGCTTCGGCGGCCAATTGGCGAAGCTTGTCTTTGTGCTCCTCACGGAGGGCATCTAAAGCTGCTCTGGCGTCTGCAATTTGTGACAACTTGTCCTGGAGCCTCTCGCACCCCTCTCGCTCCTCTTCGTAGGTCTTAATGTAACTGCTTAGTTTCGGTTGTATCTCACTATTGAGCTTTATGAATAGAGATGGAATAGCGGCATCCCTGGAAATGGGTCGATTCCTGAGTTTGCACGCTTCCAGACGATTGTTGAATACTTCAAGAGTACCATGAACTTCAGCGATAAATCTGAATAATTCTTGGTCTCTCTCTTGGACTTGGTACTCGAGTGGTGCCGGCTGTTGGACTTGTGATACGTGCTGTTGCTTATTAACTGATACAGGAGAGGCCATGGTGGCTGGATAGGTTATGGCTGCTTGAGTTATCGAGGAGTTTTGCACTGGGAGTGCCTGAATTGCAGTAATGTCTGTAGAGCTCACGTTTTGATGATTGGAATTGTAACTACTTTTGTTGCCACTTGATCCGGAACTCTTGGCATCAGTTGGGTTTGTTGATGCATGGTTGCTCGATATAGAGCTATTGACCTTGTTCGAAGCGGTATTCACTGTCTCCTCGAGGTGACGATAGTCAGGGAAGCTAACCTTGGGTGTCTCACTTAACGAAAGGGCCAATGCCAATTGCAATTCCTCCTCTTCTTTAAGATCTTGCTCTGAGGGAGCGCTGGCATTAGCGCTAGATTTATTGCCCAAATTTTTTGGTGTTGTTTGCGACTGCTGCTTCGATTGCTGCTCTTTCTTCGACTCTGAATCTTTAGAGCCGAGAGCTAAAGTAAGAGGATCCTCTTTCCTGCCAGTTACTTTTTCATAACATGTATCACAAACTCTGACGTTTTTCTCAATATTGAGCTTCGGTAGTGGTATCTGCTGGGAGGAACATTTGGCACAAAAGATATTACCACAGTTCCTACAGTGATGTTTTCGCGCAACCAGAGTGAACTGAGTACGGCATCTAAAACAACATTCACCATCTTGCCAATCGGGTGGCCCGTTCATCTTCAGGTCGATTTTTGTTGATGGAATTACTGTAGGGAGAAGTAATGAGCGATCGGCCTGAAATGTTGGAATAGATTTCAGTGATCAGAGAAATGTTTGCTTTATGAGCCAAATAATGACTTGAACCATCGCTTGCTGAATACTGTCATTCTAGATACTACGAGCGGGTGTGTTAGTCACAATATTTTTTTTTCCTCATTTATGTTCTACTCCAGAGTGTGGAATAATACACAACTAGCCATATGATGTGTGCAGGGCTGGCGCACTGCGTCAGTGGTCAATGAGCCCAGACTGCGCAGGAACACCACGGTGCCATCATAGCGACTCTGACCTCCGAACACTACCTCGATTATGCAGCAATTACGCATAACCTGCCCGATCGATTATATCAAGGCGCGATTCCTGAGCCTCCTTCTCGGTCCGCTGATTGGCCCGAGGCTACCAATGAAGGTAAGCACTATTCAATCAGCGACGATAATGCGTCAGATCAAACCGAATGAAGCCTCTGCAACAGAAGCTCTCCAAGTAAACTGTGGTCTGTGACCAAATTGGATAGTGTTAGTTCTGCAGTCGTTGGTGATAGATTCCGAACCCCGAGAAACAAATCCATAAAGCTTGCTTTTCCACATTGAGGACTATAAAACCTTGACAGTTCCCGCATGATTTGCTTGAGTGTGAGCTTAGAGGCTTCACCATATCTCTCAACCCAATGGACAAGACGCGAGCCGCACTACTGCAGACTTACATCGTGTTCATTGCCACTGGTTGATTGTTCGAGAGGAGTAAGTGGACCAGTGACATACTCTAAATCCGGCACCATAGGCGCCCCTGGACCTTGTAGCTAGTAGTCGAGAGCCACCTTCTCAGGGACGAGCTGTAACAGTGCGATCCAAGCGATCCACACAGTTTACCTGGGCGACCATTGCGAACAATATCGACTGCAGATTGTTACCAATACGAGATAAACTCGGTCGCCGATCGAGAGTTTGCTGCTGGCAGCAAACTTTCGCATCAAATGTATCGCCCACTTGGGAAATCTGGTGCCATTGTAGCACCTTGAATGAGGAGCGAACAGAATCAGAAAAATCGCCACCTCGTGGACCCAAATATTGTCCAAGCGGCAAAACCCTCTCTTAGATAACTCTCCAGTAGTCATGGAGACTCGAATAGATCAGGTAAAAAATCACATAAACCGGAAAAATTGAGCAACTTCTAATCTGATATCCGCCGCTTCTTCGCGATCTAGGCTCCATTAGAGGATCCATTACTCGCACCAGTTTCTCTTGCATGCCAAACCACGACCACTGGAGGATAAAGAGGTGGCCTAAACCCATATCACTCGGAATACATGGAAGCTCACATGAGAGACATAAGCTTGTATTGCGGCCGTGAGTTACTTACAATCAAGATTAAATTCACATGAATTGGGTTGTCCAATTAGATCGAGAGGGACATTTGAAGAAATTTTCGAGCGTTCCTTATCCAGTGTGATGGAGCTGCCTTCGCGCAAGACGAATCTGCCCAAAGTGACCAAGATTTGGTCTTGTTTTGTTGTATACCGTTTACCAAGTTGGACAGTCCAAGCGTGCGAATACGGCCGCTTGCGAATAACACTAGATCTTATAGCATGCCGTCTAGAACAGGCACAGGGCGCAGCGAAGTTATTCGCCGAAATGTTTTCTGCGATGTCTTGGAATATTGCAGGACGGCAGCGGCCATTTCCATCGTATTTATTCTCCCTAATTGTTATACAATCATCGTGTTCTAATTAGCACCGATCACGTCTCATCGTTTGATTCGAATATCTCAAATATTTAATCCAGTCTGAATGGACTAATCAGAAACAAATCCCGGCGGAAAATAAATGATGATATGATAGATTCGGGCAGCAGGCGGCCTATCTTCGAAAAACTCAAGTGGCTGATTCCCTCAATCAAGTATCTCCAATACTCATCTACATAGGCTAACAAAAATTCCGACAATTCTTAGCTTTGCTAACGGACAGTTATGCTTGGAGCTGGTCTCCCGGGGTAACTCATTCACGCTATAGATTATGTTATTTATTTTATTCAGGGTATCGATAAAAGTACAGATTCTTACATCAGAGCCTTTATTCTATTGCATGAGATTTTATTAGCAACAATCCAGATAGGAAGTCGCAATCATTGACAGTCTTCACTTTTATCTTCGGTTACATCTCTCGACAAGCCAATCGCGAAGCGAAACTGACAAAGCTTGATATAAGCAAGTTTTATAGTAACACCAACCGTGAAACTTTTTTTAAGTCCACAAGAACTGCACGCACTTAGGATCTCGTCTTAGAATCTACCCTAATTTAGGAAACTGTAAACGTTTTGATTGAGCTTTAGAGCTATTCATCATGGACCATCATTCTTCAAGAAGAGGCAGGAGTCCTCCATTCGGTTACGATGGAAGACCCATGATGAGCAGCCGTGAGTTTGACAGTCCCTACAACTCGTTCGAGGGCCCACCTAGGCACCATCCCGCGGCGCCAGGTGGTTGCATGATCCCTATCCCCGGCGTCGGACCACATGACGACATGGGGTTGCCAATGATCGAGCATCCCCATCGACAAGGTTATATACCGAATTATCGCGATAGGATACCATCAACTTACAGAAATGTAGTTAGAGAGCCATATCCAATGGCAGATCCTCCATCCGGATCGAGTTCTCCTTCATACAAAATACTATGCATTACAAACATCAACCACAAGATAGATGATGCAACAATCAAGAACGCACTTATCAGCGAATTTTGTCGCTTCGGTGATATATCCGTGAGCATCTGCCATGACAGTGGTGAGAGACTAGCGTACATTTATTTCAGAAGTCCTGAAGAAGCTCGTGAGGCTCGTTTTTCGAAAAAAAGAGCTCTATTTTTCGACAGGCCCATTGACATTGAGCCCATATACGAGCCGAGTGCCTCACCAACGGAAGGGCCGTCTCCCATACCACAGATGCAGAGTATGCACCCGACCGCGCTTTATTCTCAAGACGGTCGTAGAAGTTGCACCCCGACTGATTTCCCGCAGAGCGATTTGAATGGAGGCTCCTTCAGTCAGCGTAGACCGGTGGCCCCAAATCATATGCCTCAACATCATGTCCCGACTCCACCATTACCAATGAACCATAGACCGCTCAGCCCCAGCGAATACGTTCAGCCTCATGCTACAGGCTACGGGTCTCATGGCCCAAGTCGCTCTCCAATGGGATCAGATCAAGTGCCTCTCGGCGTATTTGATCGACGTGGGAACCATAAGGCCCACTATCATCCTCAGAATCGCATGTCACCCTATTCTCCACCAAGCCACGATCCATACAAGTATCCTCCGCCTCAGTTTTATGAGCCCACCTTGCATCCAAACGTCGGCCCTCTTGTTCAGCCAGCAATACCAACGCATCGCGTCCCCCGTGAAAGGCCTTATATTGATGGTGGATACCCCAACTCGAGGGGCTTGCGGCCCGCTGAACCTTACTTTCCCCCCGAGCAAAGAGCACCACCATCACAGCCAACTCATTCGTCTCGATCTTCTTCGAGACCCGTAGGCTACCCAGCTTACCAGAGAGCTTCTCCAATCGGGCATCAGACTTCCGGTCGGCACAGTCCCGCCCCTCCGTCTGTGCACAGATATAGGCAACGGCCAATATCTCCGCCCCAACCATTTCCAACACGTGCTTCCCAGACCCACAACGAACCCCCCATGCGATTTATGAGCCGTGAGTTCAGAAGGGAGAGATTCGGAATCGCTGAACCACATGGAGAACAAGAGGATGGAAGACCATCTAGGGTGTTATTAGTAAACGATGTAGATGCAACCAAGACCGAGTCCCACCTCAGGGAGATCTTTGAACATTATGGGATTATCGAAGAGATCGAGATTAAGAAAGTAACCGCGAAGACAGCCTCAGCGTTAATTAGATTCTCAAGTATGGATGGTGCTTACAAAGCAAAATCTGCAAATCATGGTCGTTACGTTGGTAACTCCAAATGTAATATCGTCTACGGAAAGGTCTCAGCGAGCCGTCGCCTGTGGATTGGTGGTTTGAGTTCCTCAACAACCGTGCCGTCCCTTGAAGATGAATGTAGTAAATATGGGGATCTAGTTAATATGGAATATACCTCAGGTAGACCTTACTGTTACGTTGAATATGAGACTGCAAATCAGGCTCAATTCGCTGCTCATCACCTAAGATCAACCCTGGTACCCGCTCCGGATAGAAAGATTAGAATAGAATTTGTCGACCCGGAGCGTAGTGAGAAGATGTCTCGGCATGACGCCAACACGCAGGGACTAGAGAGTAAACCCCGTTCAAACAACGAAACTTGGGCAGCCAACGAAACAGAATCTAGTCCTCAATCAGTTGGTGGGATGAAAAGGAGTAGTTCACCTATGGAACAGCCTCCTAAGAGGAGCTATATAATCAGTGATCTGCCGTTGGCCGCAAACACGTTCAAGCAAGAACGCCTCGCCGCTGCAGCCGCAGCCAAAGCACGATCTGCCTCAATCGCTTCCTCCAACACCGAAACGAATTCTGGTGCTCCAATCAACAAATTAGAATTGAATAACAATGCCAAAGATTCAAGCGTAGAGAACAATGGTGTGGATAATGACTCTCAGGCCAACGATGTGTCGAGAAATGATAGCAATTTACAGTATGATGTACCGAGTTTGAAAATCCTTGCTCAATGCTCAAATATCCGAGATGTAGTCTCATCTTGTTCAACCTCCTGGCCGATCCAGATTGCCCTGAGGAATTTCATCTTTCCGTCCACCATCCACTTATGTAGTGGTCGCAAGGATTTAGTAGATAAATATTTCAGGAAAGCAAAAGATGAGGCCGACCATCCATTACTGAAGATAACACAGCGTTGGCGTTTGCACCCGCAACCTAAACTTGAGGAAGTAAAGAAGCGAATGCAAACGGGAAACCTTGGCATTTTGATAATAACATCTCGGCAGGAATGCACACTTAATCAGAGAGAAGCTATCAAATCAACTTCCATCGTCCAAGAAGATCCCTGCCCCAATAACCGAAACAACGACGACCACTCTGAAACGAGAGGGGACGACAGTCTTAAGTATGATGCGACAGCACTTGACGATTCCGCTGCTCGAAGCAGTTTGAATGGATCGGCCAGTGGTAATCAATCTAATTGCAATCTTATTAGAACAAATAGTTCGAACAAGACTTCAACCGATCATCAGAATAGTTTGACAGCGCAAACCTCTGTTGATGTTACGAAGACGACAAATTCCACTATGGCGCCTAACGCCCAATCGAGGCCACTAAGAAATCTTATAAGTTATCTTGAGCAGAAAGATGCTGCTGGAGTAATCTCGCTGAATGCTTCTGAAATGAGCACAGTGAGCGAGCAATCGAAGAGTGGCACTCTCGGAAGTGGTTCAGATGGAAATCCTAAACTTCTTTACGCATTCCCACCAGGAGAGTTTGCTTTGAATCTTATCAAGCACGTAGCTTCCTCTCTGTCGTCAGAGATTTCAAAGGAGGAGTTCTTACTGGGGGTGATAGTTGGCAGCAATGTGGAGGGTAAATAATAAACAAGGAAGGAGAAAGAGCACAAGTATGTTCTTCCATGGCTTCTTTTGTTTAAACTAGTTCGTTCATTCGCTTAGTTAAATAGGCGTCAACTGAAAGAAATGCGACTCAACGGATTGGCTTAATTTTGTTCCTCTTGAACGATGGGCTGTGAGTGTGAATATTCAGAGCGGAGACTTTTCAGACCACCTTGAGATGGTTAGGGGTGCGCAGATCAAGGCATGTGATTGAGAGAAAATCTTTCATAAACTGTTCGTTATGGAATACGGCACTCTTGCTGGCTCTTGGTACACTTGGCAGCCTCTTGTATTGGTTGGAAAAAACTTGATTTGCGTTCGACTGACGCCGATCGAGCGGCAAAGTTGTATGCAAGAGAGAGAGAGTTAGAGGTAGTTAGAGATTATTGGCCCGTCAGATTTCGACTGTTGGCTTTTGGGGTTCGTCTCATCAACATCAAGTGGAATTGTTTCGCTGAAAACATGTTGTGGCTTCATTTCAGCCAAGATCTCCAATATGCGAATCAGGGTCTCTTCTCTGGTCGGCACTCTGCAACTACGTCAGACGTTGAGCTCAGAGGGAAAACATCAACCGATGTCAGATTCTCTCTTCCTAGTCACTGACCCTTCCCAATAGAGCTTCTCAATGGGGTTTGATGTTTGGCCCATGAGGCGCTATTTTGATCAAGATAAAGATAAGACTTGACAAGATTAACCTCCAAGACTCACTGAGGACATGCATTGCAGAAGCTCGCAGCAGCTTTCAAGAGCCAATGGTTTGTTTTCAAAGGGAGCTCACCAATGGCTGTTTGAAGAAGTACAAATCGATTAGACACAGCTACCAGTTAGAGACAAAAGATGACTAAGCGACGCTGTATCTAAAACACGATCAACAATTATCAATTAGTCGTTGTCTCAGACCCTGCAGAAGAGTAGGCGTACATACCCTTACTGATCAGTGTTAGAGGACAGGATGTCGTCTACTCTGGAGATTAAAGCAATAACAATTATCCCAATCATCCTTTATGATAGAGCATAATTGTGAACAATCGATTAGGATCGAGACCTTCCCCGCACACATCTCCATTCTTGAGTGTGCGGCGATCAAACTCTGGCTACCAATAAATCGGCAGAGACGACATTGGACAGTGAGAAAGTGGCTAATCGGTGCAGCCGCTATTGTAGGACTCACTAAGCCAATCTTGTATCTAGGGTCTAGGCTGGCAAGCAACAAGCGAGTCAGACGCTATCTGGCAAACACGTGCTCGCCATGGAGCCGGCACGTCATAGGCGCACAGGCGGCGCCTATGTTCTTGATTAGGCTCCCCCGGAAGACAGACTCAGGCAGTCTCTTTGCCGCAGTCCGGTAGCTGTCGATTGACGCGGTGGCTGTGTTAGTCAGATGATCAAAATGTATTCTGCCCACTCTCCATGTCTGTTTAGTGGCGCGCCCAATTCGGGGGTCCGCACATATCGAGCTACGTGACTTTTGCACTCACGTACTCGAGAGTCTGCCGGATCATTCACCTTGATTTTTTGCAACAAGAATCCGGAAACAAGCCCGCCTCAAGATAAGAGAACGTTGGCGAATTGACTAGTGGGGATTCCTTTAAGAACTAGAGAATTCCCACTGACGCTGCTCAATCATCTGGCACCGGTGGTGATACTCTTTTGTGTTCCTGTAGTTTCAAAGTTTGTTTGTGGATCTTTATGCTTGACTTTGGCAGACAGAGAGAAAAAGGGCAAGATCGTTTGATTTGCAAGCTCAGGATTATTCAGACTCACAATTTTCATCCCCATTTCAGTTCAGCCTTTATTCAGTGGAACTCCTCCATTGGAAGGCTCTGCTGAGCGGGCCAAGCTCGAGCCAAGTGGTGGGCTGCTTCTGCTGTTGCGCGCCTTCTAGTCTGCCGGCCCACTCGACTGGGCAAAGGTGGGAGCTGAGGGGCGAGCAAGGGAGTCAGGTGGGAGGCAGGCCGAGCGAGTGATGGGGAGCGGCACAAATGGAAAGAGATCCATGTCCCAAATAAAACGGGTTTTCTCCTCGTCTAGCTTCTGGCGGCAGCCGCTCAGAAATGTTCCATGTGTTACTTTAGCTAGCAAAAAAACTATAGTCTGCCCGTCAAGTGCGGCTGAATAGCTTCTGCCGGCAAGATGCACTCTGCTGCCGTTCGCCGAGAGCCGCCCGATAATATAACACATATAATAAAACAGAAAGGCTATACGATGGGCCGACAGCACCGCGGGCACGCTTACCCGAAGTTCGGGCGCATCCACGGGCGTTGGCCCGCTGCGCCTGCTGCACCTCCTGTGCGCAGGCCGAGGGCTGCCTCTCGCTGCCAAGGGGGCGGAGCTCCGGCGGGCCCGAAATTCCGAATCTACAACTCCCAACTCTGGATTCCGGACAGCCCAAGTCGCTTCCACTGTCTTGCACCGCTTCTTCCCCGGCAAGGGCACACAGGGCGCCACCGCTCCAGGCCGACGGAACCCTTGCTGCCTGCAGGAGTTTGGCGCTCAGCTCCCCAAGAGCACCACTCGAGCTTCAAGTGCCGCCAGTGCCGAGCAACAGGTGGACGCGCGTATATAAACCCCGAGGCTCGCAAAGTGAGCTCTCAAACGGTCCTCAATCGGCCAGCTAACGAGCGTCACAATCAATCGGCGGCCCAATCAGAGTTCCAACTCCTCACTCTTGGCGGCCCCCACGAAGCAGGAAAGTTTCCAGTCGTCCGTCTGAGTGTCGTCAATTGCAACCACCACTCGGCAAACATTTAGCGTCAGCCTCTAAGAGAGAAGACATGCAGCAAAAGAAACCAACGATGAAGAACCAAGCTCACCAAATATTGGCCACCCCTGGCCTGCAAACGAGCCCCACGCCCTCTTGTCCCACGTGCGGCCACCTGCCAATGAGGCGCCACTCGCGCAGGGAACAAATGAACCTGAGCCTGGGCCGCAAACTGAGAAGCATCTTCTCCACCGTCGACTGGGTCCAGGTGAACCACTACATGGAGAGACTGTGAGCAGACTGTGAGCCGCCGGGAACTTCCGTCGCGCCGCCCGATCAATTGCACTTAGGCTGGCCAGCGAAATTGGCCTCTGTCTGTTTGAGGCATGGTTGAGGCCAGCCGCCCGGCTCATCCACTTCCGGAAGCCACTCTATCTAGTCTAATGGAAGATCAAAGATAAATCTTTGTAAATGGTGGAAAAATGCGCTGCCAGAACGAAGGCCCGTCAAAGGTGAGCGGGCAAAAGAGGAAGCAGAAAGGGACTCAAAAACAATTACAAAAGATACTCTCGGGCCCACACAATTGGGCCGCAAGCGAAACACGAGCCTGTTGGGGAAAAAATGTCGACGCATTAAAGTTCTATTTATATATGGTCAATATTTGATATCGTCCTCCTCTTGGTGCTCCCACGATACTTTCCCATAATCTCTGCCAGCTCTTTCCGCTGGCCCTGAACCACTTTCCATAATCCAGATGGAAGCTGGAAATTCTAAACGAGCTAGCTTGCCAGCAAATGGGCCCTCTCCCAAAAGCGCTAATCTGACCACTCTCGACAGAGTGTCTCTGGGGCGGGCCAACTCGGCCGGGCTCTATGGACAAATTGGGGCTTATTGTTTTTGGCCAAACATCCTAAGGGGCCTAATTCTAGCCCACTGGCTCAGTTCAATCTGTACACAGACCCTCGAGTGCTCGCTGGCCAAGCTGGTCAGAGGCGAGAACAGGAAGTGGGAGTTGACCGCTCACTTCTGCTTGGCTGACTATGTGCAGGATTGGCGAGTCGAGTTCACATATGCTTGCGATTCTTGTGCTGCTCTGCTGGGCAGGAATCATATGGGGACCCTCCAGAGTGTTCTCGAAATCCGATTAAATATGGCTCGCCGGCTAGAGAGGCAAACTCACCGCAGCTTCTCACAGGGGACTTGGTCCACCTTTGAGGCGAGCTTTGCATGCACTGTTGCCTGCAAATCATCGCCCCATATATCCTTGGCCTACCTAATTGTGCGATTTACATCCAAACTGGCCCCCTTTCTAGCTTGTCGCTATCCAATGGAGTGGAGCTAGAGTGCAAGATAAGCGCCGGCGTCTATTCTTATCCATCGGCCAATTTGTCCAAAGACAACCTCTGGTTGCGGTTGGTCCCCAAGTTTGGTGGGCAATTTCGAGCGGATGCTCGATGAGAGTCTAGTTAGAGTGTAGTATGTGCGCCATGTCATCTTCTTTTTGGTGTCCATGTCTATATGTTTCAGTGTCTGTGTGTGCCTATGGCGCTGAGCTAAGGTGCTCTGCGTGCAATGTACGTGCCTTCTCTCGCCTGTGTGTCTTAGTGTGTCTATGTGTGCTTGTGTGCAGGCATGTGTCTGGGCGACCTTTTCCAGGCTGCCCCAAGCCGAGCTCCTCAGGCGGCGGTCCAAGAGGGGCCACTTTTGGCAGCTCAGTTCTCCGCCTCCAGGCTTGCGGGCACCAGCCGGCGCTGGCTAGATTCATAGGGGATGTCCAGATCGTCGAAGAAGGCCAGCGAGTCCGGCTGCTGCAGGAAGCCGGGGGCCATCATTGGGTCACTGCGGCGGCCAAACCTGAGTGTGGGCTTGATCTGGCGCATGGTGTTAGACTTGGACTTCTTGAGCCTGTTTCCAGCGTCGTCCAGAAAGTCTGAGATTAGATTATCTGCGGGCAATTTAGTAGTGGTCGTGATGTGTCACGGACAGCCAAGAGCACCAGGAACCAGGAGGGGAAACACCCGTGCGGCCGATCCATTTGACAAGTTGCCAAGATGGTCGAGTTATTTTTAATTTTGTCCATTGGAAATGGTTTCCGAGTTAGAGGAGGTGGAGAAAGTGGGTTAGTTAGCCTGGACTGTGAAGGCTTAGAAGGAGTGTGCGGTTCTAGAGGATGGGATGCCCATTGCTGAGAGGCCGCATCCAATGGGCCGGCACGTTGGCCTTGGGGCGGCGGGCAGAAGTGGCATTTCCTTGCCGAAGAGCTCGCCTCACTGAAGGCATAGGGGCGCCTCCAGTTGAGTGGCAGACGGACAACATACGGCGCCCGTTTGTTTTCCTATTCTTTTCTCCTTTCTTCTCCTCCACCTCTCGAATCGAAATAGGGCTGACCACCAGCAGGAGATGGCACGTCTTCAACCTCAAGTGCCGCCCAGCTAGATGAAAGGTGTTGTTCTACATGCTGCGCTCGAGTGAGGCGTCTCGTTCACTTACCTAGATTGTTGTAGCCTCCACTGGCGCCGTTGGAAAGGGGGCTGGCCAGCAGTCTGGATTGGCGCGACTCTGCGCCGGCGACGCTCTGACGCGGCACCAAACTGGAGGCCGTGACGATGGAATTTCTCGTCACCGCTAATGAGCTCAACAGGCCCACAAGAGTCAACACGACCATTGTCGAAAAGGTGCCAAATGTGTACTTCATTATTGTGACTGCTGTGATTGGTGCTGTGACTGTGTCTGATGGTAACAATTATTAAGACCCGTTTTTACTTAAGCTCCAATAATAATTGCCTCCTCTGCCTTCTCTTGATTTCTTGATTGCTTGCTCTTATCGCGTTCCAAAGTAGGACAAGCGAACCACTTTCACCATCTCATCTGCACATCAACAACAACAAGATCTATCTATCCATGTCAACCATCGACACCAAATGAGCGCCAACAGGATCACTCTATTCTCGCAGATTGGCAAGATTAGAATCTCCAACAGATCCAATGTGGTGAATGAGCTTTGAGCTGGCAAAGTGGATTATCAGTTTGCGTCTAACTCTTTCCTAACTTCTTTCAAAAGACTACCAAAAGAATGGGCGGCCAAAAATGGTGTCAGATTTTGAACTTATTTAGGCGACTTTTCTTCTTTTTTTCAACAACCGCTACTTCCGCTTTGATGGTTTCGCTCACTCTAGTCTGGCTTCCCACTTTGGCTTGCAAGCTCTGGTGTGTAATATGACAATTTTGGAACTTTACTGAGAGACTTATGTTGCGTTTATTGGATTTTTTGGATGTCGATCCTTTTGGAGTCTGGCTCTAATGGAGGAGCCTGAGTGTATTGGTCGTTGGACCTTTGATCTGAACGAGAACTGTTTGCGCCCTTTTACTTGATTGGCTTCCGTTGGGCGTTTGGCAAGCCGCTCGTGCGCCTGCGCCAGTTCCACCAAATGGGGGCACCAAATTGCGTCGGCCGCCCCACGGACGGCCGATGATCCGCATTGCGCAAAAGCTGCGCCAGCTGCTGATCAGTATCGGCCGAGACAATGGACGACCGCCAGCCGTCTTGGCCCGAGCCGGACGGGAGACTAGCTCGCCCCCGAAGTCTTCGTGGCCCGGCCCGAGCTTCAGCTGAGCCGGCTCGACGGGCCGCCCATTCAGACACGCAGTTCCGGCGCTAAGTTTGGCCGCTGGGTGCCAGTGTGTTGCGCCGTCGCCGTGGCGGTCGCCTGCACTCCGAGTTCAATCCTAGACTGAGATGGGCTCTCTTGTTTGTGAGCTGCGTTTGTTGGGCTTGTTGTATTAGCTGTTTTGGTTTTGCTTTGCTATTTTGCGCAGATAGAGTTGTGGTTAATGAAAACGTGCAGTCGCCCAATTGTCTGGCGGCCGCACAATGTTGACAACTCTGAATTGGATTGCAGCTTGTGGTCTGCTCGAGAGCTGCGCGGGCCAAAGCTCGGAGGCCAATCGAGCGCTAGGCTTCAAGTGGAGTTTTGTTGCAACAGAAGTCGAGTGCGCCCCTTTGTCTTGGTTATCGGCCAATTAGCCAACAAGCAGCGCCGAGCAGTTGGCGACAGTGGAAAGCTCGAGCAGTGTTTGATTAGACAAGACAACTCGTTTGCGCCAGTCAAATGGCTCGCCTGGATTGGCCGCCAACGGAAAGGAATATCCACGGGCTTGCTTGTCGCCTCTTAGCGCTAGCTAAGGAGATAGCCAACATGGAGCGCGTTTAGAGCCATGCAGGCAGGCTCACAATCTCAGCACCATTGGGCAACGTGATCGCCTGGACGTCCTGCGCGCCCCCGAATGAAGTGTCGCCCGTTTCTTCATGCATGCGCTCGGGTCAACTTGGCGCCGTCTTTGTCTAGCCCATAGGGTCCGCCTTCGTCCTGAGCTCGCTCTCCACAGGGTCGAGTGGCTGCTGGAAAAAGTTAATCAAAAAGCAGCGGCAAGACTCATAGCTCGATTCTGTTGAATTGGTTTTTGCGGTTTTTGCCTGAGTGGCGAGACAAAACGATGGCTCATTCTCGGTGAGTCCCTTTGGTCCACGGTTCTCACTGATGGAGACCAGTAACCGCAACAGATGCAAATTAATTTACTCCTCCTCCTTATCGTGCGCATTTCTATTATTGAAATTCATATCGAATCCAATTCATATCTAGCCAAACAAATCTTTATCCATAGCGCATCTACTCGATCACAGATCAGAGTAAAAGTTTTCCTCGAGATAGACATCCACGGGCAGAAAGCGGGAATCGGACCATCAGGCTCATGAATTGCGCTAACTCAGCCTTGCACTCTCCCCAGTGGATGACTGGCCAATGAAACTGTTGTGCAAGACTCTGCCAGTTATTGAGCAAGACGTCTGAGAAGAACACACATGAGGGTAAAGTTTGTTATTGCATTCCATATCAAGATGCCGTATTCGTGGACACGATATGGCCATACATGACTCCTCTCCTCTAGCCTCATATTGACGACCATTCTTGTTTGCACAGAGCTCAGAAATTGTATCAAATTAATTATATCGGTGCAACGGGGTGCATATTTTGCATTATTATGAAGAGTGCGGTTGGAGAAAGGGCAAAAGACCGCTAAAATTGTTGCCACATGGGCAAAACCTTCACACTTGCTTGCTCAATGAACAGAGGCCAAGCTAGATGGTGGCGAAGTCACCTTACAGACTACCAGATCACAGCCTAAATACCACCAGAACTCGGCACAACTTCGCGTTTGTTCTGGAAGGAATTTCAATTGAATTTGTGCGCACCTATTAGCTTGCTCAATCAATGGAACACGTATTCGCCTCTGATTTGGGCTCAATCATGAGCTTGTCACGCGCGCCAAGATAGCCAGGATCTGAACGCTGATAGCTCGGGTTGGGCGGGAAAAAGTGGTTAGAGTCAATCTCTCAGCGCATAGCATTCCTTCCTGGCATAGTACGCAAGGCATTGTCCGCGTTAAGCTTTATCTTCGTTGACAACAGGGGGCCATCAAGGAGACCAAGACAATCCCTTGAGGTCTCATTCTCCTGCTCCCCATCCTTCTCAGCGTCACTCTCAGCCCGAGTGGCTGTGCATCTATGGTATTATCTCATCAACCAGTGTTGAAATCTGACGTCTATAAAGAGAATGCGATAATGGGAACTTGTTTTCTTGCTCTGATGCTCATCGACATAATCGGTTCAAAGGTTCGGGTTGAACCATAAATTTCAGCGGCAAATTGGAAGCAGCCAAACAGCAAGCCGGGCTGCCACCACACAGACACGGAAGACAATGAGCCTGTTGCTCGCAAGAACAACTATCAGATAAATTTTTATTCCTTACAAAGAGTAATAGCAATAATAATAATAATGATAATGTAAATCTAACTAATTATTGAGCATGTAGCTCACTAGCAAAATCTAAACAAATAATTTCAGTAGTCTCGTATTGGCGTGAGCATAGTTTTGCTGCTTCTGCCTGTCGCTCTTCTCTTCTTCTTGCTTTTTGATGATCTTGTTCTTTTGTTTTCTTCTTCTACATGGCATGCATACTCTGTGCTGTTGCCAATTGAGTACTATCTAGTAAACGGATTGACGCAAGTTCCTACATTGACTATTTAGTTCCAAATTAGTCAGGCAAAAATATGATTCCATTTATAATGTTCAGCATTTCTATCACTGAGCTCATGGAGGGACGCTGGATATTGATTGGAGGTATGAAAGGATTTGCACTCCCTTGGTTCATCTCGTTGAGTTTTTTAGCCAAAACTACAGCTTGTTGAGTGAGATGCTTCAAGCAGTCACCACTTTCCTTAGTCTTTTCATGTTCGGCCCCCAGCACTTGTCTATAGATGGCAAAAGTCTCCTTTTCGTTCTGTAATGCCCCTCTAAAATCTCCCTGGCACGACTGAGTTCGGGCTACTAGATGATAATTTACCGCTACCTTCATGTGTTTGGGACCAAAGAAGTTGGTATTCAATCGCAGGGCGTTCCTGAGAAATCTGAACGATAAATCGTACTCGCAAACTGCATGCAATATCAGGCCAATGTTGCTATCTAAAACCGCCATTTCTGGGTGGTTTTCACCGCACACTATCAAAAGCAAGTACCTAGCTCTGTAGAGTAATTTCAAAGCAGTTGTGACCTGACCATTCACAAAGCAGTACAATGCCAAATGAGTATATTCGATGATTGTTCGTGGATGATCAATTCCATTAACTTTTTCGCTCATCAATACAGCCTTTTGCTCGTAGGCCATCGCATCGGTGTTGTCGCCCATGATATAGTTCAATCTAGCGACCATCCTCAAACACTGGGCGATAGTCGGATGCATGGGACCAAAGACATGATTCAATAAGTTAAGGGATTCACAAATCAACTCGTGGCCCTCTTTTAAGTATCCTGTTTGTATCTTTGACTGACCAGTTGTGTAAAATGTATATGCATCGCTTGCGCGTGGATCCAAATGCTTTACGATAGGAAATACGTTTAGAATATCATCATCTTGAAAAGTTGGACGGCCCTTACTGTCGAAATTGTACTCGCGTAGTAATACTTGGACTCCCGTTTTGATGCAGAATGAGCGTAAGAATATTAATTTGTGCAATCGATTCTCTTCAATCAACTGCTCTAGACTAGTTCCGGTTTTTGAATTAGTTTCGTCATGATCATTGAATTTGAAACCATAGTATTGTTCCAATTCGGAGAGGATATTTGACCATAAAGATTTTGGTGTAGTAAATTTCCAATCAGTGTTGTGATGATTAGTTTGATTATCACGACCTCTGCGCTTTTTTCCGCGCCTTTTTGAGGCCAATTTCTTAGCATTACTAGAAGTGTGATTGTGGTTAGAATTTGAACCACCGCTGTTGCTGCCAGCACCACCCGTAGTGGCAATAGTATCACCATTCGAGTTACCTGAGGAGAAGTCATGGCCAACCACGGTTGGATTGAGATTGATACAACTCGATAGGTAACAATTGAGAAAGTGACTAATGGCGGCGGCCATGTTCATGTTGTCCACATCCTGTATATAGCTACAATAGACGTGCTTGACTGCGCGGCTTATCAACTCAGTGAGCGCTATCGAATATAAATAGTCTAACTGTTTCACTCCTCTGAGCAGTTGGGTGACTCGACCCAAGTATCGGACATTGATTCCTCTACTATGAATCGCTTCGACTAGCATCGAACCATCCAGGGGTGGTGAAGAATGGTCCATTGAGTCGTGAATGAAGGCCTCTATTTGGGTGACAACTAAGAATTTGGCCGCCTCTTTGACGAGATCACGCTCCCTCTTGAGCAGTTCTAAATCACTTTGCTGGTGCCTCACGCCATCGGAGAACACGTCAGGATTGAATCGAATTTCCAATGGGTTAGCTTTTGAGTCACAAAATGCATCAACAAGTTCCTGCCGAAGACAACAGAGCTTATGCTTGAACTCTTTCGGATAGCCCAAATCCTTCAGTTCTTGGTAGATATCCTCACCATCACCCAACTTGAGATAGTTAACATCAGGCGGAAATGTACGCAGGAGATCCAGTATGTAGTGTCTTCCATCGTTACCGATGATGCCCTTACATTCCACAGAAGAGCATAGCTCCACTTCTTCATCCTTTTCGTTGATAACTTTGTGTGAAGCGATTTTGAGAATTGGCGCAGCTTTGGAGAGCAGCTCTAAATATTTAGGATGTGACATGACGGTGTGGCCGAAGTCTACCGATCCGTAGATTACAGACTGCTCTTGTTCGCGTTCCAAAATTCCAGGTATAATGCTCTGAGCAGTGACCCGGTAACCATGATAATCGATGACCACGGTTCCCAGAGTATATAAACCTTCGATGTCCACGGATGAGTAAGCCTTGACTCCTTGCAGATCGTTGATAGGTGCCGCAAAGGCTGCAGCATCTCCGCCTAGCTCACGATAATGGTCGCGGACATCGAATCCCAAGCTGAAGAATATGCTATTCCAAATGAACATCTGCATCTTTGTCTCTTCTCCCGGATTGATTGCCATCACGTTGCCATCAACGACCGCCATGGCACCCCTTGTTGCGGCAGCGACAAAGTCCGAATGAACCTTGAATATAGCACGCTCCCGTAATAAGCGCTCAGGAAGAGTCTTTCGAGGCAGTTCTCGAGTGGTCTGTAACTCTTCATTCCAATCTCTTGTCTGGCCAGGTATATTCTCTTCATATCCTAATTTCGAAGAAAAGGTGTCTTCGGCTCTGATCGAATCAATGCAATGCTCGAGGTGAGGTGCACACCAAGTTGTCACTTGATATGGAGTAGCGACACGTTCGAATGGATGCTTTTGATGGCGACGACGTTGTATTTGAGCGAAATTTCTTTTAAATGAAGGACTATGAGAGTTGAGCAACTCAGTTAGTGAGTGGTGGATCGTCTCTGATGCAATCGGCAAGGGATTAAACTCTTCCTCAGTAGACTGGTTGAGATAAAATCCCCGGGTTGATCCCGTGATATTAAGGCGCCTGTCCTCATTCGTTACCACATGGATATAAATTAGATCACCTCTTAGTTTTCTATAGCCTGGAGGAGGATTCCAACAACTGGCAGTGAGTACTTTAAGGGCACTGGGGATCTTGCTTTGCTCATCCAATTGAAGTGGATGCAACGGCTTGAGAAGACGTTCTTTAGCACCTGGTAAAATGTAACTTGGAGGTGTACAATCAACGTAGGAGCTCTTCTGGTTCTTGATTGAATGTCTATCAGTTGTGATATCGCCGTTCGTTATGGTATAGAGAAATGATAACGAGTGACAATCAAGCCCGTTGTAGGCATCATTGTGATCTAGCGACTTGATTAGATCACGTAAATGCCTTAAGTGGATGCGAGCCTCACGGACAGTATAGGGTTCTTCAACAACCTTTATGATGCTGCCCTCTTTGAGACCTTCAATGTTCTTTAATTCAGAAAAGTTATCTAGCGTGATACCGTCGAGTTGTAAGGAAAAGCAGGTCCTATGGCAAGTGTCCTCACGATCCATCAACAGATGATGGATCTCCTGGACTAGTTCGGTAGAGCTAACTTGGATTTCGAAAGGATCTAGATTTGGGCATTGTATATTAACATTGAAGGCGGTCTCCTGTATGAAGACGAACTCCTGGTTGCTTGAGTTATTAGTCGCGGCTGCTGTAGCTGGCGATGGTGCCGCTGTTTCTATAATCGAGCTTTTTTCATCGTTGGGGCTGATAATCGTGGATTTTTCTTCAGCTATAACTTCCGCCATTGCCTAAAAAAGCGAAAAAATATATCATCGATATTCCAGTGGGCAACAAAAGATTGGAGAGACCCGAATAAGAAGGCCCACGTGCGTAATTACGCCAACAAAAGGCATGGGACTATCACAAGAGCAGCCTAGTAGCGCTGTGGTAGCAGGCATGGAGGCGCCTCCATAGTTCGGTATTTTCACTTGTCGCCGGCGTCTGTGCCTTCCGCGCTACCACGCTCTCCGCCAGGACAATAGCTGTAGATTAGGGAAGAAACAAACAAGTTCCCCTTCGGAGATGACATAGAGATGTTCTCTCGCGACTGCGACTCGATAGTCGCAGTCGCGACTGCACAGTCCGAATTGTGCAGCTCGGGCTGAAAAAAATTCCAACAGCTCCGAGTCCAGTGAAGAGACTGAAACTGAACTGGGCCACATTCGAACAGCACTCTTCTTGCTAGAAGGGACTGTCAGCGTAAATATTAGCAGTCTCGTCAGTTTCAGTCCCCAATCGACGAGATGAGCGCGGTTTCAGTCCAATTATTATCTCCAGGATGAGATGGTCGCCTAGCTTGCTTCCGCAGACGCTGCGGGACTCTCCACTTCCCAGCTGTATCAAGAGACTCGATTCGCTTGATGCGCGCAGAACTCCAAGGCTCGCTAGTGCACGTGTTGGCCATCTAGAGGGCCGTCTCTTCTGGACCATATCGAAGAATATTAGAGATCTTATCGCCACCTGTGATACAATCTCCCAATCTTCATCAATTCGCTCCACTTCATTGGACATTTATCGACGCCATCTCACGATGGGAGATAAGCATGCTAATAGTCTTGTCCGTCTTCGTCCGAGTAAGGGAGAGGTGAGACCCCATCTGAGTTTGGCGGCGGTAAGTAAGTAAACATATTTCTCGCTCAATATAGGATCTCGGAGGCTGTCGATTAACCAGTTGGATCGCTTTGCCACCAGGAACTGGAGAAATTCCTAAGCTCAATTAGTTCAAGAAGGACTTCCAAGCGCTTCTACAGTGTCCATATTCCACTTCCCGACTCATCCTTCCTCAGCCAGATCTTCTCTACTTCTCCAAGGCTGCTTCATAACTGGAGCAAAGCCTTGAATGTGCATGTCTCTCTTTTCAATGCAACCTTAGATGTTAAGAGAGGAACTTATGAGGGTGGCTTCAAGGTGTGGGAGGGTACTCATGACCTAGTCCAATTTATTAGCAAGGATGAGGAGTTCATTGGAGGTCTGTTCCGAAGAAACCAAGGGCTCAAGGTGCTTGAACTAGGCTGTGGCTGTGGTCTGGCATCTTTGGCTTTTATATCCAGACTCATAGCCAGCCAAGAATTTGATCAAAACTACCAAATCCATCTGCAAGATTATAATTGGCAAGTCTTGACAAACTACACAATGTTGAACTTCGGCTTAAATCTACCACCAGACTATTTTCGGGCATTGATCAAGACAAAATCTCTCAGATTTTTCTACGGAGATTGGACCAAATTTCGGGGCGGGCACAAAGGGAACAACTATGATCTCATATTGATGAGCGAAACGATTTACGATTCTTCGAACTATTCTGCCTTACATGATCTGCTCAGACTGCAACTTAGACAAGATGGTTTCATCGTGATGGCAAGCAAAGACGTGTATTTTGGATTAACTGGAGGACTTTATTCGTGGTTGGACTTTATAGCTACAGAAAATGTTTTCATCCCGATCAAGACTTTGAAAGTTAATCAGACAAATATACCTAGATCGATTTTAGTCTTACGTAAAATATCTCCGAGAGAAACGCCAACGTGTAATTTCATCGACTGTGATATCCAGAAATAAATTTCATGTCAGAGAATCGTCCACACCGTTTATATTGAAATGGTGCTGATTCTTATCTGAAGTTCTGTTTGATTGTTGTTTTCGCTGATTTTCTGTCAGTTCTAAAACTTTACTCGATTCAATCATATACTTCAGTGCAATATCCAAAAGAGACTCGTAATCCTTATGTCTTCTACTCGGAATATGTTGTGTCTGCACGCACTGCTCGTCTGAATGTGAAATCTGATGCGATCCTAGGCCTAACCGGTCAACTTCTTGGTACCCGGATGTAATTGAGGAACAAGAGGGAATTTGCTTGGATATTAGGTCACGCGCTGAGGTTAAGCGATCGTTTCGAGATTCATTTCTCATCATCAACTCATCTTCGGAGCCTGATTCACCTTCATACTGTTCAATCTCTCTTATATACTTTTCATATTCTCTCTTGACTCGCATGGGAACCCGGCAGCCCAATTTAGTTAACTCTAAAGTCCCTACTTTTCCCGGGTCACCACCGGCGGAAGTTTCTCGTTCACTCGACTGTCGGACGCAATCTTCATGAACTTTTTCGAGAAAGCTTATCTTGATTGTCTCGTGATCAATGGGCTTTGAGAAATGGTTCCAAAGTTTGACCCGCTCACAATAACTCGATGAGGTTAGTAGCTTTTCCTCGGCAATTGGTTCAACGTGGTTTGGACACATCCAACGAGTATTCGGCAACATTGTGAGGGGTGGATCTATACAATCGGCGTGATAGACAAGAGGGCAATAATCACAGTGTATCAATGGTGCCTTTCGACAACCCTTGCGGCAAACGTAACATGTGCGCAGTATCAATGGTATGTTATTCCTATTTGATTCTTGAGCTTTCTTCACTGAATAAGAGGTATACCTGGCCTCTCGGGTTAAACTGGATGAGTTGGTTGAAGTTGTCGAGGTAGTTATCTGATGATTTTGGTATATAGGAGGGTTCGTTCTCTTGCTTGTTCCAGGAAATTGGATCTCTGGTAAATAATCTTCAGGCAGTTCAAACTCTCTGGGATTTTTTAGCAATGCTATCCTGGCCAGATCAGCAAATGGATTCTTTCTAGCCACTAGGTTGTTCAAAATACGGATCTTGTGAGAATCTTCGGTGTAATTTTGATCAAGTGATGATACATGCTGGTGATTTTTGTCATTATCCATTTGAGAATTTGTCAATGCACTGCTAAAATTTGACTTGACTCTGCTTGAATTACAATTAGCACTGAGTTTGATGTTAGAATTCTTATTTGTCTTCTCACAATCTGCCTGTCTCAAGAAATTATTACCAGTCGTGTGCTTGCTAATAGTATGCTTTGTTTGACCCGCTGTTGTACTCTTTATATCATGTAAAGCTCTACACCTTGGACAAAGCCATTCACCTGTAGGTACATCCTCCTCATTGAGTGGTGGCTCGCTGGCGGGGATGAAAATAAACGTCAGTTTCATCAGGATCTGAAGATGGTAATATCTAAACTGTTGGACGGTATACTTACTTGCACTTCAGATGGAATGCCACGGGACATTTGTCACAGCATAATAAGTTACCGCCTTCGATGCAATAATCACAGTAGGGATTATTAGCTAGTTTACCGTTAGATTTAGATTTGCATGACTGGCCGAAGAGAGAAGATCCCTCGGAAAGTTTCTTCTTCTTAGGCGTGTCGCCATTGCTTGGTGGCGCTATTAAGGCCAATATTTTCTTGATTGGAATTGATATTCATAGAGGTCAATCGTCGGGTTCGAAGGAAACGGAGTCGGTATCGAAGGAGAAACTTCAATAAACATCAAAATACTTACTGGCATGAGTCCATGATCGTTGCTGATATCTTTGCTCATGACCTAATTGAGTCTTGACTGCACGAATAAAACCAAAAAGCTCAAGTGTGAACGTGCCATGCAATGCTGTTATAAGCCATACAAAAACTCATACGAGCATATAAGTAATAAGTCTAAATTTCCGTGCCAATATTGGATTCTCAAACTGCTCCATATAATCGAACAGAGGTTCCGAAACTATATTTTCTGGGACTTCGATTCGCTTATGTTTGATAGACGACGTATGTAACATGGATTGATGGTGATGGTGAAAATATTATTCATGGAATAAATGATTTATTACCAATAAGAAATATATCTGTTATCATAACAGTCCAAATGCGCGAAGTTACAGAACAGGATAGTTCCTCACATCCATTGGCGGGCCGAGCATTCGCGTAGGCTAAGCCGGAGTCGCGGATCGGCGCTGCGTTGAATAACAGAATCTGAAAATACTTGTCTCCCCATGACAAAAGAGGTCTACCTCGTATACTCATCCTTATTGATTACAGACCAAGCCGCAAACGGAGAAGCCATGATACTTCCCAGGCAAATAATCTACCATACTCAAAGACTTATAACGCCATTGGTTATCACGAGAAATTCGGCCCACTTGAGTAGTCACAGACCTGCGCCCGAGAAAAAACACTACCGACTGTGGTCCATACCAGGTATGCTAGTTTTGAAAAAGGACATATTGGCGAAACAACATCTGATATATGTGCACCCGGGTTTGAACGCAGGCATTGATGAAAGACGAACAATATATGCCCTATGTGATGGTATCATGATCATAACAGAGGAGGAGTTTGATCCAGATTGGGACTTTCCACTCGTTGACACGGTTTATACAACTAAAGATGGTGACCGGCAGCCTCCAACCCATATGCGCTACATACATGTAATACCTAAGAGGAGGGTTTCCGAGCACAAATTGGTTGATGTTGTTTAAGTACTAGATAAAGTTGCCAACAATATTGATCCAGTCAAGTCGACAGATGGAGACCCTAGTGTAATAAATGGATCTATCGATGAGCTGAAGATTTTTCGGCCCCCTAGTCTACAAAAGAGACGTTTCATAAGCATCGAGTCTTTCTGTGGGTGCATTAGCTGATCAGCGAATCAATAATCTCTTTTTCCCCTGAATCTGAGTCTATTGTCGAGAAGACTACGTTTGCATTCAAAGAGTAGAGTCCTCAGTTGGGTGCACTCGACGGGAACATCGTTTGTTTCGAAACAATCTTTAACCGTTCTTTTCTGGTTCTTTATGCAATCGGTGCTGAGCATACAAAGTTTGAAATCCTCGCGTAACTCCGAACAAGGTGTTTTCTTTTTCTTAGCACTCTGGT
>Ga0058701_10000408_pt1 | contig 30279 bp, 14 predicted proteins | sample AgamicOrMae_FD_97039 | JGI IMG/M metagenome (GOLD analysis project Ga0058701, IMG submission 97039) | Agave microbial communities from Guanajuato, Mexico - Or.Ma.e | ecosystem: Host-associated > Plants > Phyllosphere > Phylloplane/Leaf | place: Guanajuato, Mexico | collected 2012-06-04 | reverse complement strand
CTCAATTAGATTGTTACCCAGCGCTGCCCGTGTCTCAAAGAGCTCTGAAATTACTTATTCAGCTATCCGGGATCTCCTTGGGCGTACTCATCATGAGTCTCATCGCATCATATGAATCTAGGTTACACTCGGTGGTAGGTGACTTCAAGCATTAACAATAAATCATCTCAGTATATGCATGTGAATACACATACAATGTACGTGTATACATTTAGATACTAATTTCTACTAACAATATAATAAATTTACCTGTCATACTCACAAATAACTCTTGACGCATGATCATCGATCAACATCTAAGGTCTGGGTGTGAAGAGTTTTGAGAGAAATGTCATGAATGTCTAAGCTCTAAGTGATTCAAAAAATAATCTAACATCGCTATGAATGTAATTTAGACTGTGCGATACTAGGCGATCTAACAAATTTGAGCTTGTCTCGACTGGGATTGGCGTTGTTATGGTGCATTCACGAGACACTCCTCCAAGGGGGGTCGGTTGCCGTGAAGGTGAACAATCAAGCACGAGAGGGGAGGTGGTGGGGAGAGGGAGAGCTGATTGATTTTATGAAGTGCGCATAGACATTGGCAAAGTGATAGCTTGATTGTTGGATTTTCTTTTATTGGATATAAGCTGAAAGAGCTATATCTTCGTCGATTTTTTGATGAAACAGTTTGGCCATTTGTGTGGTCATTGTATAACTTTGATCAGATGGAAGATTCTGGATTCGTAAAGTCGAATCCTTCGAAGCGAGTTTGATCAATTTCGGCCAAAGCTCTCTCATTGACTGGCGGAAGCTCGAAGTCGGTCTCTGTGAATGTGCTATCAAAGTTTTGGACATCTCGCTTAGATGTCTGCCGCCGAGAAAGTTGGAAGAGTTCAAAAGAGGGTGGAAAAATAGATGGCACAGTGAGAGATGTTGATAGATGTTAGATTGCTGATGGTATTCCAATTTGGCATCATTACCTGAGACACGGAGAATGTCTCAAGGTCGAGAGGATCTGAATGAAGAACCTTTCTCGAGTGGATAAAATAGCAGCATACTTACAACTTGCGGAACAAAAGGCGGCTCCATCCTGAGCTCCTCCACATCTTTCCAATTGATGGGACGGAAAAAGGGGTGGTCCTCGATATTGCAGATCTCACACTGAGCCATGCCCATTCTCTTCCAAGGGTCCATATCAAACAGCTTCATACGAATGGATTAGCAGGGTCATAATTCAGATTTTCCGTCAGACTTTTAGTTAGTTATTCTGTCTTTCTGGGATTGACTGCTCGCTAGAAGTTCTCCAATGGGAGAAATAGACACTCACCGATTTGAGTAGATGGGTTATTTCCTCCGACAAAAAGGACGGATACTCGATCTCTTCGGAACAAACGTTGAGCAGGAGCTCGTTTTCGTCCTCGCCCCCAAACGGCATCTTGCCCACAACCATCTCGTAAAGCGACACTCCAAAGGACCACCAATCAACTGAATGATTATAGGATAGTCCCAAGATCATTTCCGGGGCCATGTACTCGGGAGTGCCACAAAAGCCAGGCTCTGACAGTTCCTCTTTGTGGGTTAGAAATTTGCACATACCAAAATCAACCAACCTAATGTGCCCTCTGGTGTCCAGTAGAATGTTGTCCAATTTGAGATCTCGGTAGATGATATTCTTTTGATGAAGGAATTTTATAGCGCAGATTATTTCCGCCGCATAAAAGCGGCTCCTTGATTCACTAAACTTGGACTCATTTTGAAGATGGAACATCAGATCACCACCGGGGCAATATTCCATTGCTATGAAGAGATGATCGTCCGTTTGGAAAGTGCAAAATAACTTACATATGAAGCCGTTTAGATTGCCCAATATGAGAGCTTGGCGTTCATTGATAGCACTCTCGTAATCGTTTCTAACTTGAATTGTAAACTTGTTCAGGCACTTGATTGCAAAGCACTCTTGGTTATCCTTCAGTTCAGCGAGGGCAACCTGATTATTTTTTTTTTCGTATGAAATTTGGCATCAAATAAGCGATGAATTAGAGTGATTGAAATGCACACAAGGAGAAGGATGGTCAGTTTGGATGAAAAATGCTAATGAACTGATGGATATGATCACCTAGGAAGGGCGTAACTTACGATTCCGCCGCCGCCACGTCCCAAAGCGGCAAGAAAGTTGAAATCTTCAAAGTTGAACTCGCGGCAACTCGGCCCAAACGAGCCCGGAACAACGCCCATCCGATTTGAGTCTCTCTCGATCGGAAATGGTGGCTCCAAGCTTGCAGCGTTCTTCTCGGTGGAACTCTCTCGAGTCTTGGTGGCTTTCTGGCCCTTGTCCTCCTCTGTGGTCGTGTCTTTGGAGCGCGAATAGGTGCGTCTCTTCTTGCGCTCCGCTCGCTTAGTCTCGAGGTCTTTCGCTTGACGACCAGCCGATGCAGTTGACGCCTCCCCCAACTCGGCTCGTTGCGCCTCTTCCGGCGGACTGACAGTCTTGCGCTCTGACCGGAGCTCTCTGCTGGGGCTAAGGGCCGGGCTCAGTTCCCGTACGGGACTTGTGGTCAGCAGCAGTCTTGGCGAGCGAGGTCGTGCTGGACTGCTGCGCGCAGTGAGCAAATCGGGCGAGACTGGGCGAGCCTTCGGCAAGTAGGGCACCCGGTGGGCTCCGATTGGCGAGACTACAATTTGAGGCCGGTAGTTGCGAGGCGCGAGCGAGGAGGACGATGATGCTTGAGCCTGAGTGCTGGCGCTCGAGTGGGAGTACAGTCCCACCGGACTGAGCGCTCCTGGTCTCTGCTGGTGGCCTGACCTTATCTGCGGCGATGGGGAGACCATTCCGGTTCGCATCGCGTCGGAAGTGGGCCGGTAATTGGAGCCCGGCGCGACGCGGGTCGAGAAGCGGCGGGTGGGCGTGCGCGATCCGGCGGCGAGGCCTCGCGTCAACACGGGCCCACCCACCGGCCGCCGGATGCGCTGCGATGAGCCTAGGGCATATCTGGATGCCGAAAATTGGCTCGGCGAATTCCACGACGACTGGGAGCTCCTGAAACTGGCCCCGCTGCTCGTTGGCAGCAGTCTTGTTGATGTGGGTTCTCGCCAGAAGTGTCGTTCCCTCTCGTTGTGGTTCGCTATGGAGTTGTAGTAGGAGGGGGGTCGCATTTTGTTGCTCTTCTGCTGGCTGGCGGGGTATTTATTTTACCTCTTCTCGCTTGGCACACGCTTATCTGGTCGTCTTGCTGCGCTAACTTGAGGACTGGACTTCAACTAGACTAAGAGAGGAGAGAGAATTTGAGGCAGAGATAGAGCAGGGGGCAGAGGTTGTGCTGATTGATGCCTCTTCTGCGTTCGTCTGAGAGGAAGTGAAAGAGTTAATTTTCTCACGAATTGCTTAAATATTGCAAAACTGGTCGAACTGTTTGGTGTTTGCTCGCCTATGCTAAGGAACGTTGAAAAGTTCTCACTCTTTTTCAGACAGGGCAAAGCAATCGGGGCCTAGCCTCAGCGAGAGAGGCAGGCAGGCACACGCTCAGGCAGGCCTTCAGAGCACGCAAGTTGGAATGAGGTCCGCTTCTACCCGTGTTTTTTGTATCACCAAGGCGCCTAATGAGTGGGTCTAGTCTCCACTGTGGTGCCCTGTTTGCTCTTCCTCCGCGACTCATCCTCTTGGACTCGACTCGGAGGCCCGCCGGGCGTTTTATGCGCAAGCTCGGCATGCAAAGACGAGCAAGACTTGCACAGAGCTCAGCATCTGCAGCTGCGCATCTCATAGTCGCGCGTGTGCTTGTCCTAGATCCTTAACCTCAGCTCAAACACGGCCCTCTAGTGGCCCCTCTCCAAGAGTACGAGATTTGTCGTACTCCCAGCGCCTAGCTCCAGGTGATCAGGCAGCATCTGAGAGTGGGCCATCAATAGGCGTCTCTGCGTCAAGAGAGCTCACCGTTCGAGCAGCAAATGACGAGTCGCGGCGAGCTCTTGGCTCGCAAATGGCTGCCGAGACAACGGAACAAATCGGAGACGCTTGTGTCTGAAAATCAATCTCCAAAACTCGCAAGCGCGTGCTTAAGTAACACCTCCTAGTTGTGCAACAAATATGAGTTCCTCTGGCATATGGGCGTCCAAAGCTTAGAGGGCACCACGAGGATGGGGGAAAAATTCCAGAGCAAAGTAACGAGCTACACATAGTGACTTAGTGGGCACAAGCGTGCTGGCAAGGGGAAATTAGACCAAGTTGTGCTGAAGTAATCGGCCAGCTTGCAGTGTTGTTAGCTCGTTGCAAGTGTAGCGCATCGGCTCCTAGACAAAGGAGAGAAGAAAGGGCGAGGGTGGACTCTTGGATGAGATGGCGCTTGTTTCCAGTTGCTCGTAGGCAGATTTACACTTTTCTCCCAAGCTCCTCTTCTCATCTGCTAATAAACGAACGACTGACGTTGTATCTTGCCCCTTTGTACTCCATAAATCCGCTACGCCTTCACCGGTCCATAGGGCCATTATTAGTTTTGCTCGTTATTGTTGTCTGCTCTTGCATCCATTCAGGCTTTACAGATGAACGACCAGCAGTGGCCCATTAAGCTGATCACCAGACACACATGTGTGGCTCCATTTTACCCCAAATACGCGCCTCTCAACTCTTTAGTCTCTCGCTACACAATGTTTCACAGATTGGAAGGGACACTGGACGAGGTGTAATTTACGCCAAATTTCTTGTCATTGTTTGTCGCATCATGTTTGAAAAGTTTCGCCAGCTCCTCGACGTAGGAAAAACTGGAATAGCACACAATTTGGCATCATGATAATCTTTCTTTTCTCCGAAGCTTCGGATTTGAGGCAATAACAGAGTCTCTCGTGGTCTCTTGGAGCCTCTTGACTAGAGAGCCTTTCAGTAAGGTTAAAGAGAGTCTCAAGAAGTATTAACACTCATAGGAAACGAGCATGATTGGGATAATAATGTCTTTTATCATCTTTTGGCGGGCTCTAGAGACTAGGGGAAGCGTGTTGCGAGAATACGCTGCGCCTCTTCAACGGTCACTTCAACGAACATTACCACTGGCTTCCGATGAGTTGTTGTATTTTGATGGTTTGTCTCTGTCTTTGTTACTGTTCTGTCTTACTATGGGGCAGCAAAAACTAATTTTAACTTCAGTCCCTGAAGATCGTTACTCTTTGTAAATAGCATCGTTCATCCCACGATAATGATGTACAGTCACTACACATTAGCGTCCTCTCGGCGAAGGTTAACTTGACTTCACGGTGTAACAGGTGGAAGATTAGCACCATGGCTCGACTTGTTGAACTTTGGTCGCAGACTTGTTTCCACGCGCACCACTTTCGCCCCTAACGCCAAGCTAAAAGGCTTGTTGCGTAGATCTCTGAGGATCAACACCTAAGCGTGTGTTGCTCGTCCATGAATCTCGCAAATAAACAAATCAAAAGTCTAGGTATATAATTGAGATTCAGATTCTGAGTAAATCCAGCATCGACCTGAGAAAAAACCCCATCCCGCTCTCTTATATGCAACTTTATTACCAATTAAGCTCGGCAAATCGTTTCAGGGCTAATCGTGTGAAGATTGATGATGAAAAGAATAGAAAGTCCACCAACTCAATGAGGATGACGGCTTTGGATACTGTCAGCGAGAAAAATTCGAGCTCTTCCAAGGGAAACAGTCCTGACACGATAGATGGACAAAAAGGCGATTCAACAACACCAAATGAATCTCTCAGAATCTCAATCAGAAATAATCCTTCGATAGACAACGAGGATCGCCAATATGACATTGTTATATTCGCAGCCTCAAGTTTAGTGGGCCAATTTCTCGTTGAGGAGTTGGCCTTGGTTGTGGGTAAGATGTATCCAAATTCTACGACAACTTTATCACCGACAACAAATCTCGCAAGTTCTCGCAAATCCTCTGTGCCAAGTGGTAAAAAGACAGATGAGAATATCAGATGGGCATTGGCGGGACGATCTCCAACCCGCTTGAACGAGACCTTATGCCGAGCTGAACTGAACACAGGCATAAGAGATCTGTCTCAACAAGTTCCCACCTTATTAGCTGATCTGAACAAAGACAATTCATTGATAAACTTGTGCAAGCAAACCCGGTTAATTATAAACTGTGCCGGTCCCTATTCGGAAACCGGTGGAGAGTTGCTGATAAAAGCCGCCCTCGAATGTGGAACACACTATTTAGACTTGTCCCACGAAACAGCATTCAATGAAAGGATTAGACGCACCTATACAGGTAAAGCAAGAGAGAGGGGCATTTTCATCCTCCAGGGATGCGGATTTCAGTCCATGTCGAGCGAGATGGGATTAAACTTTACAAAAAAATTGGCAGATGGACAGGTAGAGCAAGTGAAAATAATACTCTCATTGAATGACTTCAATAGCTTGGCACGACCGAATGCATATGCAGGAGGCCTTATAACTCCTTCCATGTGGCAATCTCTTCTGGCAGATAAAGCACAGGAGACACTTAAGACTGATCTTAGATACCAAGTTGATGAACTGCAATCGGATGAAAAGAAATCATGTGTAGATACAGGCTCAAGTCTGCAGGCCCCACAACAACCGAGAAGACCAATCTTGGAGCGTAAGGACACACACAACCTGGTGAAAGATATCATCAGATTTAGAAATCGCAACTCATCATCATTTTGGTGGCCATCCATCAGGTTTATACAGAGATCTTTTATAAGAGTGCTCACTTATCTCATTCCAGATGTCAGCCGAAGGGAAGGTGATGAGACAACTTATGTCAGTTCAATTGAAAATACTCAAGCAGGATATGTGTGGCCGATCGACTCGCTAACAAGTGATGAAACCCAGTTGATAAGTAGCGAAATGATACAGTACGAACTGAGTAGCGGAGATTCTGCCCCGTCGATCGAGAATTGGCGACCAATCCGCTGCAGTAGTTTTATATCGCTGAAGAGCTTTGCCGGTTTGTGTTTCTTTTCTCTCTGGTTATTCTCATTTCAACTGTTAGTGAAATTTTCTCTCGCAAGATACTTCATGGGTATATTCCCTCGCATTGTAACACTCAATAATACATACTCACCATCGGGGAACAACCAGAAAACCATACGCCGTGATGGATCAGTCGAGACTATTGGGACATTAGATAGAGCCTCATTGAGTCATATAAAGTTTTCTCAAACGTTTATCGCTTATGGAACCCCTAACGATGGATCAGGTGACCCATTGGAGAGAGTCGAGAAAGGAACTAGGAGGGAGCAGGAGCAACTTCTGGTGAGCCGAGTTGTGGGCCCAGAGCCAAATCATGTCGCCACAGCAACTTTCGCGATCCAGGCAGCCCTCACCCTACTGCTCGAGAAAGACCACTTGCCGCGACTGGACGATGGTCACTCGGGCGGAGTTTTGACACCTGGAGTGGCATTTGCAGATACAAACATAATCCACAAGCTTCGCAAGAGAAACATCAAATTCGAAGTGCTAAAAAAGGCATGATCACCTCAGGGGTGGAGTCCATCCTTCTCGTCAGCAGTCGGTTCGATCAAGGCTCATCCAGTCTCAAGACTATCATATAAATTCAGCAACAAACCATATGATGAAGGAAAACAAGTGGTTCCGGTGATGCGACTAGCCTATCAGCTCATGCTGGTCTTTTTCACCATTGAAGTGGTAGTCCAAATGCAACAAGCTAATCTCAATTGAGGACACATTGCACGGCAGGTTCAGACCGATTTTAATGTCGATCGACTGAGCTTGATATAGTCCTCGAGCCATTTATGGTCGAGAGTCGTTTCGCTTTAGGACCCAGCTCCATTCCACAGAAACTATCTTTAGGCTCTACCTCGCACCATGATACGTCTCTAGAGGCCTGGTATTCGAACTTGGGAACTTGGAATTTTCCAAGCAGTCCGACGTCTCAATAATCCATATCAATCTAACCGTGAAACCTTTGAAACATCTTTTTACTCCCACATAAGCATTGTACCGGGAACAATAGCCTGGAGCTTCATCAACGAGAGTTACACTCCATAGATAGACAGAGACAGGTAATGCAATCTTCTGGCTGAACCGAGAATCACCGTGATCAAATAGAATTTAAGGCTCACCCCGGAGATGGAACAATACAAGTAGGGAGAGATTATAGTTTACTAACAAGGATACTCGAGGTTTCGTGACGAGTCGTTAATCAAGAGTCATAGGGATCTCGGAACCCTCCTCTTGATCCTATAAAATTTTTCGTCCTCATACCCTTCCTCGGCCTGATTAGACACCGTAAAAATGTCTCGCTAGCAGTGTCCGGTTGAGGAGCAAATTTGGTGAATGCTTCCCCGCCTATCGGCTATAATCTTAGATTTTCCGCTCATTATGGGTTACATCTTGGAGCACTTAGCTTGCCTTTTGTGGACTTATCTTATTTGATTATCGCAGTAGGTCGACGTAACACTTTTGCGCTATTTCTTGAATGACATATCTAGTTCTCGAGTAGGCTGCTGGAGCATGATGGTCACAGAAACGGGGTCCATATGAAACGGAGGCCATCAGAGTCCATCTCTTCTTAAGGTCCAAGCATAAAATTGGTCCTCCAGAGTCGCCTGCACAACTGTCCGACCGAGCTCCTCCTGCGCCCGTGTAGCAGACACGATCCCTCGAGATGGGACCAAACTGGTATTGGCAAGCTACATTTTCAGCACGCATCTTCCTAAGGAATTTTGAAGAAACTACTATATCGGGCTTGTTCAAACCCGCGGGATTGGGCTTCTTGCTGATAGATCCTCCCCCAACTAAGAAGCAAACTGCATTCGGTCCTGTTGTAATAATTTTTTGATTCTCGCGTGGTAAGCAGGCTGGTTGGACGTAATCATTGAATTCAACAGGCTGCTCTAGAGTTATAAGAGCCCAATCGTAGCGTAAGTTTTCATCAGTGAAGTCTGGGGAAGCACAAATCTCTTGCACGCCTACGCGAAATTCTTGTTCATCTGTCCTACTGGGATAGTCCTCACCAAAGATGACAACAAAGTCCTCGGGCGGAAGTATTGTCCCATTGAACATAACACAATGGGCGGCAGTCGATATCTGTCGATCTGAGATTAACGTGCCGCCACAGATGTACACAGTTCGATTCCTCACCACCTCGACACGAACATACTGTGGAAATTCGCCATAATTTACATGCTGACCGTTGATGATGTATCCCCTAGTAAACTCGTTCAATGGTGCTTTTCCACAATCAGGAAACCCACCACCATCTATTATCCTATAACCCTCATCCAGCGTGGGTTTTCGATTTGCGGGAGGATTCGGGGCCGGTCTCGGTGGTGGCCTAGGTCGAGGATTCGGGGCTGGTCTTGGTGGTGGCCTAGGTGGGGGATCCACAGGTTCAGGTGGGGGATCAACAGCTTCTGGCGGGGGCGGTCTTGCTGGTGGCTCAGGTGGTGGATTCGGGGCTGGTCTTGGTGGTGGCCTAGGTGGTGGATTCGGGGCCGGTCTTGGTGGTGGCTTGGGTCGAGGATTCGGGGCTGGTCTTGGTGGTGGCTTAGGTGGGGGATCAACAGCTTCAGGCGGGGGCGGTCTTGCCGGTGGCTCAGCTGGTGGATTCGGGGCTGGTCTCGGTGGTGGCTTAGGTCGAGGATTCGGGGCTGGTCTTGCTGGTGGCCTAGGTGGGGGATTCGGGGCTGGTCTTGGTGGTGGCTTGGGCGGGGGATCTACAGGTCCAGGTGGGGGATCCACAGCTTCAGGCGGGGGCGCTTCTGCTGGTGGCTTAGGTGGTGGATTCGGGGCTGGTCTTGCTGGTGGCCTAGGTCGAGGATTCGGAGCTGGTCTTGCTGGTGGCTTAGGTGGGGGATTCGGGGCCGGTCTCGCTGGTGGCTTAGGTGGGGGATCTACAGGTTCAGGTGGGGGATCAACAGCTTCAGGCGGGGGCGGTCTAGTGGGAGGCTTCACAGCTGGACGCGGCGGCCTCGCAGTGGTGACGGGTGGTCTCTTTGGCTTTGGACCGGGTTTGATAGGCTTGAGTAGATTCTGATCAGCACCACACGTGTCTATGATATCTTTGATGAGTGTCCTGATCCTTGTATAAACTCCCGTGCGTCTGTCTATGCACGCAGATGAACCATATGAGATGATCCCCATGAGAGTCCATCTTCTCCTCTGATCCAAGCATAATGCTGGTCCCCCGGAGTCACCGACACAAGTTGCAGCAGAACCACCAATGGTTCCGTAACACACACGATCTTCATCGATGTCGCCAAAATTCCTCTCGCAAGGCATATTCTCAACGCGGTTCTTCCTCAAGGAGTCGGACTTATAATATTCCCTACCACCACTTTCATTTTCCCCAATCCCCGTCGCTCCTGAGCCAATGATGTAGCAAGTCGAGTTGGTGCCCATTGTATATATCCTTTGGTCTGGTAGAGGCAGACAGGCTGGTTGTATGTAATTGTTGAACTTGACGGACGACCCTAAAGTCACCAGAGCCAAATTATAACGGAACTGACCAGGATTGTAGCTCCGAGAGACGCACACACCCGTGACAGGAATCTCGAATTCATTTTCATCCTTTTGATCAATTAAGTCGTCCCTGAAAACAACTTTAAATTGAAGTGAATTAGATTTACCGTTGTAAACGCATTTGGCAGCAGTGATCACTTGCCGATCAGAGATTAGGGTGCCACCACAAACTGTGACCCATTTACCGGTGAAGAAAACTTTTATAGAGACGTATTGTGGAAATTCACCAGAACTTATACGTTCGCCATCGATAATGTATCCCTTAGTGTGCATGTTCAATGGTGCTTTGCCACATCCTCTGTAACCAGCGCCTAGGGGACCTCCGCTACCCTCATCTAGAACGGCTTGGAGGGCTTGAGGATGATTTCTGGCTGTTTTTTTGTGAGTAGTTGATCTCGCCGGATGCGAGAACCTACTCTGTGTGGAAATTTCACTGCCACCGATTAGGGCAGAACTAGCGACTGATTGGTTGCTTTTATTTCCAGCTTGAGTGAGGGCATTTTCCGAGACCTGCAAGACTTCCGCCGCTCGAGTATCACCTCTCTCCTCGCTACTCTCGGACTCATTTTCGGTCTCACCGTCAACATCGTCAACATTTGGATCATCATCATCACAATCTTCAAGGTCATCCGTCTGGTCTGAAGCTTCAGCTTCATTTCGATCAATACAAGAGCTATCGGTGGAGTTTGTTCCTCTTTCGGTTTCCTTCTCTGTTGTTTCATCTTTCTTCTCGGACAGACTCGAACTTGTTGAATTATTCTTTCCTTTCGAGGTCTCTTCCTCCTGACAGTCCTGCAAATCAGGAGAATTTGTCGTAGATGTCACCTCATCGGAAATTCCTTTGACTTGCGAGTCATTGGTGCCTGTAACATTCTCAGCCGGAATCTCATTGATCTGTGACGCGAGTAAAGATGAACAGTTTGCCACCACGAATAGAAGCAACGAGACCGCAGCAATCATGACTTGTGATTGCTATCTGAATTGAGCAAGGTATTGCTTGGATCGGAAACCAAAGCATAGGTGTTAATTGAAACCTCGCGAGCCCATATGGACGGCCCAAAGTATCCTGAAATCATCTCAAGAGTTATCAAAACATATATTTAACCATAGTCATTCTTCGAAAGCCTTCAAAGCCATCATGCACTGAAAGATGATACAGACTCAAGTACGCTCTAGAGTAAAACCACGAGCTGAGGCCGATTTGACTCGGGGCATTCTAGCCCCGGACTGATTGACTCTGCTCTGATATTTCGGATTCCATTCTCGGCTCGCCGAGCTATTCGAAAGCGAACGAAGGGATAAAATTCGGGAAATCTGGGATACCATTGGTGAGTTTTAGTTCGGCCTTAACTATAACATTCAATAAGGCTCAAACTATCAAAGTGAGAATTTATCAATATTGAGGCATCGATGAACTGCCGGTTTCCGACAGAGCATTGGTTCGTCATTTGCCCGACATCTTAGTGCAAGAGACTCGTTTCAAGGACATCACAATGTAGCGCCTCTAACCCTCTGTATCGGTGAGTGATTTTAATCGTTGACTAGAGATCAACTTTGCATGTAGTTTGAATATCCGTCACAATATTTCTCACTCTCGTATAGTATGACGCGGGCGGATTATCGCACATCTCTGGCCCACCCGACAAGATGCCCATAAGAGTCCACCTCTTCTGAGCATCCAGACACAACATCGGCCCACCGGAATCGCCGTAACAAGTGTCAGACGGCCAACCTCCGAATCCCGCGTAGCAGACCCGATCTACATCGATTGGGGCGAACTCTGTCTGGCAAGGCACGTTTTCAGCCACCATTCCTCTGAGAAAACGTGAGGGATATTGTATAACTCTCCCACCCCAGCCCCATCTGGTACCAATTGCTCCCTGCCCGAGACCGTAGCAGACAGCGGATTTGCCCCTTGTTGTAATTTTTTGATCTGGACGCGGTAGACAGGCTGGTTGTACATATGCGTTGAATTCCACTGGTCTCTCAAGTTTTAAGAGTGCCCAGTCGTAGCGAACAGTTTCACTATTGAAATTTGGAGCAAAACAAACTTCTTTAACACCAACTCTGAATTCATATTGATCCATTCTATCGACGTAGTCATCGGCGAAGACGGTCGTGAAAATTCCCGGTCCAGAGTTTGGCTCCTCCGGACTGACACAATGAGCGGCGGTCAAAACAGCCTGATCTGACACAAGTGTACCTCCACAGAAAGTTTGCCATCCATCGAAAGAGGCAATTACACGAACGTATTGGGGAAAACGACCGTATCTAACCTTCGCTCCGTTGATGATATACCCTTCAGCCGATTCCTTGGTATGGCTGTTTAATGGTGCCTTTCCGCAGCCAGGAAATCCACCACCTTCGGGGCTGCCAGTTCCCTCATCTAACAGTTCATATATACTTGTAAGAGGCCTCTTCGATTGAGATGTCCCGTTTTTAGCCTCGGTTCTACCAAAAACTCTCCTAAGTCTTTCAGCTGTCCTTCGATATAGCTCTACCTCGCTGTAATCGTGCCTCTCATTAGGGATTATATCCTCTGAATTAGGATCTGAATCTACAGCTCTGCCGCTCGTCCGGTCGTTCGGCACCTGATTTGTAGCCCGTCCACTAGCATATCCCGGCGATCCGATTCTGTGCTTTCCCTTCTCGGGGGCACACCACCTTGAGGGCTTGGAGCTTCGGGTGGATAATAGGTGATCATCATTTGGTTGAGCCTCCTTCCGGCTGCTGTGCCAACTGGGAATATATCCTGGAGATGTCCGAGGTACCGTCTGGATATTGTCGGTCTCGCTGACGGTCACTAGGCTATCATCCCAACTGGTTGGAATCACATCGATACCCCGTGAGGCAATTGAGACTGGAAATTGGGCGCAGAGACACGAGAGTATTGTGATCACGGAGGTTGCGATTGGTCTGATTTGATGCATGATAGCCCTTTTCTTGGCCGGATCGTCAGGGCGTATCCCATCGGAGACCTCAAGAAGGAATGCATTGCCCACGACATATTGGGGCACAACTGTTGCTCAGCAGGCGCAACTACTTGAGCCCGGCTTTGAGCAAGACTAGGCTTGCTCATAATATGAAAGATGATACGGAGCAATCCTGGCAGTTTCGATTGCTGTCCATCAGGGGTGCTCCCTCAATGGCTTGGATTGAAAAGTTTCGTACTACTATTCCCATGGGTTTAGATTGGAGTTTAGTTATATTTGCTGTTTCGGTTCAGACGAGCGATCGATGCATGAGAGATGGAGTTCATATGAAATCCACCTTTACACTGAATCCGATCGTCAAGATTCGTACGAATTTAATTCAGAGTCACAGAAACACGGCTATCATTTTAATGAGCAGACTGGACGATGAAGCTTAGGAAACTGCCGCAGGGTACTTTACAGCAGGCCTAGTCGCCGATGGTCTAGCTAGTGCAGGTTGGAACTTATATCGAGGATGTGACGATTTTTCACTTGCATGCAACCGCTCCATATCCGGGAATGTCTACACATTAGCTATCGGAGCAGGTCGACCCCGCAGTATTCACGGATTTTGTGGAGGAAATTCCTCACTCGTCCATAGATCGATCTCCCAGGATCCTCGCAATATCGGGGCCCATAAGAAACTAGGCCCATCAGAGTCCATCTTTTCTTCTCATCTAAGCATAACACTGGCCCACCGGAGTCGCCTCGACAGGAGTCTGCTCCGGAATTGTTGGCTCCCGCATAGCAGACGCGGTCCACATTGATGGGCCCAGTGTCGGCGGTGCAAGGTATATTTTCGGCCCGCATCTTTCTCAAGTATTGCGACCCAACCATTCGCACCTGATCCCCCCACCGTTCAAACCCAATTGACCCGCTCCCAACCACGAAGCAAACTGAATCAGGCCCACGTGTCTTCACTCTTTGATCAGGACGCGGCAGGCAAGCTGGTTGGATCCAATCACTGAAGCTAACCGGCCCTTGCAAATATAACACAGCCCAATCAAAACGCTTAGTGTTCTGTGCGTGTTGGTCAGAAACGCAAACTCTACTCACTCCGGTCCTGAATTCTTTCGGATCTCTCTGCTTCAAGTAATCATCGCCAAATACCACTTGTACGTCCTCAGCAGGTAATATCTCGCCCTGGTCCTCGAAACAATGCGCCGCAGATATGACATGGCGGTCAGATACCAGAGTGCCTCCGCATCCACGATAATCGCCCTTGGTGTCACGGATGTATATTTGGACATACTGGGGAAATTCGCCATAGGAAACGTGCTCACCCCCGACGATGTAGCCCCTGGTGAACTGGTTCAGGGGCGACTTACCGCAACCAGGAAAGCCACCACCGTCGATAAAACGTCTACCCTCATCTAGCACCCCAGGTGGACCGAATGAGGGGTCTGGATTGGCTGGTTTTGCGTTTGCTTTATCCGGATGATAGCGAATCGCTGCAGTGGGTCCACAGTGGCGATAAATATCGACAAGTGAAGTCCTGATTCGCGTAAAGACTGTGGGCAACGGTGGTTCCCCGACACATGAATCAGACCCATGTGACAACAGGCCCATCAGAGTCCACCTATTATTCTGATTCAGACACAATACTGGTCCTCCTAGATCGCCCGTGCAAGTCCCGGAATTCGAGTTCACTCCTTTGTAGCAAACACGGTCCACATCTATAGAGCCAAATTCCTCTTCGCAGGCAACATTCTCCACTCGCAACTTCGTGACATTTGTGGCCAGATATATCTCAATCGATTTGTAATTGAACTTGCCTTCTGTTTCGCCGGACGCAATTAGATAACATGCTGAATTAGAACCATACGTATCGATTTTTTCGTTTGGACCTGGTAGGCATGCGGGTTGTATATAATTTGTGAGTGGGGCTCGCCTTCTCAGGGCAATGATAGCCCAATTGAATCTATGACCATCATCCTGATACTTAGGAGAAACGCACAGTTCTCTACCGGCAATCGCAACTTCATTGGGGCTATTTTCTGATACTAAGGAACCCCCGCCTGCTATAACTGTCCAGGGATATCTACCAGTTGTTTGAGGGACGTATCTCACACATTCTGCAGTTGTCAGCACCTCGCGATCTGAAATCAGCACACCGCTACACAATCTTTGCCCAACTTGGACTTTTAGATCAGCGAACTGAGGAAATTCCCCATACCGAACGATCTCACCCTTTCTTATGTAACCCTTGGTCAAACCGTTCAACGGAGCCCTACCGCAGCCAGGAAAACCAGCTCCTCCGGTAGAGCCATCGCCTTCGTCGAGTTTTGGCTTGGGGCGGAACAGATCCCAATTATCCCATGGGAATCTGACTGCTTGCTTCGCTGGTGATTGTGTTTTATTTGTCGGAGACTTGGTTACCGGATGATGCGTTGAACCAGGCTTGCTTGTAGCTCGCTTGGTGGTGCCGGGAGGGCGAGTCTTGGGCGCTGAGCGCGCGGGACTTCGCGTAGATCCTTTCGGACGTCCTCCCGATTGCTTTGCAGCTCTTGAGCTGTATTCAACGTCGGACTTGTTACTCGAGGCATTCACATCTAGACTACCTAAGTTGTGATCCAATGCCACCGATTGTCCCTTAGCATCAGCTTGATCCTCCTCACATTCCTCCTCGTTCGTGCCATTCTTTGATTCCTGACCGGTGGTTGCGCGATCTTTCTGTTGCACTAGATTAGTCTGAGGACCCTCCGCGCCAGCTTCAATCGACTCGTCTTGGCAATCTTCGGATTCTGAATGCGATTCTGGCGATGCTGTCACGGAGTCATTACTTCCTGTCCTCTGAATAGGTTGGGGAACGAGCGAGGCATTACCTTCAATTGGTGAAGTGAGCACAAACAGCCATCTGGAGTTCACATGGAGGAGTATTGTGATCAGGACTAGAATTGATATGGTCTGTCTAAGCATGGTCATAGACTTCGTAACTCAATTCTTAGCCGAAGTTCTGACGAACTCGTGCAACAAAACTTTCGGAGAGCATGATATGGCACATTCATGAATTTTCACTCATGAATGATGAGTGCCATCATGCTATCTTGACCCCGATTCATTCTGGAATGGCGTTGATCTTCCAGAGACTGCGTCTGAGGAAGCAAGGAAAGAAAATACAGACAACTAATTATCCTCAGTTTGAGTCAGTGTGCTTCCCCCTAGACGGACCAAAATGACTTGCGATCGCGCGAATGCTGAAGACCCTGCTCCGCTCCCCACAGATGAATCCCTGTAAGCTTGATCCCGATTGAGCGCTGATAAAGCTCGCCTTCTTAATATAGCACGAGAGCAATTTTGTTATCTCTAGTCCCCACTAAGAAATCATGGAGGGCTGAGAGAAAACCTCGAATGCGTAGCCTTCGGAAAAAAGGGTTGTTAGAAGAAAGATTATCGAAGTTACGGGTTATGATCAGGCCGCAGGCGCGGCTCAACGAACAAAAATGAGCTGGGGGAGGAAGTCCATCATGGATAGATACGAATGAGTCAAGCAAACTAATATGTTGGACCCCCCGAGACAACCAAGTAGATCCAACAGTCTGTATTTGTGAGTCTAGACCTCGGAGTTTTGTATAGGTAAAAGTCGGGAAACTTTCACTCTTGACCCACGGAGGTAAAAAGCCGTAGTCTCAACAAATATTCCGTGCCTCCGACGCAGATTGTGGACGATGAGATTTTTTCGTCGGGTTACCGATTGTTCCAGGCGCATGAGGTCGGTTGCGATAACCCGTCACCTCCTTGAGATGCTTTTCGTCCAAGCCGCGCCCGACAGGCGCGTACAAAGGCGACATGGAAGTCGAGTTTAGTTCTCAAAATCGGACGAACAACTGACGCCTGTCAATCATCCGATATATTGAAGGATGGATCTCTCTTCCAGGCGATCCTTGGGCTCACCGGATTCATCGAACATCGTCAGCTACTTCCTCTTCTTGTTCGCTTGTTAACTCCCCAATGGGTAATGGCCGCTGCCTTAGAAGATCCCTACGGCATGTTTGCCGAATCTCGTCCAGAATATATCTCGTCCTGGCATATATCGATGAGCTGGAGCCGTCACACTCACTGGCGCCATATGAAACGGTGCCCATCATGGGCCACCGTTTCCGCTCATCCAGACAGAGAGTTGGCGGCCCAAAACAGCTATGCGTCGGGTCAGTGGGTAGCTGTTGGAACTCCTCGATGCGACACAGGAACACAAACACACGCGGCCATTTGGTCCGGTGCTGAAGCGATTATTATTTGAACCCATTGTAGTAATATCTCTTCGCTTTTTGTCCTGAGAAAGTGGGCGTCGTTTAGCTAAATTTGTTGAACGAGACATCCAGACGGAAGCTCCGAGAGGAATACTCCACTACCGATGTCTGCCGCAGAGGCTGGGGAGAAGTGCCTCACCCACACAGCTCAAGATGCCCCCGTCTCTTGTTCAAGATTATACCTCGATATCCTGGGAGTGGATATCTACACATTAGCTATCGGAGCAAGTCTACCTTGCAGATTTCGCGGATCTGGTGGAGGAAATTCCTCACCCGTCCATAGACCGATTTCGTCGGATCGTTGCAAAACTCGACCGAGTATGAGGTTACAGCCATCAAAGTCCATCTTTTCTTCTCATCTAAGCATATCACTGGCCCACCGGAGTCGCCTAGACAGGCGGCTAATCCAGAGTTATTGGCTCCCGCATAGCAGACACGATCTACATCTATGGGTCCAGTCTCACGAAGGCTGCAAGCTACATTTTCAGCTCGCATTTTTCTCACAAATTGTGACGGAATATCTCTCGTCTGATTTCCTTCCCGCGCGAACCCGCTCGATCCGGCCCCAACTCCGAAACAAACTGACTCAGGCCCAAATGTCTTTACTTTCTGATCCGGACGCGGCAGGCAAGCTGGTTGGGTGTAGTCGTTGAATTTGACCGGACTTTTCACGGTTAATAGAGCCCAATCAAAGCGCCTATTGTCCTTTGTGTGTTTATCAGCAAGGCAGACTTCGCTGATTCCGGTCCTGAATTCATGCGCATCTGTATAATCCATATAATCTTCCCCGAATGCCACAGTTGTGGTTCCTGGGGCTACTACCTCATTCTGGATCATAAAACAATGTGCTGCAGATATGATATGGCGATCAGATACAAGAGTACCTGCGCATCCACGCGTCCGTCCTTTGCTGTCACGGATGTATAATTGGACATACTGGGGAAATTCACCATAGTAGGCGTGCAGACCCTTGATGATGTAGGCCTTGGTTAACGGGTTCTTTGGTGCCTTACCGCAACCAGGAAAGCCACCACCGTCCATCGAACGTATACCTTCATCCAGCGTCGCCGGCGGACCAAATGAAGAGTCCGGATCAGATGGTCTCGCGTCTGCCTTGTCGGGATGATAGCGCATCGCCTCGGTAGGTCCACAATGGCGATAGATGTCCACGAGTGAAGTCCTGATTCGCGTGAAGACTGTGGGCGATGGCGCTTGTCCGGCGCATGAATCAGGCCCATACGACAGCAAGCCCATCAGAGTCCACCTTTTATCCTTGCTCAGACACAATACTGGTCCCCCTAGATCGCCCTTGCAAGCTGCAGAATCAGGGTTTACTCCTTTGTAGCAAACACGGTCTTCACCAATAGCGCCAAACTCCTTCTCGCAGGCAACATTCTCGACACGCATCTTGGTGACGTTTGTGGCAAGAACTATGCTCATTGATTTGTGTGTAAACGTGGCGTCTACTTCGCCAGAGGCAACTAGATAGCATACTGCAGCAGGACCATACGTATGGATCTTTTGTTCCGGACCTGGCAGGCATGCAGGCTGTATATGATCTGTGAGGTTGACTCGCTTTTTCAGCGCAATGATAGCCCAATTGAATCTGTGACCGTCATCCTGATGCTTAGGAGAGACACACAGTTCTATGGCAGGGACGGCAACCTCATGGGGACTCCTATTGTGTATGAGGGGGCCCTCACCTAATATAACTGTCCAGTTATTTTTACCATCTCCTTGAGAGACGTTTTTCACACAATCTGCAGTTGTCAGCACCTCACGATTTGAAATCAACACACCGCTACACAATCTCCCCCCAACTTGGATCTTTAGATCAGCGAAGGATGGGAATTCTCCATACCCAGCGGTCTGACCTCTCTTGAAGTAGCCCTTGGTCAGTTCATTCAACGGAGCCCTACCGCAGCCAGCAAAACCAATTCCCCCGGGAAACCCATCGCCTTCGTCGAGTTTTGCTTTCGGCGGACGAAACAGATCTCCGATACTAAAATCAAATGCTTTGTTGACGTTCTTGTCTGGTGGCCGTATTTTATTTGTCGGACTCTTTGCCACTGGACGATTATTTGAACCAGACTTGATTATCGCTCGCTTGGTGGTGCCGGAAGGTCGAGTTTTGGGCGCTGAACGCGCAGGACTTGGCGTAGGTCTTTTCGGACGTCCTATCAATTGCTTTGTAGCTCGGGAGCTGTATTCACCGTCGTCATTGTCATTTGAGGCATTCACATCTAGTCCACCGTGACTATCATCTGCTGCCACCGATTGTCCCTCAACATCGGCTTGATCCTCCTCACATTCCTCCTCGTTTGTCTCATTTTTTGATTCCTGGCTCGAGGTTCTAGTGTCCTCCTGTTGCACCGGATTGGTCACAAAACGCTCTTCTCCTGCAACGATCGACTCATCCGGACAATCTTCGGATTCCGAATGAGTTTCTGGCAATTTCGCGGCTGATGAATGAGCTTCTGTCCTCTGAATAGGTTGAGCAGCGTGTGCAGGATCATCTTCGATATGTGAAGCGAGTACCAACAGCCATCCAGAGTCCACATGGAGAAGTATCGTGATCAGGGCCAGAATTAGTTTGGCCTGTCTAATCATAGTGATTGTCTCCGTAACTCAATTCTTGGCCGAAGTTCTGACGAACTCGCGCTACTACGTTTAGAGAGCATTATATGGTACCTTGATCCTGCAGTAATGCGTGATCAGAGATTTTCTTCCATCTTTCTCCTGATACATTCTGTAACGGTGTTGATCTTTCAGCGGCTGCGTCGGGGGCAGTAATTCAAGGGAAGAAAATCGGGATAGCCCAGTATCCCTAGTTTGAGTCAATCTTCTCTCTGTCTCTTCAACACACGAGTTGAAGTGAGTTAACTTTGGACCCTGCTCTGCTTCTCACAGGTGGATCCCTGTAAGCTTGATTCTGATCGAGCGCACATGGAACGTGGGTCTCCATAAGAGTCTGAGGGCTTTTGAGCAATCTCCAGCTCCTGCTAAGAGATCAAGGGGAGCTGAGACAAAACCTCGAACTCATAAACTGCGGAGAAGCCTCAGGTGCGGCTCAACGAACAAGAATGGGCTGAGGGAAGAAGTCTATGATGGTTAGATATGGATCAGTCGAGCAAACTAATATGTTGAACGTTCCAAGACAACAAAGAACATGTAGATCAAACAGTCCCTATTTGTTAGTCTAGCTTCTGAGCTTTGTATTGGTCGAAGTCTGGCGAACTCTCACTCCTGACACACGGTAGTGAAAAGCCGTAGTCTCAACTACAGAGACTAGGTATCCTCACGAAAAAAGTTTGCAATGTCAATCTCCAACCCCAAGTGCATGGAGAATTTATTACATGTTGATTTGGAATGAGTTCTTATTATAATCTTGATGACCCTCGTCCGAAAATTAGGTTCCTCACCGAGAAAAGACGATCATCGGTTGATATCAATGGACTGATTTCCAGCTATGAAATGGGCACCGTGGATTGAGGGCGAAGTGATACTCTGGACTTACAAGGGAATACACTTGATCGTAACGTCTTCGTCGACGTCGTATCATCGATGTAAGGTGGACCAACGTGATCAGCATCCGGTCCAGATACAGACACGAGAGCTCCCATTGCGGCTTGCAGCTCTAGAAGGGATACCCACTACCGTTGTCTGTCGCAGAGAGTGCAGCGAAGGGCCTCATCCACACAATTCAAAAGGGTGGAGTATCTCCTCTAAGATTATCAGAACTACGTCCCAACCAAGAGTTATCGGTACAAGCTTTGTGTTGGATTTGGCGAGATAAAGTGCAGCGCAACACATATCTTGTCACGATTTGTCACATGTAGGCCATCATTCCATATCCCGAGAATGGATTGCCGCTCGCTAGCTATCGAAGTAGGTCCACTTGGCAGAGTTCACGGATCTTGTGGAGGAAATTCCTCACTCTTCCATAGACTGATTTCGTTGAATCGTCGCAGTACGGGGGTCCATAAGAGACCAGGCCCATGAGAGTCCATCTTTGCTTCTCATCCAAGCATAACACTGGCCCACCGGAGTCGCCTCGGCACGAGTCTGATACAGAGTTATTGACTCCCGCATAGCAGACGCGGTCTACATCTATGCGTCCAGTCTCAGGTCCGGTGCAAGCTATATTTTCAGCTCGTATCTTTCTAACGAATTCCGTACCGATTTCTACAATTTTATTTCCCTCCCGCTTGAATCCAATCGCTCCGGCCCCAACAACGAAACAGACTGAATTTGGGCCATATGTCGTGACCTTCTGATCGGGACGCGGCAAGCAGGCCGGCTGGACGTAGTCATCGAATCTCACAGCAGTTTCCAAGAATAACACGGCCCAATCAAAGCGGAGATTATCCACCGTGCTCTTATCGGATATGCAAATTCTGTTGATTCCGATGCCGAATTCTTCTCTATCAACGCTAGGGATGTAATCCTGGGCGAATACCACTTGAGTTCCTTTCGGATCAACTAGTTGGCCACCGTCGATGAAGCAATGCGCTGCAGTTAGGATATGACGATCAGACACTAGAGTACCTCCGCATCCACGAAGTTGGCCTTGTAGATCGCGAATGTACAAATGGACAAACTGGGGAAATTCACCATATCTAATGTGATCACCCTTGATTATGTAGCGTCTAGTGAACTGGCTTAAAGGGGCCTTGCCACACTGGGGAAAGCCACCACCGTCCATTGAGCGTCTGCCCTCATCTAACTTGGCTGGCGGGCCGAATGAGGGGTCAGGTTTAGGATCTTTTATGGGTGCATTTCCGAGACGTTTGGGCATCGCTGAAATAGCCCCACACTGGTCATACATATCTGCAAGTAGAGTTCTGATTCGTGTGAAGACTGTTGGCGATGGTGCTTCCCCGATACATGAATCAGGCCCATATGACAACAAGCCCATCAGAGTCCACTTTTTATTCCGATCTAAACATAACACTGGTCCCCCTAAATCGCCCGTGCAAGTCCCAGAATCGGAATTCACTCCTTTGTAGCAAACACGGTCTACATCGATAGCGCCAAACTCCTTCTCGCAGGCAACATTCTCGACACGCATCTTGGTGACGTTTTCGGCCAAATATACGTTCACCCATCTGTGGCTAAACGAGGATTCTACCTCGCCGGATGCAATCAGATAACATAATGATCTAGGGCCGTACGTATCTATTTTTTGATTCGGCCGCGGTAGGCATGCAGGCTGTATATGATCTGTGAATTGGACAGGCCTATTGAAAGCAATAATAGCCCAATTGAATCTGCGACCATCATTCCGATGCTTCCGAGAAATACAGAATCGACTGCCGGCTCTAACAACCTCATTAGGGCCCTTTACAGTTATAGGTCCTTCACCTAACACAGTTGTCCAGGCCTCTCCGTTATCCGCCTGATAGACTTTTTTCATACAATCTGCAGTTGTCAGCGCTTCACGGTCTGAAATCAGCACACCACTGCACATCCTACCTGATACTCTGATCTTTAGATCAGCAAACGATGGAAATTCTCCATACCCAGCGATCTGACCCTTCCTGATGTAACCCTTGGTCAGTTCATTCAACGGAGCCTTACCGCAGCCAGCGAAGCCAGCTCCATCGATGGCGCCATCACCTTCGTCAAGTTTTGCTCTTGTACCAAACAGATCCTGTCCTGGACTCTTATCGTCGTCATTCGATGCTCTGTGGACTGTTTGCTTGTCTGGCGGCCGTGTTTTGTTTGTCGGACTCTTGGCCACGGGATGATTATTTGAACCAGACTTGATTATAGCTGGCTTGGTGGTGCCGGGAGGCCGCGGCTTGGGCGCTGGACGGGCGGGACTTGGCCTAGGTTTTCTTGGACGTCCTCGCAATTGCTTGGTAGCTCTTGAGCTGTATTCAACGTCGGACTTGTTAGTTGAGGTATTCACATCTAAACTACCTAAGCTGTGATCTACCGCCCCCGATTGTCCCTTAGCGTCAGCTTGATCCTCCTCACATTCCTCCTCGTTTGTTCCATTTTTTGATTCCTGACCAGTGGTTGCGCGATCTTTCTGTTGCACTAGATTAGTCGGAGGATCCTCTGCGCCAGCTTCATTCGACTCGTCTTGGCAATCTTCGGATTCTGAATGCGATTCTGGCAATGCTGTCTCCGAGGCAAGATTGGTTGCCGTTTGAATAGGTTGGGGAGCGAGTGCAGGATCTGCTTCAATATGTGAAGCGAGTACAAACAGCCATCTAGAGTCCACATGGAGGAGTATTGTGATCAGGACTAGAATTGATATGGTCGATCTGAGCATAATGATTGTACCCGTAACTCAATTCTTAGCCGAAGTTCTGACGAACTCGCGCTTCTACGTTTGAAGAGCATAATATGGTACCTTGTGCCTGCAGTAATGCATGATCAGAGATTTCCTTCTATCTTGTTCCCGATCCATTCTATAACGGTGTCGACTCTTCAGAGGGTATGCCGCAGGTGGTGGTTCTAGGGAAGAAAATGCGGATAGCTCAATATGCCCAGTTTGAGTCAATCTTCTTCCTCTCTCTCACTCTCTCTCTCTCTTCAAAGGATGAGTTGAAGCGCGATAACTGTGCGCCAAGTGAGGACCCTGATCCACTTAACAGAGCCGGAGCCCTGAGAGATTGACTCCGATCGAGCGCAGATGGAACATGGGTCTCCATGAGAGTATGAGGGCGTTTGACTAATCTCCAGTCTCTGCTAATGGAGTGAGGAAAGCTATGAGAACCTCGAGTGCGGAGGTTTCGGAAAAAAGAGTTGTTACAAAGATTTTCGAATCTGAGTTACGGGTTATGATCAGGCCGCAAGCGTGGCTCAACAAATGAGAATGAGCTGGGGGATCAAGTCTATGATGGATAGATATGACTGAGTCAAGCGAACTAATATGTTGGACGCTCCGAGACAAATAAGTAGATCAAACAGTCTCTATTTGTGAGTCTAGGCTTCAGAGTTTTGCATTGGTCGAAGTGTGGCGGACTCGCACTCTTGACCTACGGCAGTGAAAAGCCGTAGTCTTAACAGAGACTAGATATCCACACGAAAAAAGTTTGCAATATCATTCTCCAACCCCAACTGCATAGAGAATTCATTAATTGTTCATTCGGAATGAGTTCTTGTCATGATCCTGATGACTCTCGTCCGAAAATTAGGTTGCTCACTAGGAAAAGACGATGATCGGTTGATGTCAATAAGCTCATTTCCAGCACAGAAATGGGCACTTGGGGTTGAGGGCAGAGTGATATTCTTCACTTACAAGCGAGCACACTTGATCGTAACTTTCCGTCGACGTCGACGTCGTATCAACGATGTCAATGGAACCGACGTGATCAGCATCCGGTCCAGAAAGTTCAGTTTGCACCCTAATTTATGGTATCTCGGATATCGATTGTGACTGGATAAGGCATAATCTCGATTCCGCCTGTTAAGATATGGGTGGAATATCTTCTCTAAGATTATCAGAACCGCCTCCAAAAGAGACTCATTCGTCTAAACCTCATGGAAGAGCCCGCTAGAAATAGTACTGGATATGGTGCAGCGTAGAAGATGTCACAAGGATTTGACTATCTACCACACGAATGCCATCGTGCTATATCCCGAGAGTTGATATAGCCTGCCCACTAGCTATCGAAGTAGGTCCACTTTGCAGATTTCACGGATCTTGTGGAGGAAATTCCTCACTCTTCCATAGACTGATTTCGGTGGATCGTCGCAAAACTCGGGCCCATATGAGGTTACACCCATCAGGGTCCATCTTTTCTTCTCATCTAAGCATAACACTGGCCCACCGGAGTCGCCTCGACAGGTGTCTGCTCCGGAATTGTTGGCTCCCGCATAGCAGACGCGATCTACATTGATGGGTCCAGTCTCACGACCGGTGCAAGCTACATTTTCGGCCCGCATTTTTCTCACGAACTGGGACGGAATAGATCTCGTCTCATTTTCAAATCGCTCAATTTCAGTTGCTCCGCCCCCAACCGCGAAACAAACTGAATCAGGCCCATGGGTCTTCACTTTCTGATCGGGACGCGGCAGGCAAGCTGGTTGGATCCAATCATTGAAATTGACGGGATTTTTCACGGTTAATAGAGCCCAATCAAAACGCCTATTGTCCCCTGTGCTCTTGTCAGAAACGCAGACTTGGCTAACTTCGGTCCTGATTTCTTTCGGATCTCTATTTTTCAAAAGGTCATCAGCGAATACCACACTTGTTACTGCCGCGAATGGGTTCTCGGCCAGTCCTGGGAAACAATGTGCTGCTGATATGATATGACGATCAGATACAAGAGTGCCTCCGCATCCATGAGTTCCACCTTGTAGATAGCGGACATTTAATGAGACAAACTGGGGAAATTCACCATACACAATACGCTCACCCTTGACGATGTAGCCCTTGCTGAACTTGTTTATCGGTGCCTTACCGCAACCAGGAAAGCCACCACCATCGATCGAACGTATACCTTCATCTAGCGGCCCCGGTGGACCAAATGAGGGGTCCGGATCAGATGGTTTTGCGTCGGCTCTGTCGGGATGATAGCGCATCGCCTCGGTAGGTCCACAATGGCGATAAATATCCACAAGTGAAGTCCTGATTCGCGTAAAGACTGTGGGCAACGGCGCTTCTCCGGCGCATGAATCAGGCCCATACGACAGCAAGCCCATCAGAGTCCACCTTTTATTCTTGCCCAGACACAATACTGGTCCCCCTAGATCACCCTTGCAAGCCCCAGAATCAGGGTTCACTCCTTTGTAGCAAACACGGTCTACATCGATAGCGCCAAACTCCTTCTCGCAGGCAACATTCTCGACACGCATCTTGGTGACATTTGTAGCCAAATATACGCCGATTGATGTATAAGTAAACTTGCCCTCTACTTCGCCAGAGGCAACTAGATAGCATACTGCACCAGAACCATACGTATCGATTCTTTGTTTCGGACCTGGCAGGCATGCGGGTTGTATATAATTTGTGAGGTTGACTCGCTTTTTCAGCGCAATGATAGCCCAATTGAATCTGTGACCATCATCCTGATGCTTAGGAGAAACACACAGTTCTATAGCAGGGACGGCAACCTCATGGGGGCTTCTATTGTGTATGAGGGGGCCCTCACCTAATATAACTGTCCAGTTATTTTTACCATCTCCTTGAGAGACGTTTTTTACACAATCTGCAGTTGTCAGCACTTCACGATTTGAAATCAACACACCGCTGCACAATCTCCCCCCAACTTGGATCTTTAGATCAGCGAACGAGGGAAATTCTCCATACCCAGCGGTCTGACCTCTCTTAATGTAGCCCTTGGTCAGTTCATTCAAGGGAGCCCTACCGCAGCCAGCAAAACCGGATCCCCCGGTGAACTCATCGCCTTCGTCGAGTTTTGCTTTCGGCGGACGAAATAGATCTCCGATACTAAGATCAAATGCTTTGTTGACTTTCTTGTCTGGTGGCCGTGTTTTGTTTGTCGGACTCTTAGCCACTGGACGATTATTTGAACCAGACTTGATTATCGCTCGCTTGGTGGTGCCGGATGGTCGAGTTTTGGGCGCTGAACGCGCAGGATTTGGCGTAGGTCTTCTCGGACGTCCTCTCACTTGCTTTGTAGCTCTTGAGCTGTATTCATCGTCGTGATTGTCAGTTGAGCCATTTACATCTAGTCTACCGTGACTATCATCTGCTGCCACCGATTGTCCCTCAACATCAGCTTGATCCTCCTCACATTTCTCCTCGTTTGTCTCATTTTTTGATTCCTGGCTCGTGGTTCTGGTGTCCTCCTGTTGCACCGGATTGGTCACAAAACGCTCTTCGCCTGCAACGATCGACTCGTTCGGACAATCTCCGGATTCCGAATGAGATTCTGCCAATTTCGCGGCTGATGAATGAGCTTCTGTCCTCTGAATAGGTTGAGCAGCGTGTGCAGGATCTGCTTCAATATGTGAAGCGAACGCAAACAGCCATCTAGAGTCCACATGGAGGAGTATTGTGATCAGGACTAGAATTGATATGGTCGATCTGAGCATAATGATTGTACCCGTAACTCAATTCTTGGCCGAAGTTCTGACGAACTCGCGCTTCTACGTTTGTAGAGCATAATATGGTACCTTGTGCCTGCAGTAATGCATGATCAGAGATTTCCTTCTATCTTGCTCCCAATCCATTCTGTAACGGTGTCGATCTTTCAGCGGCTGCGTCGGGGGTGGTAATTGAGGGAAGAAAATACGGATAGCTCAATATCCCTAGTTTGAGTCAATCTTCTTTCTATCTCCTCAACACACGGGTTGAAGTGAGTTAACTTTGGACCCTGCTCTGCTTCTCACAGGTGGATCCATGTAAACTTGATCCTGATCGAGCACATATAGAACACGGGTCCCATAAGAGTCTGAGAGCGTTTGCCATCCCATCCTCTCCCGTCCTCGCTAGAAGATCAGAGAGAGCTGAGACAAAACCTCGAATGCATAGCCTTCGGAAAAGCCGTGGGCGCGGCTCAACGAACAAGAATGGGCTGAGGGAAGAAGTCTCTGATGGTTAGATATGGATCAGTCAAGCAAACTAATATGTTGAACGCTCCGAGACAACTAAGTACATGAAGATCGAACGGTCCCTATTTGTGAGTCTGGCGAACTTTTACACTACACTCTTGACCCACGGCACTAAAAAGCCGTGGTCTCAGCAGAGACTAGATATCCTCACGAAAAAAGTTTGCAATATCAATCTCCAACCCCAAGTGCATGGGGAATTTATTACATGTTGATTCGGAGTGAGTTCTTGTCATGATCTTGATTACCCTTGTCCGAAAATAACGTTCCTCACCGAGAAAAGACGATGATCGGTGGATGTCAGTAGACTGAATTTCAGCTCAGAAATGGGCACCGGGGGCTGAGGGCGAAGTGATACTCTGGACTAACGAGGGAATACACTTGATCGCAACTCCTTCGTCGACATCGTATCAACGACGTCAGGGGGACCAACGTGATCAGCATCCGGTCCAGATAGTTCAGTTTCGCTCTCACTTGTGCGAATTCAGACACGAGAGTTCCCATTATGGCATGCAGCTCTAGGAGGGATACTCCTTCATCGTTGTCTGTCGCATAGAGTGCGCCGAAGAGCTCCATCCACATAATTCAAAAGGGTGGAGTATCTCCTCTGAGATTATCAGAACTACGTCCCAACCAAGAGTTATTGGTACAAGCTTTGTGTTGGATATGCCTAGATAAGCTGCAACGTAACATACATCTTGGAAATGTTACTATTTGTCACACTTAGGCTACCATTCCATATCCTGAGAATGGGTCGCCGCCCAATGGCTATCGGAGTAGGTCCACTTTGCAGACCTCCAGAATCCTGTGGAGGAAATTCCTCACTCTTCCATAGACTGATCTCGTCGGATCGTCGCAGTCTGGGGGTCCATAAGAAACTAGGCCCATCAGAGTCCATCTTTTCTTCTCATCTAAGCATAGTACTGGCCCACCGGAGTCGCCTAGGCACGAGTCTGATCCAGAATTATTGGCCCCTGCATAGCAGACGCGATCTACATCGATGCTTCCAGTCTCACGAAGGTTGCAAGCTATATTTTCAGCTCGTATCTTTCTCACGAATTCCGAACCGATTTCTATCCTCTTATTTCCCTCCCGCTTGAATCCAATCGCTCCGGCCCCAACAACGAAACAAACTGAATTTGGCCCGTATGTCGTGACCTTCTGATCGGGACGCGGCAAGCAGGCCGGTTGGATGTAGTCATTGAATAAGACAGGAGTCTTCAAGAATAACAGGGCCCAATCAAAGCGGAGATTATTCGGCGCGTACTTATCGGATTTGCAGATTTTGTTGATTCCGATGCTGAACTCCTCCTGATCAATGCTAGGGATGTAATCCTGGGCGAATACCACTCGAGCTTTATTGTGATCCAGTAGTTGACCATCACCGTCAATGAAGCAATGCGCTGCAGTTAGGACATGACGATCAGACACTAGAGTACCTCCGCAATGTAGAAGCTCGCCTTTTAGATCACGCATATACAAATGGACGTACTGGGGAAATTCACCATACTTAATGTGATCACCCTTGATTATGTAGCCCTTAGTGAACTCGCTCAGAGGGGCCTTGCCACACTGGGGAAAGCCACCACCGTCCATTGAGCGTCTGCCTTCATCTAACTTCGCTGGCGGGCCGAATGAGGGGTCGGGTTTAGGATCTTTTATGGGTGCCCTTCCGAGACGTTTGGGCATCGCTGAGATTGCCCCACACTGGTCAAACATATCCGCAAGCATAGTTCTGATTCGCGTGAAGACTGGAGGCGACGGTGGTTCCCCGACACATGAATCAGGCCCATACGACAACAAGCCCATCAGAGTCCACTTTTTATTCCGATCTAAACATAATACTGGTCCCCCTAGATCGCCTGTGCAAGTCCCGGATTCAGAGTTTACTCCTTTGTAGCAAACACGATCTTCATCAATATCGCCAAACTCCTTCTTGCAGGCAACATTCTCGACACGCAGCTTGGTGACGTTTTCGGCCAAATGTAAGTTCACCCCTCTGAAGCCAAGCGAGGAATCTACCTCGCCGGATGAGATCAGATAACATGATGAACTAGGGCCGTACG
>Ga0058701_10000407_pt1 | contig 30306 bp, 21 predicted proteins | sample AgamicOrMae_FD_97039 | JGI IMG/M metagenome (GOLD analysis project Ga0058701, IMG submission 97039) | Agave microbial communities from Guanajuato, Mexico - Or.Ma.e | ecosystem: Host-associated > Plants > Phyllosphere > Phylloplane/Leaf | place: Guanajuato, Mexico | collected 2012-06-04 | reverse complement strand
GTGAAGAACTTCGGCGTTTGCGACTTTTCTCGTTTGGCGGTTACGGATTGGCGCTTGCGGCGTTGGCGCTTGTGGTTTTTGGCGCTTATGACAGCTACCCAGATTATCTACATAATTAGGACTCAAGTCGCTCGATAATTGCAACCGTGTCAAAACTGAGTACTTACAAAAACGGAGCTTGCTGCGGAGATGATTGTTGAAGGCGCTGGAATCTGGATGGACCGAAAGCCCGATCCGGTGACTCTGGCTGTGCTGAAAGCCGAGTGTGTTAGAATAGGTGCGCTGATATGTGCAGCGATGTCACTGCAATCGCCGAGGGTGTGATCTTCAGCGAGCACGAGGTGCGAACCTAAAATTAAGGCAAAAGAAATTACTAAACCACATCCTTTCGAATCCTTTACATCAATTAACATTGAGGCAACAAAAAATGGCCGAAACTTTCACTTTAAACCCACAGTCCTCGGAGTTTATAGGATCTTATTATCACAAACTTTCGTGTCACGGGCATTCCGATAGTGAAAATCCCGAAATAGATTTACGGAGATGCTTAATTACGTATAGCCGAGACATTGGCAGCTTTTTTTTTGATAAGCGAAGGCGCTACAGAATCGACATAAATCTGAATTTATTGTGATTGAAAATAGAGGTAAACAGCGTGTTTAATAGGGGTCGTTTAACTTGAATGTTTCTTTTTCCATCATCGCTGTAATTTCAAGGCAAATGCGATCTTCGGGTCAGATAAAACTGCTCGTCTTGAGCCTCGATACAGAAACGTTGGATCAAAACACACCAGCCATCACTTTTAAAGCTTTTCACAACATGGTCGAAAAAAAAACACCAATAAAAAAATAACCCGTTATTCAACAGCAACGTTTTCCTTACTGAACTTGATAACAACGAGGTTATCAGGTGAGAAATAATTAAGGAAATCTGGGACTTCAAGCAGGCAAAAATGCTGGTAGCGATCGCTATCACGTTATGCTAAACTTCTACAATCCGAGAGAAGAAAAAAATTCTGCTCCTGAATTTTTAAAGGTACATAAGTTTTTTTTCTCCCCATTTAAAGTACCATGAAGGCACTAAAAGATTCTGAGGCGTGTGTTTTAATTGTGTGGGTCAAGCATTTTTTTTTTCAATAATGCACTAATTAGATTAGCCTTTCGGAAGAAATTTATTCCACCTACAATGCCTGATACTTTCGAGCAAAGACAGGTTTTTCAACAGAGTCAAGTATCGCGTGGCATCCAAAAATATAGCGAACCTCTCGTAGTTTGACCTTAACAAGTAATTTCAGCAAGTGTTCCTAGCGGAGCAACAAAGACAAAACATTATTTCCTCATTTTTTCAGCTACTTCTCATTACTGAAGACGCTTAATGCTGCGACTTTTTCCAGCCTAATGTGTCATCTCGCAAGAAACGCTCAATCCTCCGCGATGCTGCCAACCTCACGAAACATTTATGGAAAGCTATGCGAAGTGCTACCAACTTTGTCTTCATTTGTGTGACGTTGGCAGTGCTTAGCGCGATTTCTCGCGTCTCTGCGGCTAAGCTTGCCTGCTTAAAAATGCGTTATCATCGCGAATCGATTCGAGAAGGCCTCAAGACAATCCGCACAAATTTTCAAAATTAACTGCCTTCATGAGCTTGTTGTTCACAGTTTGGATGACACCATCAGAGCACTCAAAACTCGCTAACAATTTTAATAGGCATACGATATCGTGTCTCTCACCCATTAGTCCAGCTCACTTAACATGAAATATTTTCATTAGGGCGCTCTTGAGAATGAAATAATGTTCTATGGTGGAAGAATTGGTATCCCTTAATCTTCAATAAAACGTGCAACTAAGAAACGGAAAATGTTCCTCTCTCGATTTTACACTACTTTTAAATTACACGGCACTTCTTCCGTAGCTCAAGAGAAAGAAACAAAACACGCTGTGAAGCAAATTTCCCTCATTAAAAGCGCCCTTTGCGCCCTTTATTGATAGAAAACTGGCAATATTCTAGATGACATATTTTCTCGCCTTGACATCAAATTTTCCTGGAACGGCCTCCGTTTCCAAAAACAAACTTATTTCAGGTACAAAGTTTAAGTGCTGACGAGAGCGGGCTGACCGAGCCCTTGGAAAAATCTCGAAATGTGTTTGGCGCCAGTTTCCATTATGGGAGTAGATGTTTTGAAATTACAATTTAGAGACTAGTTTTGGGATAATGGGTCACAGAATAATAGGGCACGCATCGTCCACAGCGCGGAAATCCACTTTCCCTGTATGTACCAGAAAAGGCGACCCTATTAGAGAATCAAACTGATTGAGGTACTTAGAACACTTCATATGAGCTACGACGTATTTCAATTCTGAAAGTTATCATAATCAATTTGTTGAAATTTAACCGAACACAGAGATCGTTTGCAAGACTTTTGTTTACCAAAAGTTCAGTAAATTACTGATGGGGATACAACATTTTTTCCTATCATTTTTAAACGATCTCACATCATCATAAGAGAAAAAGACGTAGAAATGCATTTATTTTCTCTAAATAATTTAAGAGGTTTTAGTCCTCCATGTTTTCACGGACACTTTTCAAAAAATTGAACAACTGCGAGAGATCTGCTAGTGACCGATATCCTTAAAGCTCGGTTCAACAAAATATGACATCCCGGCGCCTCTACAAATGTTCTCGCAAGTAAGATACTTTTCAATATTTACAATCGTAAAAGTAAGATCTCAGCTCTGTCTAAAGCTAAAATTCATCCACTTTCCAAAAAGGACCTGTCAGTAAATTTCGAACAAAGTAACAGTAACACCGTTCTTCGAAAACAGATCTGTTTATCGTAACAGACGTAGTTTTGTAGTTGTAAATATTTTCGTAACTGCTCATGCGACTACTGTAATCTGTACTAATAGGATCACCTAAAGTCCCCTGGATATCAATAGCAGGCGATTCGCTTAATATATTTGATAGTGTTTTCGGTACTATAAACATCAAACTGACGTTTAAAGTTCTCCTGTTGCCCGAGTACGAGGAAAACTTCGAAGCGAAGAAAACGTTTGATCAAAGTGGTTTGCAAGTTAATTTAGTCCGACAAAATTTGCGGTGTTCATTATTCTGACAACGTCCAAAGTGAGCCATTGAATGCACTTAGCAGGTTGTTCCAAGTTTTCGACGTTGACTAGCGAATTTGGCGTCAAGAAGCAGACAAGAGCCAATGTCGCAAGCTGGTGCGTTTAAAACGGAATACATGCGATTAAAACAACTAGCGATCTCACTTCATATCTGCTTCGAAATTGAACAATTTTCTTCAAAACGTACCTTTTAACTAACAAGATTTTCTTGAAGTGCCAAAACATTCCTCGTTTTTCTTTCAGAAAAAAATTAGAGGCGTGCTTCTCATAGCGATTCCATAAAACTTCTACTCATGGAAGATTTTCTTCTTGAGTTCTGTACCAAAAAATAAATGAAATTTCCCATAGGATCTTAAATAAGTATCTTAGGACGAACTATCAACACACGTAATCCACTTTTCAGATGTATCCCAACTAGTACTTCCGCTCCGGAACTTAATTTTATCTCAGAAATGATTGCATTAGGGGGGAAATGACGATAACCCACGTCATCGTGTTTAACAACATCCGACCTACAATGCAAAGTGTAAACGAGGAAAAACTCCGGGGGAAATCATAGCAATAAGATCATCCTGATTAGCGGAAAACAATAACCTATGACCTATAGCGTACAATGCTGCGACACGCCAGCTGAGCGTACAACCTTCAATATTCTGGTAATTTGGCTGATAGCTACGTTTCAACGACGTCAAACATTTTACGAAGAACTCAAATCAGAGTCAATGGTGTTACCAACTTTGGAAAAATGATTTCAGCCATAACTGGGATTGAAATTCCAACTAAGACACATATGATGATGCTGCACTGCATTTTCTTAAAATAGTTTAAAATTGGCAATTAACTCTGGCGGCAGCCTTAAAGGATCCATTTGTAGTGTAAACGCGGAAATTCCGGATTTGAAAACTAAATTCGCGGGAGCTGTGAGACTTGTGGGTTGTTTTGCGAGAGTATAAGCAAAGGTAGTCTGGAACCAATGAACTCTGTTTCGTCTTAAAATTAAACGCAATTAACAAGATCAGAATTCAGTGGTGGTGATATGGCCCTGATCCCCAATAAGTTCTGCTTGAACGAAAGGAGTCTCGGTTCTACAGAATTCCGCGAAACAGTTTTGCACGCACGCCCCCATATTCTGGGGATTGAACCTGTGGTATACGGTTGTTGTTTCGTGGTATCTGCATACCCCGATTCATCGATAGGTGGAGATTCATATCGACAAAATACCATCGCGATTAGGAGCTACGTCGCTAGTTCTGAAAATGGATTTTGATGAAAGCTGTCATTTCTATTTTAGGAGGCAGAGACAACTAATTCGACAATCGGAACTATGTTTAACTACCAGAGCTCTAATCACCACCCGCTAACTCGCGGCTCACGCAAATATCACCGTCAATTTCATTTCTTCAGAATATCCACTGAATAAGGCCACTTCCGGTTTCCACTTGGGCACCAGTCACACAAACGCAGAGCACTAAATTCAGATAGAGCGCAGAGCCAACACATGTTCCTTAAGAGGTCAAATTGCAAAAAAATAAGACTAAAAAATAAAAGAGAACCGGAGATGATAAACCCATAACTGCCCAAAGTATTTGGAGCGAAATTCAGCTTACGGGAAATTGAAAGGATTTTTTTCATTAAAATACGCAATTTCAAGCTTTGCAAAATGCCAAAATAATTCAATTTCAGGTTTCCAGAGGGGGTTATTTATTGATTTATGACAATACTGGACTGAAATGATCCTTTTTTTTTCTGTTGCCGAACGGCATCGCTGGGCTTTAGTGGATTCAGAGGTAAACTTTACTTCGAATAATTCATCAGGCAAGGGTTAACAAAAGGCAAAGCGGCGCGATCAAAAATATATTTTCCCTCTTGGAAACATTTCCACTTCTTTTGTGAGTGGACACTTCCCTGTGATTTCCGTTGAGCTCTTTCTCGGAATCGAATGTGGAACAGCATCCAGTGCCGAAAAGGCTAATGGTTGGACCCCCCCGAATAAAAAAGGCTTGATTACCGCGGTGTGGGTTTGGCGCCAAACGCTTTGTTTTTTTACACATTAAAAATACAAATGGCTTTGGGGCGGCCATGCGGCGCGTGGGAAACCAACTTTGTCAACGCATTAAACTTGACGACTTTCAGGCAAAATACGAAACGTGTCAAGGGGTGGACTCCGATCGGGAACGCCAACTTGTTGCCTCGACAACAGTAAAAAATGCGAGAGAATTCGGGTCATACTACTTTTTAAAAAATAGGTTTCGTCAAAATAGGGATGGTATGAATCTCAGCATCTTCGTAGAATCCATACTTTTGGCAGAATTTCTCAAAGAGCGAAAAACTAGATTAATGATTTCCCCTAAATTCGATAAATTGTTCTTCCAAGAGAGCTTACTTTTAGAGCGGCTTTGCCTGGCCCGTTTTTCTTGTGACATTTTACCGTCACTTTTAGTTTATGAGAATTCCGTTGTGATAGGCTTATGGTTCGATGCTGGATCAGTTCTCATCCACGGGAACATCAAGGTGCATGTCACTAGATGATTTCCAGGCAGAGTTGGCTGATGGGGAGGATGGCACTAGCCGCGTATACTTGGGTGGGGTGCGGTGAACCACATTCTCATCTTTCCGACCCCATGGATCCCACATCAAAAACTCCCCAGACACTCAGCCACCACCCCCTGAAATCCTCAACGTTTTTCTTTCACGCCCTATACATTTTGCAATAAATTTAGACCAATTTGTATTTTTTAGAATGCAGAAAGTCTGGGGAAAAAGTAGATATTTATAAAGAAAACTAAGCACCTCACTGTTCAGGATATATACCTGTAAAATGTTGTGGACTTGCCGAAAAACGTTGATCCTCTGGTCAAAGGTCTTGAACGATATCCTCCTTTTCTTCTTAACATCGGTAAATCGACGAAGCATTTCCTAAAGGACATAAAACAATCACATGAACCAATTTTTATCGTCGTAATTCGAAACTATGGAAGCAACGAAACTATTGACATGCCCTTATCTGATACTTCTGTTTAGTAAGTTGATATTCGAAGCGCGTCAGAAAACGGTTAACAGCTTAATTTACTCTCCAAAGACGGAAAACGAGGTAGGCAACCCGATGACATTCGTGTACTTCCGATTGCCTAATCTGACACGCCCTATGTTCGAGTTCGCTCAACGCCTGCGGTATTCCCAATTTCGTTTGGATAGCTACAAATGTTACCTGATTTTAGGGTCGGTACCGCATCCCCTCACTTGTTGCATAATACCAAGACGACCCACGACCCCAAAAACCAAATACGACTCAGCATCTGCGCGGCCAGACACGCCCTCGGGAACCCTCAGTTCTGCATACTCTCCACTTAAAGCGAGCCCCAAAAGGTCAAACAACCCTTCGAAGTGAGGCGGGGGTCTTCAACAATTCAATTTCCGCGCCTTAGTTTCGCAGAACAGCTAAATCATCGCCACGAATGTCACGACTATGCTTTTGACAGTTCCGAATTCATAGCTCTTACGCGCCCAAGTTTTCAAACGGTTGGGCGGGAAAAACTAGTTCGCGGAATACTACCTACGAAAAAGGCCCGTGCCCGCAAATACCGGTGTAAATCTACACGAGAAGGTGGGCTTGGCGCCGAAAACTCACGCTTGCCAACATAAACGCCCGACTGAGAATATCTACATAAAGCATTAGTTTCAGTAACCGATATTGCCGCCATATGTGAACAAACAACTTATTTTCAACCCATTCTAGTCTGTTATTCCCCACACAGGGTACCACCAGCATAAGGCTTGTTTGAAATTTAAGACGTCTTTCGTTGCCGAATTGACTGAATTTCGGCCGAATGGCCTCTATTTTAGATTACCTTCAAAAGTTGTACACACCAAACGGTTGACCTTCATTGATATTTGATCATTTCACTCCGGCTACTTTATGGCAATTCTGCATAACAAAATATCAAAACCGAAATTTAACCGTTACTACCAGTACCTTTTGTATTTCAGTCGATTGAGAAAGTACGGTGTTTCAATTTCAAAAACCAATGCTCTAAGTTTTGCCATAACGGTTTTTCCCAATAATCAACTAACTGTAGGCAGCGAGGGGTAAACACGAGAGAAATTGAAGGCTATACAAAACTTTCGGAGGATCAAAGAAATTCGCCAAACAATCAATGTAATGAAATGAACTGCTTTGATCTTAAAGAAGGACTCGGGTTTACCAACTGCGCCGGAGAGGGTTTCAACCGAAAATTAACGATTAAGACTCATAAGCCTATTATGTATCTCATTCAAATTTTGTGTTAATTTCCTCAAGAACCTCGCTAAAACTCACTGATTGGCAGGGCACACGCTGCTTTGACAAAACTTTCCCCTTTCAATTTTCATACTCTGTAATTACAGGTGCCTGTCACCTACAAACTTAAAGACAAGTTATGTTATTAAGAGGCTTTAAACGAAACAAAACCGAAGGGAATCATTTTAATGATCACAACAGACAGTTTCCGATAGTGGTTTAATGAAAACTAAACGGCGAACGAGCAAAAGAAACAAATCTGAAGAACGATTTCACCTAATTACAAGTTAATTAGTAAACTTATATTGGATCTCACTACACTCAGCTGATGTTTAGAAAGTGTCTTCCTGATTCAAATCCGAGCTCACTCGCTTTACGATATCAAGTTGTCGAGAAGCAAGATAAATGGGCACATCGTGGCACAACGGCGTTACAGAACCATTCACGGTATCGTGGAGCTATTTGTGTTATAAAGCAAACTTAGTTGATATTTTAGCAGGATGTACCGTACAACTAAACAGACGTAATCGTTAAGGAATAGTGTAAGTGCAACACGACAATGTGGGAGAACTTAGAATAACGGAATATTTCCTTAATAGCAATCTCGTGGGCTCCAAAGGATAACGTCCACATGACACACGAAATGGGTAATGAAGTTTTGGAATGATTTCAATTTACATTTCGGCTTGAGGCGGTGTTGCGTTTTCCGCGAGGTCCAGACTTGTGTCATTACTGCAGCGTGCTTTCGATCGGCAGTGTAATTCAAAGACTTGTACAAAAAAACAATCATTACATTTTTATATATTTAGCGATGCCGATCGGCAACAGAAAAAAAATTGAGGATCTTTCCAGTTCAGTATTGTCACAATTTAAAAAATATCTCCCCTCTGGAAACATGAAATTGAATTATTTAGGCATTTTGCAAAGCGTGACATTGCTTATTTTAATGGGAAAAATCCTTTCAATTTCCGTCAAGCTGAATTTCGCTAATTGAGTTGACAAGTTGGTAAGAGACTTTTGGTGTGGAGGGTAACTATAGGCCCGCGATAATGATCCGCTGATGCGGCCTTCCTTAAGCAGCTCAAAAAGAAAGCGCAATACCCAGAAATAAGCTGCGGAAAGTTTGAACCTACATTGCGTTTACTGTCTTTAATAGGGCCGCACAATGGCTGTAAACAGTGTGAACTGATAAACCCCATTATTAAAGCGGGAGTGAAAGGCAGCTCTGATGCGCCCCCGCAAAGCTCAAACAGAACCAGCGCCTAAGTGGGATTATTAAAATGGTGAGCATCCAACACTTTCAGTTTCAACATTTTAACTAAACTAGTATTTCAAAAGAAGGTCCCTACTGTAAATTTTGTAGGTTCAGTTTTCTCGTGTTCCACCTTTGGTCACAGAGCGGAGCGGAAGCAATAAAAGGCACAGGGCACCTAACCATTTTAACCCACTACCGCCCAGCGATGCCGATCGGGAACGGAAAAAAAATCATTTTATAGGATCTTTTCAGCTCAGTTTTGTCACAATTTAAAAAATATCACCCCTCTGGAAATTTAATAATTAGGCATTTTCCAAACCTCCAAACTGCGTGTTTTAGTGAAAAAAAAATCCGTCTGATTTCTCTTAAGCTAAATTTTACTCCAAATACTTTGGGCTGTTATGGGTTAACCTAACTTAACGGTCACCTGGCCCGATGCTGTTCTTCCGCGTGTGGACCTCACGGGTGGGGATAACGATTTCAGCTTTCGAGGCTCGAGAGATCAAGGAAAACAGGAGGGTTGTAGGCTAATCCCATGCATCGAGGTTGCTTCTCGCTAAAATGATCGCGCGAAAAGCAGGTGCACTCTTGGCGTATGTAGCGTAAATCGAAAGCAACCCCTTTCTAAGAAAAGATTTGTGAGGGGGCAGAGACAAAAATATCCGGCGCGAAATAAATTGGATCGGAAATTCCTCTCCGGCAGGAATTTTTGACATACTGGGACTAGCAAATATACTAGAAGAGAGTGCTTCTTTGAGAAATTCACGTGTTTCACACGGGTCAACTACGATCAAAGAATATTTCTCCCTTACGAATTTCCCGTACATCAAGCAATGCTTCTGCTTTCAGCAAAAAGGGTCGTTTTCAAGACACTTTCTCGTGAGGTCTCCGGATGAGTCTATTTGGGGTCCTTCTTTGCCATTTCCGAGATGAAGCTACCTTTTGAAATAGTGAAATTTAATCTAGCTACTCTTGTAAGCCGAAATAAAAAGGCTGAAGGGAGGTATCAGATACGAGGTTATGTTTGAGCACGCTGAAAATGACTGTAGTCCATATTTGACCCAAATAACTCCGATTCGACTGGGAAAATCACGATTCGCACAATCCTAAGATATCGAAACTTTCAAACCATGGCTCGTGTATCGTTCTGTCTTCGGTAAATCTGTTCGCGATCGAAGAGCGACTCCGTTGAGCGGAGTGCTAGCAATAAGGCTTACCTGCAAGAAGCTGTGCCGGATGTCCTCTTAATGGGTTCACGGAGCTCTCGAATAATTCGTAGAATAAATGAATCTCACGCTCTTCCATAATCCTGATGAAAAACCTGCGCATGTCACAAACGAATAAGACAAGGCCGATTTCGCTCGCGAAATTCCATACGGAAAACCTATCTTGGATTGCAAGGCGTATTTAACTTGCTCTACACAGGATTTATCTAAAAAATATGAATATTACAATGGCTTACCAAAAAGTAAAATTTTTTAGACCGTCAAACTCATTAAAATACAGCAAATACCACAGAATTCATAAGCACTGAAGTTTGCGAAATCGACAGTTTTTTAACAAATGAAGAATGAAATGAAATGAAATGACACGAGTTGATGGGATTTGATCGAACTTTAAAAATAAAGAAAAAAAATTCTCTGTTCTACTGCACTCTTAGCGAGCTTTTCAACCGCTTCACAACGAGATTCTGAAGGGTCTCCGCGAGAAAACATTACACTGAAATCAGTTAGGAACACCTTGAACCGAAAACGCAAACTTGAGTAGATAATCACCTCTGATCACATCGTCTGAGTCCGACGTTTCCAGTTTCCGAAGGCTCCGCCAAGTCGGAGACGGCTTCGCGTCGCAAATGTTTCGAGATACAGGAATATGTTCGACACGGAAGTTGTCGAACAAAGTCGGTACTGCAGGAATTTGTCCGACATGTAGTTTGTTCCACATGGACGTTGTCCCTCCAAGTCGGTGTTCAAGTCACCGACAAGTTATCCGATACGGAAAGTCATTAACAGGAAGCTGTACTTTTTCGAAATGGCGTTCAGGGGCACCCTGCACACGGTTTGCCGCTTTCAACCGCGAATTTATTCGTTCAATGCAAAGCAGTCAATGCTATGGGGATGTGCCTTAAAACTCCCACGTTCCAGTCAACGCCTCATTTCAAAAAAACTACCCATCCATTTAGATATCCAACATATTTAATTAAATAAGGAAGTGTCTATACGCCCGCCAGCGGAAAGCATGCCAGTCAGTGCCACCCTTAATACCTTCGGAAAAAAAAACACCGTTGTGTCGTCGATTTAGTTGAGATGTTAGCGTACCAAGCATGCCAACATTGCTTTCATAAGTTGAATTTCTTTGGCTAAATTTTAGTCCCCGTTCAAAAACTACCATTTAGCCGCTAAGCGGTAGATTTTAATAAGAATGTGTGTCAAATACTAGTTTAAATTGGATTTTTTTCTTTCAGAAAGAATTTTAGTGCCGTCAGTATTGTCTGAACTGCCACAGTTACGTCTCTGCGACGCAGACGCGAAATAATGTGGCTGTCAAAAACAGATGTTTCCTTCCGTCCAAAGAGTTTTTTTCGTTTTCATAGTTCGATCCTTATTTTTCAGAAACAAAAGGTTATGGGCCCAGAAGCCTAGTAGTTGAGAGTTTAAGTCAAGTGAAAATTTCCCAAGAAATGGATCTCGTACAACACTTGCAGCCTCCGACAAGCGCAAAGGATTGGCCGATCTGGACACGGAAAATTCGAGATGTCCTGGACTACCATGCAGGTACAAGACGTGATAAACAGGAAACTGACACCGCCCTTGCTCCTGGAAGACGGAGCAACGCCGGAAGAAACAAGACGACTTTACAGCTAAGTCAAACACCTTTCGTAAGGCAAACACCTATGCTAAGCCCATCATAAGTTGTTCCATTCCGGAAAATGTCTACCAAGAGAGGGAGGTCACCTTCCAAAATTAGGCTTCCAAGAAAATCAACGGATCCCTGCCTTTACTCAAGAGAGAGAGAAGGGCAAAAACTCGTGTTAATTGTGGGTGTTGATGACGGTGTTTGAAACCTCGCTGTGCTATGAAGCAGCCAGAACGCTGCAGCGAAGGCACCGACAGTGTTGGCCTAGTTCAAAAAGCCTTATCCAGAGATAGATGGGCAAATACTAGTATTAGTTGTGTGTGTTGATGATGGTGTTTGAAAGTTGGCTGTGCTATGAAGCAACCAGAACGCCGCAGCAAAGGCACGGACATTGTTGACCTAGTTCAAAAAACCCTATCCAGAGAGAGAGAGATGGGCAAAAACTAGTGTTAGTTGTGTGTGTTGATGACGGTGTTTGAAACCTCACTGTGCTATGAAGCAGCCAGAACGCCGCAGCGAAGGCACCGACAGTGTTGGCCTAGTTCAAAAAACCCTATTCAGAGAGAGATGGACATAAACTAGCGTTGGCTGTGGGTGCTGATGATGGTGTTTGGAACCTCGCTGTGCTATGAAGCAGCCAGAACGCTGCAGCGAAGACACCGACAGTGTTGGCCTAGTTCAAAAAAGTATCTGTGGCCTGAAACAAGCTCCTTGGCGTTGCTGCCGTTGCTGTCAGAAACAGAAGTTTTCTTTCGTCCAATTAGTTTTTTCGTTTCCATAGTTCGATTCTTAATTTTTCAAACACAATACGTTCGAACAGGGACGACGACCGCGGACTGAGGGATCGAATGGCTGGGCATTACATCGCCAGAGCATACCATTCACAGATATTATTTTCATACGTTAGATTTCTTCGGCTGAGCGCTCGGTCTCGTTCAAAAAAAATCCCTCTGACCGCTAGGTGGTAGTTTTTGAACCCCGACGGCGGCTGAAGGTCGGAAACGGTCGGGCATTACCTATATCGCTTTACCGACTGCATCGCCGAAGGACGTAAACACCGAAACTTCATTAAAATGTTCGATTTCTAAGGCTAGGGGTGGTTTTTTGACGGGCGGCGACTGGTGTGACATGGCACAGCCCCACTGCTGCAACTGCATGGACGGAGGACTTAAAATACCGAAACTACTTTAAATTGTTTGATTTTTAAGGTAGCGGAGATTTTTGAGCGGGGGGCGCGTGTTACCGGGCACACCCTACAGCGGCATCGGCTGTGCCATCCAGCCCCTTCCATCGGGAAGGGTAGACAGCCCGCAACACAAGGGACTCAACCGGTTTAAAGAACTTCCTGTCGGTGACTTGCGTATCGATGACACCGATCGAACAACTTCCGTGTCGGTCAACTTACGTGTCGGACGAATTCCGCCATTCAAATATTTCAGGCAAAACGCTTCCCGGCTGGAAAAAACTTGTCTCTCACCGCAGCCGGTCTAGGGTGATATCCTGCAATAAACAAACACGTGTTAATCGATTTGTACCAAACAGTTTCAACTGATTTCTTCGACTGCGCTTGTAATTTACGGCCTCCAAAATTAATGGAATTAATAAAAGACTGAAGCAGGATTTCGATGAAATGTGACCTTTGTCATATCTAGATAGGTTGTATTTTCTCGGCATTTCGGTAAACAAGAAAAGAAGACCTAGATGAAAATATAAAGGGTTACGACAGAAAATAAATAAGTACTGTTTCAAATAGGCGTCTGTTTGCAAACTTCGAGCATAATAATTAATAGAACGTTGAAATTTAATTATCACTGTAATTATTATTATGGGTGTTCTGTTGCTACTGACCCGAAATGCAATTCAAATAGGGAAACTTGAACACACCTAACTAACCTAATGCATTAATGGGATAATGGGAGGTGACTTGAACGCAAGGAACCGAACCTAATACATTTTATATGAGGCAGCCGGGTCAATAGACGGGCCTATTACTCATCATTGATGCTGAAGAAGCTTCAACGCACAGATTGAATCATTCACAATTGTGTGTTGCTTTCGCTGATACATAACGTGCGATAGCCAAAACGGCTAAACAGGGAACTCTGTATTGTAACTTCCAAAATTGTATACAACTATGACGAAGTGCTTAAAAAATTCTTACCATAAATATGCATTTTTTAATGTAAGCCTGTTACCTATTAACGTGCAACTCCTCCAATTCGCAGGCGCACGGGCCACAAGTGTATTGATAAAGAAATGTCACAATTGTAATATTAGCGTTTAATTTCAGATCCGGACTCGTCGTGGGGAGAGCCGTGGGAAGACCCGTCGTGGCCTGAAGTAGGTCCTCCGGCCCAGATCCTCGCCGATGACGTCCTCCAAGAGGTGTCCCGGCGGTCCCCGGGGCCGGGGCCGTTCGCCATCAACCGGTGGCCCATTCTGCACCCCGCGCGCGGTCTTTTGGTGGGGCTAGGCACGAGGAAGCGTCATCCACCGTACCATCCGGTGCCGAGGTTTCGAGGGGCGACTGACATGTCCGATTTGAACTGGGACTTCCCCGATGGACCACGGGTCTCAGGCAAGTTTCCGAATACCATATTTCCTTGTCAAAACAAGATAATTTTTTTTTGCGTTCTTAAGCCCGCCTCTTTTCGGAAAAGGGCATTTAAGTTTTTTTTAAATTTTTTTGTTTATGTTTATTTGTTTTTTTACGTTTTTTGTAATTTGTTGATTTTTTCTAGGCGCGACGAAGGAGCCGCCTATTGTTTTCGCTTTTCCCTTTTTTTTTCTTCTTCGGGCAACATACAGCCCCTTATGGCAGCTCCCAAGATCTCTATAGGATTTTGATTACAATGAACCAAAAGATGCGTCTTGAAATTCCAAGAGCGATGGCGTAAAGCTTAGGGTACCTTCAACGCGTGGTTTCTCCGTTAATCGCGGTTTTCTTCTAAATTTTTACATGGTTGCATACGTAACCAAGGCTGGGCTCGTTTTTTCTTTTTTTTTCTTTTGCAAGACATTCAAATAATAATAAAAAAAATAGAACATGTTTAAAGAATGCTACTCTCATGTTTAAGACAAAATTTTTTATAATTGGATTTCAAAATTATCCATCAGCATGCAGAAGAGACAAAATCGTTTCAAATTCGCCCGTATTAATGGATAATAAAAAAAAAATCCGGCGTGACGCTGGGTTGATTTGCATGTTCCTACGTTTCAATTATCCCGTCTCGCACAGAGCACTCAAGTTATTTTTTTTGACCCATTTATTTTTTGAAAACGTACTTCTGAACTGACGTTAAATTTGTTTCGAAACTATTTCAGGAGCAACAGAGAGATCGCGGAACGCCAAAGCGAGGACATACAGTGCCGGCGAGCTGCTAAACTTACTTGTCGCCGGTCGGAAAAACAAGGAGGAAACGTCCGCAGGGAACGGCATCAGCCTGCGATACGGAATGAGCCGATGAAGAGGACAAGTCTTCCCAAAATCTGGAGAATCCATTTTATCAGCGAAAAATCTCATTGCGTAGATTTTCCAAACTCTCAAGAACGTAAAAAAAAACGCCAATCCTGAGTAATTCATCTTAGAATTTGGTCCTGGCGTATCATTAAATATAACACGTGCTTGCTCACCTAAAATCACGGAAAATAAACTTCAACAAATCTTCCCTATGTACCATCTCATAATTTCTAGCACTGTATTTCGGATACATCTACCTTAGTGTCAATAGATTTTAGGTTAACTCTGCGGTACGAAACTGTCAATTCAACGGACTTCATATGTAATGAATCGATGAACCGTATTTTCAGAGCAAAGACCAAAGATGTTAACTTGAATGTCTGTCAGTGTTCATCTTTTCGAATAAATTGTGGTCTACATTTAGGACTTGGCGTTTCAAAATGTCTATTGAGTCCTAAACGTTGTCAATCTAAAAAAATTGACATACCGAAGCATCAATTAGTCGATCTGAGGCCGAAATTTCAAAATATTGTATTAAACAAACGTGGAAGATTTAATGCTAAAATTTTATAAAATGGTACCGGTAATAAGCGACTAAACAATCTTGCAGTAGGACAAGTTGAGGCCGCATTTCAGTCTCTAAAACGCAATTTAAAAGGTGATTTACGGCGTCCAGTCAAAATTTGAGATGGGTCGATAGAAACGCATGGGAATGATGAGGATTTATCAGGATAAGTTGGAATTTCAAAAAAAAAATGCAACAAAATAAAAGGAAAAGAGAAAAAAGAAAAAAATGCAACAAAAAAAGAAGGAAATGAGACAAAAAAAATACAGAGTACCTCTTGAATTCAAAGTGAGGCTTGTTCTTGATATGTACTGTAGCCCAAACTTCATTGAGGTGAGGAGAGGGAAGGCTAGGTTGTCAGAACTGCAACAATTGACCAACTTAAGGGGCAACAAGAATCCCCAAAAAATTAAATTATTCCTCTCAATATGAATCATGATGGCAGAAATCATTGCAAGCAAACACTGTATCAAAATTTTCAACATATTTTTGTGGGGTCCTCTCTCTGGCTAAACATGAAGCTATGAATAGCAACAAACAGAAAAAAATTCTGAAGCTGAGCTACATTTCCTGTGAATAAAGTCTTGTAAGCATCAAATTTCAATATTGAGCAAGACTGTTGAAAATGACTTCCAGGTGGCATCACATTCATACCTAAAAAAATTATTCTACCCCAATTGAAATGGTCCAGAAGCAATGCTTGGTAATATGACTTGCATTCATATTGAAGAAGAAACTTTCAGCATAAGAGCTTTAAGGTCCAAAATAAAAATCTTGGCTACCAGGGTCATAATTCAAAGCCATTCCCTGCCAACGCTTCTTCCCATCAAACCATGCTAGTACACTCATGCGTAAAGGACTTCTTAATACAACAGCCACTAGCTGTTTGTCTAGATGTTGTTGCCTGCTTAGAAACTATAATCAATGGTAAAAATCTCAATAATAGGTCAAACTGAAATCATAGTATGGCAACATCATACATTCATGAAACATCCTATGACTAACACCGGATCAGGGCTCAATCTTTGCAGTCAGTGTACGGTTTGCACTAAACACCTCCAGCTTTGTTTAAAATGGCAACTTACACAGCAAATAGCAAGCCTCTCTAATTTTTTCATAACCAAATCAGCTGTTTGAGTGGTTTGCACGAAAACCAGTAGTGAGAGAAATTTAAAAACTACCAAGAAGTTTAATGTCTTACATGTGGGAGTAATGATAAACACAGGTAAAAGTCGCGGAGGATAATCATAACGAGCAGGATGGACAGACATCGCGAGCAACTAACCTTTTGAGAGGGGACGCAATATTCGATGTCCCATGCCGGAGCTCAGCACGAGGAGACGCCCACTTCACGAAGTCACATGCTGCGGGCATAACAAAGACATAACCGCCAATAAACACTTTTACTTTTTCACAGGATAAAAAAAAAAAATGCGGAAAACGGTGATAAACTCGCAACGGAGCTTGTCAAATACTCAGAATCGTTCACGTCACTTCGATAATCACTAAATAAATAATAATCCACCTTGCTAACGAATGGGCGTCCATAATCGAATCGTGCGTACCTCGGGATCTCGGTTTGGCCATGGTTTTGCCTCAGTACTTGCTACAGTACAGAAAATGCGGTCTTTGGTTACAGCACATACCTTGAAAAAAAACAAACAGAACCGTTGATACTTTCCGACGACACCGGCAAACACTTTAAAATGGCGTTTGTTAAACCTGATGAACAAAATCATCCACAAATCATCCCACTTCACGCATCTTCACCTGATTCGGACAAAGGGTCAACCGTGGAGCTAAAGTACCTTAGCTCCACGGGTCAACAGTCAACATGCCGTCCAAGTACCAATTACTGCCACTAGAGCGCGCTGTGGTCAGATGGGTCAGATGTTCCCCTCCATTCCTCTCCCTACTTCCCCCCTTCTTCCCCCTTGGTTCTGAGCGACGGGGCGGGTATTTAAAATCGTTTCCAGAGTACTGGTATTCATTGACATAATTATGGGAAAATGGGCATACAGTTTTAGTCATAACTACTTGAAATAACAGAGATAAGTCCTCGAAAATGAGGTATCTGAGATGGAGCGGGAAAAATGCTGCTTGTGGTGTTCTGGCATTAATTAAATTTCAAACGCGTTCTCAAGGTCTCATCGCACATTCAAGTCATTTTTTTAGAAGATGAATTACATCCGTCGACAGTATTGTGAGAAAAACGAAGGTTCAAGTCTTCAAAAATATATTCTGAAAAAGCGGTGACTGCGTTTACTGCGGTACGGCCGACGCTAGCCGGTTCTTCATAATAATCCTTCTAGTTCAATTTTAACCCGTGTTGCGCATAATTCTGTTGTTTAATGCAAATATACCATGAAAAAAGGCCTTCGAAAAATAAAACAAACCTTTTGAAATACCGGTACCAGTATTGTTGAGACGCTGTCTCAAATTCGTGATAGATAGCACTAAGGTGCTCCTATATAGGCGCACCTCGGGGAGGCATAGGAGACAGTTTGGAGTGGCGGAAAATGCGCAGCGCAGGTTTGTAAAGAGCTTGCGATAAAAATACCGGTGAGCAACAGATTCAGAAACACTGATGAAAAATTATGCGAGAATAACCATGTGCTCTGAACGCGGGTTCTACGAGTTCTCGAGGCGTCACGCAAAAGCTACTTCGCACCAGTAAACATACGCATACCGGTAATCCTTGCAACTCTTGGTACTTTGTCGACCCAGGAAGGCAAAGAACTGCCTAGAAAGAGCTTCCAACGCGCTTTTTAAAAACGGAAAGGGTATCGAAAATTCGGTTTTAAAGGACTTTTTGTCACTCTTCAAGGTGTATGTTAACAGCACACCAAAACTGCTTTTGAGCAGGCAGTTCACGTGAGATACAATAATTACCTCCACCCTAAAAAAAAATCCTCCACACTATGCGTTTTGTTATCGCATCGACATCCCTCTCGCATATAAAAGGGCGCGTCCGAAATTCAGCCATCAGAGCAGAATCAGCGCGTGTCGCGCTATCGGTGAAGCTTAAGAAGCGCTTTCGTTGAAATCGTGAATTCATTTTCACGTAAATGCCCGATTTAAAAGCACACCCTCTGCTAGCTTAGCTCCGATTTTTGTTTCCTTTGATATTGTCATCAAAGACCATTCAGACGAAAAAAAGAAGTTAAAAATGTAAGCGGGCTGGAGCCCGCGACTCCGATCGCCCAATAGGCTACCGTATCTCACTTCGAGTAGACACGCTCAGCCAATTGCGCTGAGGAGTGGGTGTTCCGCAGCGAACCCGCTTACAGTTAGACTGCATGCTTACCTTAGCTTATAAATTGGCTTTCAAGCCAAAATACTGCTACAGAGATTTTCATTCAGAATGAAACCGTAGGCTTAAGGTCAGCAAGCGCTAAAGAGCATCGGAGGCACACAATGAAGTGGCTCAATTTTTTTAAGTAACTTTTAAAACATGTTAGACGTTGGACTTTGTTGTCATCGTACAACTACTTTAGTGACTAACCACTGTTTTTCTTTAGTGGCTTAAACATGTATCGTCAACCGATCCGTTGATTCTTTTTCATAAAAATATCGACAGTCACGGTGATGCCATTTTAAGTTCACAATGACCGGACAGATAATCATGGAAAACCTGAAAGAATAATAATAAAAACAATAGAAGTTTGTCCGTCAGTCCTAAGTTTAAAAATTCAGAGTAAATAAAATGAACTCATCGGGTAGCGTTAGTCATTCTGAGGTCACAATACACCTCGAAGTAATGGACCTAATACCACTCTGAATGATGACTTCTTTTGCCATGTACATATTTTTTTTCTGGGCTTGAAAACTTATCCTGACTCACCTTTATCTGCGAATGGTCGTACACCTACCGGTAGTTAAGTTGCAGGAACACGCTTAAAAGTCATGGATACCTTTTCTCCATTTATCAAAGAATATTTCACCAGGTGACTATTTCGAGAATCTTCATCCTTCATCTGACTCCCTGAAGGTACAGCTTCCGCGGCGAGGCAAGTACGCGGTAAGAGGAAAATTCACTAGTGCTTCCTCGAACACGCGATGATGATCTGCCTGGGATGTGGATACAACTTACCGGCATTCATTGCTTTGCACAACCAACAAAGCCAAAAAAGTCTTTTCATGTGCAGCATGCGATATTTTCACGATACTCTGTGAACTGATGAACTGTTGAAGACGCAGAATAGCAGATGATGTTGCGCTTACTAAACCTCCATTTCCAGAAAGCATTTCAGTCGTTTCCACAGAAAAAAATATGATTTTTGATCCCTTACACGAAGACTGACTCCTTCAATCGGTAAAGCAAAATACTCCCTTTGCTGTTTTCTGCAGTGCAGTAAATTAATAATTAAACGAAGATAAATCCTCATTCCTGCTACCTGCTCCGGAATCGAATGTATGTGATGTAAATATCTTTGATCATTTCTGCTACTAAAAGAACTTATAAACTAGCAGAGACAGTGATCTTTCGTACGAAAAATAAGCCAGGTATCTTCGGAGATACATCAGAACTGGGAATACTGGTAAGTAAAATGAGTAAATAAAGTCTTCGGTACAATCATTTAATTCGATAAATCCATTCAAACATTTGTAATCGATTTTCTTTAGAAACGTACACATTCAAAGGAGAGAATAGGAATTTGTACTCAGAAAATATTACCGAGAACAAAAGCAGAACCACTGCGACGTTGTTGCGGGTTGTGGGATCAGGTGTGAGCAGGGAAACTACCCAGAGACATCAAAGAAGTGGCCACTCCAGTGTTTTGAAACATAGCTACAAAAAACGTGGAACACGAAAGAACAATTGAATTTCACATTGACAAAGTCAAAACGGGATTCCAACAAACAATTGCAGTATAATTACTACCCTATCAGGGTTTCCACGTGCGAATTACATTTGGGGTCAGAAACTGATTAACGTAGTAGAAACCCCGTGGATACCACGTCGAAGCCTTGATGGGAAAACTTGACGCCAAAGGAACACGTTGAACAATTAGAACCGCACAGTCGTGTGTGCATACTCCGGTAGGTACAATCCTATACATACAAAGATCCCGGACTTTGAACACACACTAACAGCGAATAGAAAGAAAACTGCCGAATAGTCTGGTATAATCCTAAACATTTCATGGTACACTAAGAGAAGTTTTAAGTCAGTCTGTCAGATACGAGAAATTTGAAAGGAATTTGAGATTGTAAACGTTCCCATGAAAAGGCCAAAAATCGATCCACATTCTTAACTGGAATATTAACTGAAACGTTAAGTTCAAATCTTTTAAGGTTTCACAAATCAAAAAGAAAAAAATGTATGCAACAATGGTCTGTTGATTTTTTCAAGATTCTAAGAGCAGAATGTATTTTTAATTAGGCTTGCTTTACAACCGTCCATTCTTTTCGTAAAATAATGCTAGCGACAAACTTTTACTTAAAGGAAATATTGTAACTAAAAGTTTTCGAGTAGGTTACGTTTCTTTACGGAGTTTCAAGATTTACAAATGTTTTCCAAAATGCTCGATTCATTTAACCTTTCTCAAATATTCTCATCGATTGAGAGATAAGTCCCTATCCTGCAAATAGGCTGCTCTTACAAAACTGGTTCAAGGTGCTTGATTTCGACTATAATCAAACTTTTGCGATGGGAACAAACGATTCATGAGGGCGGTTGACAGGTTTCGGAGTATTTGTGCACAAAAACATAAGCATTCAAAATTTTCAACCCTGCTTTGAAGCAAACGCGATGCGGAGGATTTTACATAAATATGAAATATAAACTATCGAGGAAGAGCGTACAAGAAAACCTTCATGTAGGTTGAAACAAGAAATGCATCCGTTAGTTTATCTCACACAAACTCATTTCACGTAATAATATCTTTCCAGGTAATTATCTTACATATGTGGTACCAAAGAAACGCCTATGTACAATCTCGGTAATCAGACCCACCAGCCGGCACAGTACCGAAGAAAATCTATAAAATCTCATTCTATACACGTGTTTAAGTATATATGTACAATATAGGCCTGCCACAAAATGAAAAAATCTGGTTTCAGCACCGGAAAAGGAACAAAATATTGGTTTTCTCAAAGGTTAAACGGATCCTTTCCAAGCACTTACCTACTTCATTATTGTGAACGCAAGCTCAAATAGCTAGAATAATCAGTCTCAATTCTGACTCAGTTTTAACCGCAACCTTAGCAGGACTGCCACGCGAAATCCACACAATAATCCTCGTGGAACTCTAAAAAGGGAACTTATTCATTTAACGCGTTGATTTTTCATCCATCTACATCTTTGTGGTTAGCTTCACTTGGAGATCATCACATTCATAAATTCAAATTGATAAGTACTGGACTTCAAGTGTTTCGTCTGAGTGTCGACACACACACTATCAAATCGTGCCTTTCACTATAATTTAAGATCAGCTCTTAGAAACCAGTGCTATAAAGAGTGGATCACCACATGTCGCAATTCTCGTTTTCTCGAAAAAAATACGCTGCAAAAATTTAGGCCTGTTAAAGTATTCTCACAAAATTGGAATCAAGGGAAATTTACCCCATTTTTTTTCAATAAAAAAAAAACTCAAACATGTAGTGGGACGATCCTGGGGTAGAGATTATACATTCCAATCTAGAAGCGATAAGTGAACATAAAGGGCAACCGCCGACGATAAAAAAAAATTAAAAAAATTAAAAAATTAAAAATTAGCTCGCCTTAAGCTATCCCAACCGTCAAAATATAAGAAAATCTAAAAAAAAATGTTGGACTGATTTTTTCTATAAAGGCAAGGGGTACTCCAACGTTTTTTTTTAATTATTTTTTATTTTTTTCAACAAAAAATTTGAAGGGAAAAAATGTCTACATGAAATCGTTTGGTCGATAAAATTTAAAGGAAAAGAAAGGACTAAAATTTCCTTGTTAAGGATTTAAACGAAAAGAAGATTACCGCCCCTCATACCTTAATTAGTCCCCAAAATTACTAAAATAAAAACAAACAAAAAAAGCACTCGTTTTTCCAGGTCTCTTTCCGAATAGAACCATGGGATCTTGCAAATATGCTCTTTACACATCCTATCTAACGAACCCACGCCTAGAACACTGTAAATCGAGCGCTGTCGCTGCGCCGCCATTGCCTCTCCTTTCCCTTGCTGTCCTTTCATAAGTTTATCTATATTTTTAGACAGAAAAACAAGTTCCCTTTCCTGAAAAGTTATAAAAATTTTAACGGGACGAGGAACAGAAATTTGGCACGTGATTAAAATGGGCGGCACAGCGATAGTTGACGAGATACGATAACCTAGGCGCAAGTTCGAATCATAGGGTGGTTTACGAGCACATCCGCGAGATCGGATAGTTCGGAGGTATCGCATTGAGATATGATTCCTTAGATAAGAGATTACTTGAACAGGCCTTTCACATATAATTCTATGGCATCGCGAAAGAAACATTATTTGTTGTGTCTACAACTCGATATCTTTACTGTGATTAGCGTTAAAATCACTATCATTGAGGAACATACACCTATAAGTAGTCAGCGAATCAAAAATTAAATTCGTTGCTGTGTGTTTCGTGAAAATAGGGTACACGCTTAATTTGTACTTCCTAAGACTTATACTCTTTAAACGTAGAGAAAAAAGAGTAACTTTGAACATCTTCTAAACCTCTGCCGAAGTTCGATGTCTAGTGCTGACTTAGTAATAGCTGCTCCAACTCATCAGCTGATCGTAGAAGGAATGCAGCTGATTCTCGGTAACCGGTTATCAGCTGGCGAACAGCAATAATTTCTGTTGAGTTCAGCTTATGACTGAGGAGCGGTTTTGTCGGGTTCGATTTCATACTGAGATCAGTAGGACCTGAAACAGTTAAACAATGTTTTAGACAGTGCACATCACACGGTAAAGAATTTTCCCCGTTTCGTAGGGTAATACCGGTAATCTTCATACTGAGACAAAAAATCGCAGCCTAGGGGAAGTTTTTATTACTACGAAATTTTTCGAGGACACTTATGAACAGCCCACATTTAGCAAGACTTACGACGGTAAGACTTTAAGTAACGTCTTACCACATTTGTCAGACATTCCCAATAACCAAATTAGGCATAGAAAAGAGTTACCGCTTTAAAAGCTTTCCATAAAAATATTTTTTTTTAGGAGAAAACAGGCCGATTTGGCTGTTTTCAAAAGACGAGCAGGAGAGTGACTTGAACGATGGACAATCACCTAAATCGCATTATAAGAAACAAATTTGACAATCATAAGAAATGAATTCGACAGCGGTAAAATCGACTTTCATGAAGCCCTTCTTATGCGTAAACTGCAAATTAAAACCAGAAAAATCAGTATCCCCTACAATTTACGATACATAACTTCCATGAGCCAACATTGCACATGATAGAAAAAAAACAAATCACTCGTGAATGTTTGAAAGGTAAATTTGAACAGTGAATCAGTGAAGTGTCTAAACAAACTTTAGACGTATATAGCCCAGCCAACTAAAACGTTGTGCACATCTACGAAATCTCAGTAAAATTTGGTTGGTCTTCGGAACACTTCCATTGAAATGTTGCTCGAGGAGAAGTAGCTGGTTTTGAGACTTATCGGCCTTACCGTTACTGACAGGAGGTGGATCGTTGTTGTTCAATGGAGGACTCTGGAAATTGTTAACAGGCGGTGGAGGAGGTACAGCTGCGCGGGACTCCCCTGTACGCTGAAAAGCTTGCGAAAAGTTTGGCCTGTAGACTGTTGTAGGTGCTGCAGGCGGTACACATCCATTAAGGGCGGGAACAGGCGAACTGCACAGAGGAAAATAATTTTAGAACTACAACTGGTCGACACTTAAGAGATTCGCGACCGGCCCGATCCGTGGGACGGGTAAAAAAAAATGCTTCAAAAACCTTGAATTTTGAAGGATCTATTAGATAAATTTATCTCAAAAATTCACCCTGTCTTGCTTTCAAACGAGCTCAAGAGCTCCAAGAACACGCATAACGCAAATTTTAATACAATATTGCTAAAACAAGCTTTTTAAAGATAGTTAGTGTCGTTCTTTGGTCGGTGACACCCACATTTTATTTTTTTCAATTTTCCACCTTGAAAAGAGTATAGGTTTTGTTTTGGAGAAAATTCTTATCACTCAAACATAGCGTAAACCTAAAAAAAAATCACAGAAACAAAGCAAGTATGTGCGTTTTCCCATACGAACAATGTATAATTTAATCCGGTTTATTTCAAGATAAAGTTCGGTGACAGTTGGTTTCCGGGTGAGAAATGGATTTCGCGTGTCTTAAAGAGCATGCCACAGAAATTTGAAGCGATTCTATCATTTGACTAAGGTCGAGTCTAGTACTTTAAACTAGGGATGACCTTTTCATATTTACACCCTTCAGAATAAAATCTACAAAACGTTTGAGATCAAAATTCGAGTAACCCTTCATCTGAACTCTTTCTTGTGGCTTTTGGTCACGACTGAAAGTATAATCCGAAACGTCTATATTCAATGTATATGTACCTGATGCTGGCGACTACTTTTCGATCAATGACAGAAAACGTAATCTTTCTAAACTACGATTACAATCAGTAGCATTTTTGGAGAACTTTTTGAATCGACTTGTGTATCACGTACGTCTAAATTTCGTGCAAGAGAAAATCTTACCTGCTGTTATTGGAGATACAATTGACTGGGGGTGTCGCCGTTGGCGCTGCCTTAATCTGGGTCGGGATAATTTCCACTGAGGGAACCACCTCCTTTTTGACAGGCGTCGACGTGAAGTTATTTAGTAGTCCGTCATTTTTGATTACGTGGTTGTTATTTACAAGAGGTTTCACGTCGTGGTCTCGCTCCCACTCATGGGGCGTCAGAGTTACTCCAGAGCCCAGATTTGGACTGGAATTCGTTAAACTATTTGAGGCTGAGACGAGAGGGTTACTGGTCAACGGCGCGGTACCTGAGACAGGCATCCCTGCCACCAAACCTGAGCTCACAGTCGTTTGGGCGGTGAAGTGTTCCAACATAACAGGCCTCGGTAACGATTCCGTCTGAAAAACAAATAGCTTAATTCAATATTTTCAGAGGTACGTTGAGTTTTTGCTGTAAGTCGGTACTATCATAGACAGAAAAAAATGCCCCCCCTGCAACCACCTATACATCGGTGCGTTGCGGTTGCCTACATTGACCCACACTCAGAGCTAGGTGATTGGCTGATGCCGAGCTAAGTTAGGCAACCGCAACGCACAGATGTCTAGGTGGTTGCAGGGGGGGGCGTTTTCCTGATGTGATGATTTCCTGAGAGTTTTTCCATGATGGTTCATTCTCAATATCAATCTTTCAATTACAGACAGTCATCATATTAAGCAGGGATTGACGTACAAGTTTGACAAAACCGATTCGAAAGACGTGAAAATTTGCTGTCTAAAATGTATTAATTGGATCAGTTTGGTTTTAGTTTTTTATAGAAATGAATATCTAGGCCAAAATATGTGTAACATATCCAGTTTCAATAATTTCAATTTTGGGCTAGTTTTAATGATAGAAGCTACAGAGCCTCACAGGGAGAGAGGCGTCAACTGTAAGATCGCCTTTTGATCCCACCAATCAGCGTTGCTGGTTTCGTGCATCCCACGATTCAGCGCAAGAAGAAACTGTCGCTTCTCTCCCTATGAGGCTCTCTAATAGAAGCCTACAACTGCGAAATTCACTCATGAAAACTGATAAAATATTTTCCAAAAGAATATCAAAAACGTAAGCAAAAAATTGTTAGTAAGGACTAGAGTTAGATTGGAAATGCCAATTTTTTCGAGATCTGACAATCATTGAATAATGACAAAGATATCTCGTAAGGTCAAGGTTGGCTCACGAGGAATATATTACTAGGGGTCAAAGCAAGGACACAGGCTCTGAAATTTTTGCTTGATTAGTTAGTGACACGATTTTGGAGACTGTTCTCCATTTGGTGATAGCAACAGTCACGCAGTTACCAGGAGCTTCAAGCTCATGCGACTTTGTTTTAATGGAGTTGCCATAATGAATGTCTACAACGCAAAAGTCACGATAGAACAAACCGTGACGGCTGCCCACAGTTGTATTAATATAATCTCAAAATCATTTGACGCCATTTCGAGAACGTTATCATTCGTAACAAAAAAAAAGTTGAAAAAATTGCATTGCGGACATCGGAAATTGAATCAAACTATTTAGTTCCGACTTTGGAGCATCATAATTGAAAAACTGCCGTCATGGCTTCGAGATAGATTCGCGCAGGTAAATGACGGTTTAGTTATGATTGGTTCAAAGCAGGACGAGCAAATTTCCCTAAGTAAAATCAGTCGAAAGTTGTTGGGGTTCTTCACTGGAAGGGATTTAGTAAAATGCATGAAAAAAGGCGACAGGATATCGAGGCTGAATTATGTCAAAATCGATTTGATTTCGATATCGAAAAATTAGGAAAATACTCACTGCAACGGTTCCAGGAACGAGAGGCATAGGCTGGCTGACAGGCTCCAATCCCAGCCTCATCCTCTTGGCGTTATGACTTTCATTCTCGCAAGCCTGCGCTAAAATCTGCTCCGCTTGGACTGACGTAAGGTGAGCAGGCGTTGGACGAGCCTAAACAAGAACTCAGAATTAATCTTCATGACAAAATACCGAAGATTCCTTCTTCTCAGAAAAGCAGATGCAGCGCATCCACGAAATTGGGACGTTTAATTTCTTCTAGGCGAAGAAAGGATTGACATGGAATACGCGTAATAATTCATAGATAAAACTAAACTAACGTGAAAACAGCGGGAGTGATAGTAAAACTGGGCCGCCGTATATAACTCGAAATATAAACAAATAGAAGAAAAATCTCGGTCTTACACGATTTTACGTAAGGAATTCAGAGGAGCGCACGTTGGGAACCATCGCTGAAAACATGTCAAAGTTTCCACTCAGTGTCTGGTAGAATATTTTCGGAGACCTTACTCCTTTCCAGAGAAATTTAAATAAGGATGAGATAATTAAAATCAAACATTAACAATACTGAAAGCTATCTTTTACAGAGTCTCTTTTTATTGAAACGGGAACCACTATTTCATATTTTTTTAAAAAGAAGATCTTAAAAAAGCACGTAATGTCTTTTTTTTCGTGTTACTCTTCCAAGTATCTGCTATATGGTATGCAAGAGTGAATTTAAAAAAGGGATTGGATTGTAGATAAAAGTTTTCTATCCTCAAATCAGATAAAAAAAACTGAAGGTAGCCCAGTAATAAGCTCTTCTCAAGAAGATTGTTTTCCAGAGGTGATGTTCTTGCTCCAATAATGTGCTAAGGGTCAAAATACTTAAAAGCAACTGTGTTCGCGCTCCGGCTACCTTTAACCCTTATTGGCTTACCGTCTCCCAAGCACCATTGCCGTCTCTTGACCTCTTGTTCCGCCGACAGGACTTCAAATACGTTCTTATCCGTTTCCTTGCTCTTTCGGCGAATTCGGGGAACTGCCTTGTGCAAGAATCGATAATTGCTTGGATCTTCTCTTTCGGCTGCTTTGAGATCGGGACGATCCTGTCCAGGTTTTCATCGACGAAAAGACGCACGAACATCTAAACAAAAACAAAAACTCTTACACATACAACCAAGGCGAAATGATCCTTTAATACTTCCTTATTAGGGCAAGACTTTTGATAACCACTGTATGGTTCTTTCACCCGCTCGATGTGATTATATTTGATTAAAGACAGAATGAGAGCTTTTTAAATGAATCTTTCGCACTTCCCGCTCAATGAATACCGACCCTCCATTTTTGACGCGAACGAACATAACCAACAAAAGCCCTCTTTTCGCGAAAAAGCAAGCACATTAAACTTGTAACGAGGGCTTTAGTCGGCGGCTTACGGCTTTAATAAATTAAAGGCGGAAAATTCACACCAACGAAATTACTGCAAAGGTAATTTTTTTACTAAACACGATCTGTCACCTGCTGGGGGCACCACGACATACCACGCCCTTAAAGCTGGTCTGCAAAGTACCGACGTTTCGTCGAAAAATGTAATTACTGCAGGTTGCATAAGCATGTCACTGTTTTAAATTCTTTAGGAGGCGCACCGTAAATTTGAGAGTCTCGATTTTTCATCTTTCGTTGGCAAGCGGTGCAAGACAGGGAACTCCATCGGACTAAACCTAAGTTTGCCAACTGATCGTTAAGCTTAATACCTCTTACTTCTCTGACAGCCGCCGGCTGGAGTTCTACTAAGAAGAGGGGAAAGACAGCGAACCGAAGCACAAGTCACGTAAGCTAACCTCACAGTAAAAAAAAACCGTTTTGAGGAATGCTATACCAGTTTTGGTTGTGAAACCAAAACGGGGATGACACGTATTTTGGTTATTTTTCAAGATAGGCCTATGTTCAGCCATATCATTCGAAAGGTCTCGGCGAGAGCTCTCCATTGATACGGCTGAACATAGGTCTACATTAAAAGATTACCAAAATACGCACTACCCTCGTTTTAGTTTCATACCCAAAACATGCACAGCATTACCCAAAACGGGGGTTTTGTTTTTACTGTGCTGAGTTAACCTCTCCTCGGTTTGCCTAACTTTCACAGTTGAACATCGTTAATCATTGTAATGAAAAATTTAGACCAAGGTGGATCACCAGGGGCAGAAAATGCCACCGGTGAAATTTGCAGTGTGACAAGGACTTATTGTGATGTTGGAAAAGCTTACGTTGAACGCCTTGAGCCTTTCTGGATCATATTTGTGAAGATCAACTTTGTCATCACTTTCTTCGTCATCCTCATCTTCGTCATCTTTATTTCCACTGGATGACGTCTCGTCGTGGACGGATGATGCATCATGCAACAACGAGCGGTCTCCCAACATCAGCGGACTCTGCAACGGAAAACAGACAAATTAACAGATGTGCCTATTCCCCCGTTTCACCTAACTTTTGTCATTTAGGAGCCCCGGTTTTTAATGGATTGAGACTTGAGATGCTACTGAAGCTACTTTACAAAAAGCGGTTCCCTCGTGTTTTAAGGGATGACTAGAAAAGTTAATTCAAAGTTCAAACACACTTTTCGATTCCTCTTAAGGCATTAATGAATTCGCTTGTAAGTTACTAAGTATTGCGAAGGTAATATTTATGGGGAGGAAAATTCCGCCTCTCTTTCAGTGAAAATGTCGTTATATGAGATATCGCAGCTTATGAGCGTACAACTAAAACTCAAAAATTGGGAAAAATCGTTCTTAAACTTATAATCTGCTCATTTACGGATAGGAAACAAGTTTTAGTAATAAAAAGGGGGAGGGTCTAAAATAGTATTGAGGTGAAAGGTGTACTGACAAGATAAAAAGTCGTGGAAAAGTTTAAATGTCCATGAATAAGAGAGGCAAGTCGATCGCTGCGCATTGTACCTACCGTTTGCTCCCTCTGTCCCGGCGGCGTGCCCCGCTTGAGCTGCGCGCCGGCGCCGGCGTGCGAATAGGGCCACAGGCCGCCCGCCGCGTCCTCGGGGCTTACTTGCATCGCTTCTCCCACAGCCATCTCGCCGTTCCTCACTGCAAAACAACACAACCCAAAGTCAGAATGATTCGTCACTCGAAAGCACATCTTCCTTCACGAGATACGGGAAGCCATATCTCCTTGAAGAGAAACAAATCCCCGTAATTCCACCTGTTAAATCGGATCGAACCCTTCTACGGCCCCCAATAAATGTAAAAAAAGAACTGTTTTTCGCCACCCCTAAGATAGAGGGTACTGAGGAATAGCCCGAAGGAGGCTAT
>Ga0058701_10000406_pt1 | contig 30382 bp, 24 predicted proteins | sample AgamicOrMae_FD_97039 | JGI IMG/M metagenome (GOLD analysis project Ga0058701, IMG submission 97039) | Agave microbial communities from Guanajuato, Mexico - Or.Ma.e | ecosystem: Host-associated > Plants > Phyllosphere > Phylloplane/Leaf | place: Guanajuato, Mexico | collected 2012-06-04 | reverse complement strand
GTGGGACACCATACCAATAGCGCCGTTCTATCCTGCGAGAGAAGTGGAATCCTGTCCAATCTAAAGTCTCTCCTTTCTTCTACGCGCATCCCCTCTTGTACACTTTAATTTTGCTCCGTAGTGTACACTCGCCACTTCTCCCACCAACTCTCGCCAACTCTTGCCCCCAACCACGCCCCACGAGTCTCCGCCGCCCATTTGGCCCGGCAAAACGATCATGCTCGATAAGCGTCCAGCCAAAAAGTCGACGACATCTCTCTCTCTCTCTCTCTGTCTGTCTGTCTGTCTGCTCGGCCGCCTTAGTGCAACTGGCCGCCACCACATTGCCCCCGACCACTGGCGCTCCCAATTGACATCTTCCGCCCGCCAGACCAAAGCTTTGGTCTGCCGGGCTCATGTCCAACTGACTGAATGCACCATGTCCAAATGTATCCACTAACTTCGCATATGCCGCCACTTGTGAGCTACAAACCGCGCGCAGTTTATATCTCACACTCGCTTTCACTTGGCGCCAGATAAAATCTCCCATGCCACAAGCGAGGATCATCTTTCCGCCCTTCTGCTCGCCCGCCGCTTAGCCATCCAGCTTTCCACCATTTCAGCTTTCCAGCCATCTCAGCTCGCCACCCATTTGGCCATTTAGCCTTTCGCTCAGGCCGCACTCTCTCCTTCCTGCCTGCCCATTGTCCTCCACTGACCAGCAGGCCGGCCGGACACAAGCCCGCGCTGTCTCCTGTGGGCGCCGTTACTCTCCGGCGACAAAAGCCACTATATTAGCATTAATGCACTGGCGCTAATCTGCGTCTGCGGTCGGCTGAGCGTGCGCCAAGAGCGTCTCTTGGCCCGCATTTAGCGTTCATTTAGCGCCTCTAGCATTAAACGTTCAGTATTAAACGTTCAGCATTTAGCATTCAACATTCAGCACTCGACAGATCCCGTTTTGCTCGAGAGATTGCGGCCCCGATTCGCGAAGAAGCCCGCAAGTTATCCGAAACGCAGGCTCGCGTTTGGATAAATATTCCGCCCCAGTGGCGAAATATTTGACATCTCGGCGGGAAGATGCCGGCCGACAAATTGGCGAGCTGCCAAGCTGCAAGCTTAGGCCGCCCGACCTAAGGTGCGGCCGCGCGAGGCCTATAGGTGAGCGCGTGTGCAGAGTGCAGACTGCAGTTGCTGCAGTTGCTGCAGTCGAGAGTGTGCGGCAGACTGTCTGCAGTGCGCGGGCAGAGCTCAGACTGTGTGCAGTGCGCGTCTGCGGCCGAATTCACTTGGGCGCTGCGGGAAAAGGCGCGCGCGACCGCAACTTGATTGGCAGCCGCACCGCTTGGGCCGCCCGTTTGGCCCCCCTTGGAACCGGCGCCTCTCAGCTCAGTTGGGGCCTCCACCAGGAAAGCTACTCCATCAGAATGTCGATTGTGCGGCCGGGAAATCGAGTCACGTAGCGAGGGAGGCGGCTGATTGGCAGCCAGAGCGGCGCCCTCCGAGTTTGAGCTCGAGAGTTCAGACAGTGGCTTCTGGCGCCACTCGCGTCCAGTCCGCCTCAGCTCGGGTCAGTTCGGCTTTTGTTCAAACAGCAGCTGGCCACTGTTGTCAACAGGCCTGCGTGGGCTTCTGTGCCTTGCATGTTGCTTGGTGGCCGCAATTTGTCGCCGGCCAAATGTGTCAAAGGGGCGCCGAATCAGTGCGGCAGCTCAGGCGGCCCTTCAATTCAAACGCCGCTCGCTTTGTATTCGGGCCACACGCACAGCCCAAGCACACCCACACTCAGCTTAGCTTATGGCTCGGCCGCCCCATTTGAGCTCCAAATTGTGTGTTCTGTCTGCCGCTGCTGCTGCATTGCTTGCGCTCCTTGCAAGCCAGTCTCTAGAGGCGCCCTTCCAGTGGCCGTCTTTTTAACCGTTGTGAATGAGGGCCACAATTAGCCGCCGCTTTTCCATCGGCCATCCAGCGAGAGCATTTGCCGCTCGCCCGAAAGAGAAGCGTTCAATTTGGGCGCCCCAATCATGACGCCTGTTTTGATCATTAGTACCACTTCACGCACCATTTTATCGCCTCTCGCATTTCACTTTGCCCAATGACCAGCAGCAACAAGGACAAACTGGGCGGCGGATTTCCGGCAAAGCAGAGGGAAGAGAATTATCGCCCAATCGTTGAAGGGCGAAGCCTCAATTGGTTTGTCCTTTGGTACTCTATCTCTCTCTTCCTCTCTGCTCTTCTCCGCTGGTTCATTGGAGCCGCGTGTGTGGCTTACGGGCGCTCAAAGCGGCCCGCTTTAAGCCACCTTGGGTCTGTTAATTTGTCAGCCTTCGGCTGACAACCAGCAGCCCCACACTCGTGGTTCCTCTTCACGGCGCATCTTTTTTACTATTATTACCATTATTATCACCACCGTTTTGTCTAACCGTTTTGCGCCGGATCAGCCTGGATCAGTCCCAAGCGAATCAAAACAGGGGCGCCCGAAGTGAGAGAGAGACAGAGGAAGAGGAAGAGAGGCCGCCCCTTGCTGCAGGTAGAGGCCCGCTCGAGCGCAGAGATTCGGTCGCTGCGCAGGAGTGGCAGAGATGCGGAACCGCAGCTTAGGCGCAAGTGAAGGGCGAAACATTGCTCCAGTCTGTCTGCGGCGCCTCCTCCACTGTGTGCCGCACACAGTCTGCGGCTCGCGGGCAATGGCAGAGCAGCAGCCCCAAAGCCTAAGGTTTCGCGCCGCTGCACAAGCAGAGGAGCTGAGAGAAGAGGACAGACTGAGGAAGAGTAAACACACACCAAGAGTGGTATTTTTATTTTTATTTCTACTCCTATTTTCATTCCTGTATGCCTATTCCTTTTTATCCCTCTTGCTCCCCTTTCAGGGGCCCTGCTTGGCTGGCCCGAGCGAGAATGGCCACTGAAAGGCGGGCGGGGAGAAAGTATCACTTAACTCGGCTGGACAAGCACGTCCAGCGTGCTCCAATTTGGCCCCTCTTCATTTCTCCTCTCCACTTGGGCCGCAAAATTTGCCCAAAAACATTCCGATTGGCGCCAAAACAAGGCCAACAGGAGCAGAAACACTCCTCGCTGGCCGCTCATCTGCAGAACAGGCTCTGTGCTGCCTGTTTGGCCCGATTGTTTGTCAACACAATGCGGCTGCACGAGAGCGCCGACCAGTCTGGGGCGGCAAACTGCAGACAGAGAACGAGTGAAAGGAAGTGCAAAGGAATTCGTGCCAGCCAGTTTGACACTGTTCGGGGTGGATATTTTGCCCCTTGGAGCAGCCCCAAGCAGCAACCTGGAGCAGCTCGGAGGCTTTTTAAGCAGCGCCGGGCGGGCAAACGGCATGAAATTAGCACAATGAAGGTGACAAATTGGCCGCGGCATCACTTTGGCTCCAATTTGGGGCCAAAGTGGGGCTCTGTGTTTGCCCACAAGCTCGGCCAGTGCGCTTGGCCTGTGCTTGGCGTGCTTTGTGTTTGGCCGGCCGGCGACGCCGCCAAGTCTGGCCCAACCTAAGCGCCGGTGGAGCGCGCGCTGTGCAGCACGCGCTCCAGCCTGTGCTCTGCAACACGCGAACGCATCCACCAGCGCTCATTGGAAGAGACCAGCTCCAGTGCTTTCCAGGCCCAGTCGCACGCACTGGAGCGCGCCCCAAACGCGCGCGCTGCTGCGAGCCTCGTGCGTCAGCTCTGCGCGCCGCTCCCAGTCCGCCGCTGCTTGGCCTCCACGCAGGCTGGGAAGCTGCACTTCTTGGGCTAACAAGTAGCCCAAATGGGCACCAAATGAGCGCGCCCAAAAGGCGAGAGTTCAAAACAGGTCACCACTGGTCGGCCCACGCACAGCCAGTGGAGGCCCAGAAGCCTGCCGGCGGCGCCCCATCGAAGCCAGCAGTCCGCCCCCCACAGTCTCTGGTTGCGGAGGGCCCTTGTCTCGCGGACGACTGTCTGGGGCGGCCTGACTTGGCAGAGGTTGAGCCAGAGCTTAAAGCTAAGGTTCGGGTGCGCAAACTGGGTTAATCAATTCAATTGGGGGCCAGCGAAGAGGAGGGGGAAAATGTTGCAAATTTGCATAGCGACACGCTGGCAGATTGGCGCAGATTAGCCCAAAGTGTCGACGCTGGTCTCTCGCCAACTGATTTCTGTGATTTGAGTGCAATACTGATCGACTTTTGGAGTCTCCTCCGGCTTGAAAAGTGGGAGAAATGGCTCCAAAAGCAGAGGAGAGTTGCTCGTGGAAGTGCTCCTCTTGGGCTGCGCTCTCATCTTTGCAGCTCGCGGCCGGCCAGAGACAAGCAAGAGGAGCCACTTTCGGCGATTTGCCTCCTGACTTGGGCTCAAGTTGGGCGGCAAATCTGGAAGTTGGGCCCAAATTAGCCCAATGACAAATTGCGTCTCGCACTCGAGGAATTTTGCGCCGCCGGGCTCGCGCCGGCCGGACCCTAAGGCTCCAGCTGGAGGGGTTCATTTATTCATGGAGCCCAGTTCCATTTGGGGGCGGGTCTGATGAGAAATCAATGAGCGCGAGGAATCTTGTGACTCTGGTAGTGTTCGGGAGCTGATCGGGCGGCGTTTTGGGGCGCCGATTGGCTCGTTAGCACTTGTAATCGGGCGACTTGAAGCGGCGCGAGATCGATTGGTGAGGAATCCACGACAAGCAGACAAGCGGCGCTTAGTGCGCGCGGGACATGCATTGGCGCGCCCGCCTTCACTTTGCCGAGTGATGCGCTTTGGGCGCGCGCACACTGCGCATCAGTGCACGCGCGAACACGCCTAACAAGTAGCAAATGTGTGCGAGCCGCAAATGGGCCAGCTTACGCTTAGGGCTTTTGGGCCTTTGTTCCAGCCCGGCCGCCACTGGCTCCTTTGGTGCCTTTGCCCCAACTGGCCACTGGGCCAATATTCCACACACGTACACACCGACTGTCTATCTTGGACGCCAGACAGACAGACAGACAGACGGGCGGGCGGGCGGAGGGGCGAGAGGGGCTCTTGATTTGGGGCCCACACGCTGGCTGTGGGGACAGGCCCCAAGGCGCAATCTGGCTCGCCGCTGGCCACCAACTCGAGCATGAGACCATCTTTTTGGCGCCCGCTCGCTGGCCCATCTTCTGGCCAATCGTCCGCTTGCAGAAGACACAACCAAGCCGCTAAAGCCGCCTCCTGAGAGCCGCAAGCAGATGTAACCAATTTGAGTCGGAGCCATTTCCAGTGTAAGCACTCGGTTGACTCGTGGGCGCTCGAGCGAGCTCCGCTGGCCGTCCGCTCGGGGTGGCCGCCCTCCAGACGGCAGACAAACGGTGGTGTTGATTCGGGCTCCTTCTGGCTGGCTTGGTGCTGGCCGCACGAGCGGCGCCCCAACGGTCTGGTGGACTAGGACTAGAGGCGGCCGGCCGCCAATCAGCCGGCGCTCAAGGCGGCGCCTAGCTGTCCGAGGGGCCAGTTTGTCCAGTCTTGGCCGTTGGGAGCTGAGACTGTGTGCGGCGGGCGTGGAGTGGGCGACCAGAGCGCGTGAGAGTGGCCGCCAAATGATTGATTGGGAGCAGCGGCGGCGAGCTTTGTGTGTGCGCCCCGCAGACTGTCCGCGGGCCCTGCAGGCCAACCACAGACAGTGGCTAATTCGGGCCCAGCGCGCGCAAAGTGGGCCCAGTTCTGCCGCACTGCTGCACTGCTTTGGTTGCGCGTCGCACGTGTGCAGATGACAAGTCAATTGTTTGGCGCGCGCAATCAAACGCGCTCTCATATTCAGCCCATTGGCCCACAACTTGTGCCCCACAACTTGTGCTCCACAAGTTCTGGTCCGCAAGTTCTGGCCCGCGACCACAGCACGACCACAATTGCGGGCGACTGTCCCCGCCTCTGTCCGTCCATTTGGGCCTCTCTGAGCGGGTTTTCCTTGCTCCTTGCGACTTGCCAGGCCGCTCGCCGCTGCTCACGCATGGGAACGGTGGCCGGAAACGGTGGCGTGCAGACACACGGCCACAGAGCCGAGCTGGCGCCAGAGCTGAGCTTGGGCGGAAAAAAGCGTGTTCGAGCGTTGTTTTGAGAACTCTTTAGCGACAGACACCACTTGCCGGAATGTATTTGTTTATTTCTCTTTCTGCACTGGAGGCGCGTGCGTCTGCCCGTCCGTTTGGGCCCCCAAATGCAGCCTGCCCCAGACTGGCTTCCCGACTTTTGACTCTGGCCGAGAGAGGCCAGCAAGTCGCCAGAGACTAGCTAAAAGTCGCCAGAGACTAGCTCAAATAGCCCAGCGCCCAAGCGAGGCCACAGTGCAACAAAGGAATCGAGGGGCACGAAATCTGGCGCTTCCGGTTGGAGGAATTGAGCCATATTTGCGTGCGGTTTTGAGTTTTGGCGGCTCGTGGCGGCCAGAGGAAGAGGAGGAGAAGGCAGGAGAGCAGAGGGCGCACAACAATGGTGGGCCAATTGTTGTGGGCCCGCCTGATGGTTGTGAGCACGCTCCGTGGCTGAGCTGTGGGCGCGCAGAAAGCAGAGAGCGCAGAGTGCAGAGTGCAGAGAGTGCAGTGGCTTTGTGCACTACGCGCGCCCAATGGTCGAGTGCATTGTGCGCTGAGTAGCACTATAAGTTGGCCCAACTATTGAATCACAACAAGCTCATCGTGTAAAGGAGAGCGAAAGATAAATGGTTAAGTGACATAATCACACACACACACAAACGGCGCCCATCTCGCTCGTTGTTTGGCTCTTCTCGCTCTTCTGCTCCGCCGGCGCACAGAGGCCAGCTCAGCCCGGAGCGAAGTGGCGCCTCCAGTGGCCTCTCGGACCACTGGAGGCAGGCGACCAGAGGCAGACTGAGAGGCAGATTTCCATCGGAGCATGGGCCAAATATGAGGCACGTGAGCATGGAGATCGTTTGTTTGCAAACGGCTATTTGTTGTTGTTCCTTTGTTGGCCGCAAACTGGCAAACTGGCAAACTGGCACCAAAGACAGTCAGTGGACGAGGGGCCAATGTTGCCAAAGGGACAAAAAAGGCCCCAAACCAAACGAGAGACAAGAAGCAGAAGAGTTTATCTCAATCTCGGTGGTGAATGGGCCAAAGAGAGCCAAGCTCACGAGCAGCCGCCGTTCGCCATCATTAGCATCTGTCTGTGGCTGGGATTTTGCGCAAACGTGCCAGTGTCAAAGTACATTACTTCTCGCTTGACACCCAAACCAACTTGAGCCGCCTTCAACCCTAAGCAAGTTTCCCCTCTGGCGCCCCCACTAGACTTTGGGTCTTCATTTTCATTTTCATTTTCCTCATTTTCCTCATTTTCTTCACTTTCCTCACTTTCCTCCTACTCTTCATCATCATCCTTCTTTCCATTTGCGGCCAATAGCTATCCCTAGGGAACAGTTACTGTAGTTAGCCCAATTTTGGCAACGCAAAATCTCCACAGGAACGTGCCAAACCACCACTCTTGGCTTCTGGAGCCAACCAGAGAGAGAGAGAGAGACCACCTTCCATTTGGAGACTCAGACCAAAAGATCGTTGCGTCATCACTTGTGTGTATTTCCTCGCCGTTTTTCTTCATAAAAACTAGATTAAATTTCGCCCTCAAAACCACAACCAGCTCAGAGTGGCCATTCTCTCTTCTCTCGCCACTTCCTCCCTTTCCAGCGCTCCAACTTGGCCCTCGGGCGATATAGTTTTCAGCAAAGCCTCGTCTCGTAACTCGTGACTCCAAAGGTGGGAAATAAAATCTCCAAAAACATCAGAGCAAAATATAAAAAAAAAAACGCCACTGTTAAAGCCGCTAAAATCATCAATCATCTCTAGTGGCCGCCCATAGCGAAATGGATCCCGCCCTCATGGCACACGCCAATCGGCTTCTGCTTTCCCCTGACGCCACCAGACATATACATCGGCCACATAATGTTGTCTAATTTTTACATCCTTAGCCAGAGACGTGCAAGAGAGATATGATCTGCTCTAAAATCGCTCTAATGGGAAGCTTTTTCCAGGGGAATTTCGACTTGGGGCGGAAATACTTTCCAAACCCAAATGCTTGTCCCGCCTCGGCAAACTGGTTGAGGTCTAGTTGGTCCTCGTCCCAAGCACAAGTAGTTTCCCGAAAGTAGTTCTCCGAAGAAGAGGATCAATCATTTTGGAGAAATCTATTTGCTCTCTCGGATAGATTTTTCACTCAGGTTTCATCTTGTCGAACTGCCTGAATTCAGGTGCCATCTGTTGGGCTCTACTAACAGTTGCTGGTTGTCAAGAGATTTCTCTCCATCTTGCACCTTCACCTGCGCCTGCCAGAAAGGTATTCTTGCACTTTCGTTGCATGTGCCAGCCTGATCAGTCGGACTGGTGCCCTTTTCTCGAGATTGAGATCGATTTGGAGCATCTTCATGTCAATCTAAGCTGAGAGATTCATACGAGGATGCTCCGTTTGGCAAAACTTTAGTTGCATCCTGGAATCTGCACTGCCCTCTAACGACCATCAGATCAGTTAATCCTGAATACAGTGCTGTTCACACGGAAAGTGAACGAGGTGCTGGCGAGGATTGACCAGATGTCTATTTGGCCAACAGGTAATTGACTGATCGACCCTTTTGGCTGAATTCTTCCACACCTCTTGGACAATCTCCCAAGATAGTTTTATTGTCTCTCATTGGCCTTAACGAGATGGTCTGATGGTAGGCTCTAAAAAAGCGATCATCTGAAAATGTCAGCTGAAGACTAGCTTCATTGTCAATCTTTGACCTCAGATCGATGGGATATGACGCTGTCAGCCAATAACAGCTTATCGGCCTTGAATCAGGCAGTTTGAGACCAGGTGAAATGGTCGAATCTTATCACTGAAGTTTCCTCTAGTTTTTGTTTGGCTAGCGACATCTAAAAGCTAGAAACAAATAGTCTGTGACCACCAGGAAAGCCTCATTGGGTCAGCAAATTTCGCGTATGGGGTCCAAGTGGCGCGGGCGTCAGAGGCTTGGAGAAGCCGAGTTGTCGTGTGTCGTACGTTCGAGTAGATCACTGATAGATAAACTGTATCCTATGTATGTCCCAGCTATTGTATTCATTTTGTTGTTTAGCTATTCGATCATTTCTCAATCCACTTGAGGCTGTGGACAGTGTCAAGTTGGACCGGTCAGAAAAGTCTTGAAGCCATGCAAGTTGCGTATGCGCCAATGTGACGCACAGTGCGTGATATTGCATGCTACTCTTGAAGTTGCGAAAAACGTGATTCCTCAAATAGCAATAGCGCGACGCCAAATTATTAACTTTCCAATAAATGTCCCATGTATTTATCCCATTACAGCACAAAAATTTCTACATTTAAATGAAACAAGTACCGATCATCTGTCCAGGACATACGCGACCTGTGGTCGATTTAGCATTCAGCAAATTCACTGCCAATGGTGACTATCTATTGATTTCAGCTTGTAAGGATGGTAAACCAATTTTAAGACAAGGGGACACCGGCGATTGGATCGGAACATTCGAGGGCCACAAGGGTGCAGTATGGGGCGTTAGTCTTACCGATGATGGCACAGTTGCGGCCAGTGGCTCGGCCGATTTTGAAGCCAAAATATGGGACACAAATAATGGTACAATAACACATTCGTTTGTTTGCAAGCACATTGTTCGTAGTGTCAATTTTGGCTTCATGTCCGATCGTCTATTAGTGGCCGGTAACGAAAAGTCTGCGAGGATATTTGATCTCAATAACTATGATGCCACACCTATTGAGTATTGTGGTCATACCGGTTCGATTAGGCAAGCGCTATTTTATGATAACGACAAGCGCTTTGTTACAGCATCAGAAGATAAAACAGTACGCTTCTGGGATGCGTTATCTGGACTAGAGTTGAAAAGAGTTGAGCTGAAACAATTTCCAGTCAGTATGGAACTGTCACAAAACAAATCCGTATTAACAATATGCTATGATAACAAGGTCTCCTTTTGGAACGTTGCAAATGCACACCTCATCAAAGAATTTCAGATGCCAACAAAAATTCTGTCGGCATCTATGCACCCAGATAATCTAGTATTCATATGCGGCGGTGAAGATTTCAAGATGTACAAGTGCGACTTTCTCACCGGCGAACAGTTAGGTAAGTTGTCCGGCTGGCGTCACCATATGGCAAGACAGGAGGGCCCATCCGCGTCCAAGCTTCACCAGCTTTTACACGCTTAGCCTCTACACTTTTTTACCCTCTCTTTCTCTCTACACAATCTAACTGAAATCGCCCTCTTCCAATGTCATGTGTCTCGATATCATCGATAGAATCTTTCAAGGGCCACTTCGGACCAGTGCACACAGTTCGTTTCTCACCAGATGGAGAAATCTACGCCAGCGGCAGTGAGGATGGTACCGTCAGGCTCTGGCAAACGACCATAGGAAAAACATATGGTCTCTGGACGGTTGTTGATCAAAAATAGTCCATTAGAATGTGAACTTCTAAAAAAATATAAAGTAATAACAATTTTTCCATCTAGACGATCTCGTTGATTCCGCCATTTATCTGTCTGTCTCTTTCTCTCATGTATCTGACGCTATAAGGTGATAACGATTTGAACTAGGGGTTATTATCAGTGGAACACAACAATTCCTTGGATAAGTTTTATTTCAGCTTCGCGCATTCTTGACTAAATCATTTGATGTCTCTTTGTGGCTGTTGTTAGGTTGGTAGTAGTATTTGTAATTATATTGTTTAGGAAAAGAACTTGAAAACATATACACACTACTTTTTCGTAGGGTAGTGAGAATTAATGTGACGTCAATATCAAAGCTACAATGAATCCGTAGAGACCCAAGACTTCAGCAAAAATTAATATAAGAATCATACCGACGAATAACCTAGGCTGCTGCGCAATACCTCGAACACCGGCATCGCCGACCACTCCAATGGCAAATCCTGCCGCCAAACCGGACAATCCAACTGCGAGCCCAGCTCCCAGATGTAAAAATCCATGATACAATTTGTATTCCGGAGGTGGTTTGATATTATTGGAAATAACAGCTGAGACTACTAAGCCGTAAATGGCTACAATACCTGCCATGACTACTGGAATTATGGACTGGTTGACTAGCTCAGGCCTCATAACAGCCATGGCTGCAATTCCAGAGCCTGATTTGGCTGTCCCGTAGGCGGCCCCGAGAGAGGAGAATATGATTGAAGCTGCCGCGCCCATAACACCAAAGAAGGGGCTATAAATTGGGCCCGTTTCCCAGGCCGGTGCGTCGGAACTCATTATGAATTATTTTAAATATCTAAAGTTGATTAGAAATAATGGAAATAGATGAGGATATATTGTTGTAATAATAATCGAACCGAAAGAATAGTGCAATGATCTCAATCTTAATGGCGTGGCATGGCCAGTCAGTGCAGTGCGCCCGCTAGGAGAATGATTGCGCGTTCGACATTCTCTCCGCCGATGGTTGCCGCCGCTGAGCCGCGCCGAAAGCCCCAGAAAGTGTGTCTGTGCGTGTGTCACGAAGCGCCGCACTCACTTGCAGAGGCAGAAGCCTGCACGTTACGATTGTTCGGCGTGACCGTGCGTCTGCGCGTGCGGCAAACAGCGCAGCACGCAGTGGCGCCCATCCAGCCAGTGCTGCTGGCTTGCACCAAGCGATGGTGCCACTAGCTAGCTAGTAAGCTGGCCGACTGGCTAGCCACAGGCTTCAGGGGAAACTCTAGCATGGGGAGCTAGCTTTCCATTGGAATCCCTTTGTGTGCTAATGTTAGCTGCGGAACTATGGTCCCGGCCCTATGAAACAAGAGGCAGGCCTATCTGCTTTGGAAAGTGACAAGTGTACGCTGCAGTCCCGTCCGTGTGTCGGCGAGACTGTGGTTGGCGCAATGTTTGCACGCTCTTGGTGCTGCAGTTTGCCAGCTCCCTGCGCTGGCCTATGCGGCCCACTCTGTCTGTCTGTCAGCCTGTCTTGCTGTGTCCCTCTCCGTGGCGCTGCCGCCTAGGCGCCACTCTGCTCGCAGTCCGCTGGTGTCGAGTGGGAGAGTCAGAGAGAGAGAGGCAGAGGAGGAGGACGTGCGAAGGACAACACACGGGGAGAAAGCCAAGCTGAATCATTGGGCTGCAGGGGAAGCAGGGGGACGAAAACGGCTAAGAGACCCAATGGGAATCGGCCCGACGTAACGCAGTGCTGTCTGCCGCTGTGATTCAGCGTAGAGAAATTCGCTTCATTTTCGGCTTCCTTCAATTCCCTACTTTCACCACGCGACGATCGGGGTTAAGTTCAAGTTGAAGGATCACGCTGCACAATCACTCGGAGACGTATTGTTTCATATATCCACTCTACTCAACCTCCACACCATCGATCTCTTCGACTTTCAAAGGCTTTAAACAACTCTTTAAGCACCTCTCAGGTTCCTCTAAGTCACTAGTATAATTACTTAACAATCAGAATAGTAACAATGGCTTTGGTCGGCATCAACGGGTTCGGACGTATTGGAAGGCTGGTCCTAAGACAATGTCTGGCCAAGGGACTACAGGTTACAGCCATCAATGACCCATTCATTGACCTTGAGTACATGGTCTACATGTTCAAGTATGATTCGACTCACGGTAGATTTAAGGGTGAGGTTGGCACCAAGAACGGTATGCTAGTTGTCAATGGAAAAGAGATTCATGTCTTTCAGGAGCGCGATCCAAAGGCTATCCCCTGGGGCAAGGCAGGTGCAGAATATGTCGTTGAATCGACGGGCGTTTTTACCACAACTGAGAAAGCCTCTTATCATCTAGAGGGTGGTGCCAAGCAAGTTATTATCACCGCTCCATCTGCTGACGCACCAATGTACGTCATGGGAGTCAACCATGATTCTTACGACCCAGCTCAAGTGGTCGTCTCAAATGCATCATGTACAACCAATTGTTTAGCTCCACTGGCTAAAGTTATCAACGACTCTTTTGGCATCGAGCAGGGCTTGATGACAACTGTCCATGCAATTACCGCCACACAAAAGACTGTCGATGGACCAAGTGGCAAATTATGGCGAGACGGACGTGGAGCAGCACAAAATATAATCCCGGCCTCTACTGGAGCGGCAAAGGCTGTTGGTAAGGTTATTCCGGAACTTAATGGCAAACTTACTGGTATGGCTTTCCGTGTCCCAGTGCCTGATGTTTCGGTGGTGGACCTCACTTGTACCCTAAAGAACGATGCCACCTATGACCAAATCAAGGAGGTAGTCAAGAAGGCGTGCGATAGCCCTCAGTTCAAGGGGATCATGGCCTACACTGACGAGGAGGTCGTTTCCAGCGACTTCATTGGTGACACTCACAGTTGTATCTTTGATGCTAAGGCCGGAATCCAATTGAGCAAGAGATTTGTCAAGCTTGTCGCATGGTACGACAATGAATTCGGCTACAGCACCCGTGTAGCTGACCTCATAATGCACGTTCACTCTCGTCGACAGGCTTAATCACCATTTTAATATTTTTCTTCATTAATTAATTGCTAGCCAGTTAGCTCAAGGGCTTTGATGTGACACATCTTTCGAGGTTGGATATACTTTTTGGTTAATTAAATCGATAATGAACGATCCCTCAATGTTTGACTTGTAGATTCTCTTTTTCTTTATTCTTGAAATTTTATCTCATCCTTCGAAAGAGTCCTCCACATAAGAACCGTCTCATGAGGATAACCATAAGACTTTCCTCTGTTTCGGTAAAAGTGCATTCAAAGGTAGTGAGAAGTGAACTCGTGCAAGTCTTCAAGTTCTGTGACATAAGCACCATACCGAATGAGAGACCAGCATCGATGGCTATGAATTATATCCGGATAACAAACTGGCCATTACTCCCATCCATTACCGCCTTCCATCGCCGGCGATCTAGTTTTGTTTGTCATGTCATGATGCTGATATTGGCTCTCATGATGGTGTCGATGATAAGTTAACTGAAAATCGCTTATGGTTGGCTCCTGGTAACATCCCTGGACACAATCGACGCCACAATCATCTTGCCGCTGAGCGTTGCTAGCTTCTTCTGTAGATATCCGATGCATTCAGTGAGAGCGAGTATCCATGATGGCACCTTGGTACGTTCAAGTAAGAGGAAACCTGTCATCGCAACCAGGCTCATGAACCCGTGCTAGTCTCTATCGCGAGAGAGATCATCACTATGAGGTGCGAACGCTCATGACGAACGATAGGTGATGAGTGCAATCGAGCGCTCGCAGTCAATGATCGAGTTGATGGCGTGATGAGAAATTGCAGAAGACAATCTGGGTACCTAGCTCTTTGGATACGCGGCATGCAAACATTAGGAAGAGGGCCAAAAAATTGAGGATAATCATTTGAGTGGAAGATTATAGTGAATCCACCATTCTGAAGCGACTCGTTCGGCAATCTGTCATTCGTACTACAGGTTTGATTCTGTTATTTTTGTTGATCTTTTTTCTTTACACTCTGCTCGCAATTCCTCTGAGGCCCGTGGCCCGTGCTCACCTCCGCTCGAGATAAATCATCTTGTGACAAATCCTGAGGGCACCTAATCTATGCTTGCCCTTTCATCTCTTGACCATGGTCCGTTTGTTTGCTGCGAATCGTCAATCTCGGCGTATCTGTCAAACTTATAGGTGGGCTCTTGTTTGTTCAATGTCGTCTCATCCAGGGGCACAAACTCGGAGCTTCCACGATCCTCGCGTACGGCCGACGGCAAACCCCTGAGATCCGGTGCCTGTTTCAGAGATCTCGAGATGAGTGTTCGAGCTTTTTGCATCTGGTGGGTGTTGAGGGATAGAGTTAGATAGTGAGAATTGAACAGGTACGACCATTGAAGTCGAAATAGGAATTCGGTTAGTTCCGGTTTGATGAACGAGGAAAAGAGTTTGCTGGAGATTGGCCGCAAAGACTAACCTCGACTGCCTTCAACAATTCCGGTCCGTACTCATCAAGCAAGGTGTCCACCATCAAACGTCGAAGGGGGGACATGGATCCGACGGGCTGACGGCCATCAGGCGCCGATCGGCGGCCCATCCTTGGGATCGACCTAGACGACGACTTGGCGAAGAACTGGCCGCTTACATTGCCAACAAAGAGGCTGAAAATCAAAATGAAACCAAGACAGAGATAGAATCTCATCCTTTTCTGGTTTTGAAATCTGGATATATCTTTAGACTGCATGTCAATTTGTTGATGCTGTGCAATGTGATTTGCTGTGATTTCCTCTCTTTGCCAACTGTTACTTGCAATTTTTGTAGGATTTCTCACTTGCCACAAACCGTCTTTCCAACTCTCACCTCCAACCAAAGGGGCCGATCGGAGAATAGAGCACCAAACCGGTCCAGTCGCTAGGATTGAGATTCAACTAGGCCACTCGAGTGGTTGACGTTAACTTATGGCGGGCCGAGACGACCGAGATGCACTCTTGTGCTAATGCACCCTGGGGGCCCTCTATGTTTTGCTCCTCCATCAGGTGAAGGCATGAATTGATTGGAGCTTATTATCAGCATGCATCAACATGGGGGCGCCCCCACTCATTAGGCGGCAACTCGCGCGAGGGGCAAGAGAGAGGGAGAGAGAGGGAGAAATAATCCGGCTTATCCAACAGGCAGGTGCCAGAGTCAGGCCTGATTTGAGTTACGTTAGATACAAGTCAAATTAAGTGGCCCGCTAATAAGGTCGCTGATGGTGGCCATACGGGTACATTTTGTACTCCGATTGGTGGGACAAGACCTATGAGCAGTTGATTTGGCCTAAATCATGCGCGCCTGAATTAGTCGTTGGGGCAGGCAGACGCCGTATGTTTGCCCCAAGCACTGCTATCTTACTTCCGGCCGCCACTTGTTCGCTGCACCAAACAACCATCTCCACTTCCTACACACTCGAGATTTGTCCCCGTGACGTATTATGTCTCGTTGAAGTCGAAGATTAGGCTCAAGGTGGAGAGTGGGAGGCGAACTACTCTTCGCCATTTAGGGGCAGTCAGGTTAAAAAGTAAACTTTTCTCGAGAAAGCATGTTATCTATCTATAGCTCGTATAATCTCGGAGCTGTCTGGCTCTTTTTCTGTCCAAAATGAACGATCTACGCAGTGAAAAAGGACGTTTCTTGGCCACACAAATCGAGTGTAAGTTCCCGCTGAGTGCTCGTGTCAGCCGCCTGGAGAATCAAGCGATAGGTGGCCTGTCTCCAGTTTTGGACGAGCACCATCGAGTTTAAACCTGTTTGATGTGGTCCATCGGCCGGCCCCTAGAGGTCCCGTCGTTTTTGTTCGCGAAGAGGGCCTACTACCGGCCAAAGGGGCGCCGATATGCGAGCAGGCGGCAACTTGTCGGCGACTGACCATGTTTGTCTATGTTTGGGGCGCCTGAAACGCATTAATCATCGAGGTAGCGACAGACAGACACTCCCGCACACATCTCTAGCGCCAAGAGGCAAGCTTGCGTCATGCTTGACGCCAAAAAAAAAACTACCGAGAAAATGTACTGTCTGACCATTGTGCTGGCCATCAGGCATGGGCTGTCCTGTGCCCCATTATGAGCATTGGATTGGGGGCGACCAACTTCCAGTTAACTCCGAGTTGGCTCCCTGCGGTGGGGGTAGAGACTGGCGGCGGTGTTTACTTTGTTTCTCTCCCTTCTTGTGGCCTATGGGCCGCTCCTGATGGAGCGCCTCTGAGTGGCCGCCTTTACTTGGGGCTAACTTCACACTCTTATTTTAGCATTCGGGCCCCACCAACTGTGTTGCATTGATTAGAGACAACAAGTGACGCCGGCCATGTACGAGTCTCTGTCCATTACCGAGACTCCCAGCCGCAGACTGGCTCTATTCGGCCTAGACGCTGTGCTCGAGCGGGGCGTAAAAGAAGCCTGTTGATTCACCTTATGGGTAACCAGCAAGCCAGCTCAAGGGCTTTGATGTGACACATCTTTCGAGTTGGTCATTCTTTTTGGTTAATTGAATCGATAATGAACGATCCCTCAATGTTCGACTTGTAGATTCTGTTTATTCTTCATATTTTAACTTATCCTCTAAAAGAGCAGACGATAAGGATAACCATAAGACTTTTGTCTGAATATTGACAGGAGTAAACTGAAGAAAACAAGTAGCAAGAAATAGCCCACGCGGGCAATGAATCGTTTCCTTCTGGGGTCCGAGCCAGCGCCAGTCTTCAAGCCCTCTGTCATAAGCACGAGACCGAATGAGATACCAGCATTGACAAGCATGACCATGTACGTCTCGATAACAAATTGACCAGTACTACTTCCATGAATGTACGTGTTTTGGGTGCGTCCACGTTGCATCAGTGGTGCCCCTCTGATATGGTTCCACATTTGACCCGATGTCATTAGCAAAACTAACGCGACTGCACTGAACGCCCAAAGATTACGGTTGAAGATCATAGTCAGAGAGTTCCTGCTCAGGTACAGTATAGCAGCTATAATCAAGCCAAACAAGCCAAGAACGATGGGGACGAACAAATTCGGTGGTCTGACAATCTTAACCTGCATTCCTGTCTTTTCTGTTATCCATCTTGATAGGACCTCCGCACCGAAGCCGAGTCTCTGAATGTTCAATTCATCAGGCTTTCTGAAGTTACCTTTCTCGCTGAAGTAGAGAAAGCATGGAGCGGAGTTAATGTTAAGGCTGCTGAAGATATCAGAGCCTTCATCATAATCTACTAGTCCGAAATACAATCTACTGGAATATGCATGGGGTGAGACGCGATAAGAGTTGGCCATCACCTGGAACTCTTCGAATGCCTGACGACAGATATGACAGCTCCTCTGGGGTGAGAGGGCTGTCATCATCACGATGAAGGAATAGTTTCTAGGGACACTTTGGCTGCCAATGAATTTCTTAAATTTCTCGCCATTGAGTCTAACAACTGGTCGTCTTTCCATGAAGTCGTTCAGCTGTTGTATTTGTGAGTCCAAGTCAGAAGCGTTGCTATGAATAGGTGCAAATGTTACAGCGCTAAATAATAATATTATTGCTACAAGACAGTGACTTATTGTTCGTTCCATTTTGAGTTAATTTAAGTACCTTGATAAAGAATAAATAAATTACTATGACTAAACTAGTGGTGATCAAAATTAATCCCACGTTGTTTTGGGTCCCGTTAAAATATGAGTTAATTTGTTGATCATGCTCTCTTCTTGGATAATGTCCACTGTCAGATGCGCCACGCGTGCCAGATTATCAGCTGTGTTGGAGCCTCAAAGTTGGACAACGCCGGAAGACCGGACCCTCGATCCGTTCAAGTAAACTTGAGTCAGTAAATTATTTTGTGATATATCATCAATGAAGCTAGGACCAAACAACAATGGATCGAACTCAAGACTTTGAGCAATTCACATCCGGCCGAACCAATGCTAGAACCAAACGCTACATTCCGTCAGATGAGACAACTAGTCTCCTGACTAAAATCTATAAGATGAAATCACATCTGACAAAATATGGTCATGATTATCTCAATACCTATGGTTATCTACCCGGTGCTTGTGTTCTAACCGACGAAAGGCGTCACAAGCTGGACACAGATGTCGAAGAATTTATAGATGCTTGCCACGAAAAATTGAAAATTCTCGAATCTGAGATAAGATTGAGCACAAAATCTCAACAAGTGATCAATCATAAAGAAACAGTTATAAGGATAGTTAAGAGGGTTCTCAATGATCTGTTCAACTGTTTCAACCATTTAAAGACGACGAAGATAGTTCGCCAGATGGAAAAGCAAAAGTATGATCGGATCGAGCTAAATGGTTCCGACGAAGCATACGACACCCTCGAAAACGATCCTCTGAATCTTGAGCAATTCACATTGGACGAAAGCAATAATCAGAACTTATCGACGACCAACATATCCAACCTTTCCTCAGCAACAAATCAGCAAGATAGTAGAGCTATAAGCTTCGATGATTGCCGACAACAGTCGTTATTGGCTGCTGAACATGACGCTTCTATTGGTCCGAATCAGATTCAAGAGCTGGCTCTAGAGAACACACAAATCCATGATGAGCTAATAACATTCGATGACGAAGTGAAGCTTATCGGGAAGAAGGTAGTTCAGATATCTAAGCTTCAAGAACTTTTTACCGAGAAGGTTATGGAGCAGGCTGCCGACTTAGACAGTCTGCATGAAACTGCAATTAAGTCTAGCGAGAATGTTCGTGAGGGTAACGATCTAATCAGGGATGCAATGATGAGAAATGCGAGCACACGAGTGTTTATACTATTTTACATTGTTACGTTGGGATTCAGCATACTCTTCCTGGATTGGTATAACCCTTGATAAATACCTGTGTGATTAAATAAAATAAAACACTAATTCGGACGAAAGACTTCCGAGATAGACTCAGCTCAAATTTACTTTCAATTTGTTTTGGATTTATCTACTAACCAAGATGAGACAGTGCCTTTGGTTGAGTAATCGTCTATCTGTGTGAACAGAAAGTTCGCGGATAGTGAGTGGCGACTTTGCATCAATGCCAGCCTTCAAATGAGCTTGACAATAATGGGGGCAAACGACCAGCGATACTCCTTCATCAAGACTATATCATCTCGATTTCAGTGTGTGCTGGGCTTGGTCGCTGAAAACAATGCATTTCACTGCGTAGACCATCCCCCGCCAGATCGCTAGGTGCGTCGCCCGGACGTCAAGACCTCTCAAAGCGCGCCCTAGCAAGGCGACTGTGCACATAGGGTCTAACTGGGAAAATAGAAACCCCTTATTTATTGTTTTAGAAATGGGGCATAGTGACCCCGAGCAATATCCGGAAACCGTATAGAATAGAAATCTAAACTATTCTATCGAAGTTGAGCAATAACTAGATAGACATATACAATTTTTCCAGTGAGTGCAATCATTTTGATACCTTAGGATCCGATAAATGTAAAATGTATAATGGAAACTTTTTTCGAGTCGTTGAATAATATATCAACAAAGAATATTATTTACACGGTCATATTAGTTGCAACCGCCACCGAAAGAGATCTGAGATTTTTCATTAACCCATTAGAAATCATCGATTACCTAATAATGAGTTTCAATACAACATTGAACACATATATCCTACCGGGAGAGGGAAAAGTCAGTCCCAGCTCCTTGAGAGACTATGATGGATACCTGTCACTTGATATGGACCAGAAATCGAAACCAAGTTTGATCACCAGATTATACAAGAGACTAGCCCTTTACCTTGATAGTATCACGATATATCTGCAGAGACAGATAAATGAGCATACCGCCACTTCGATCGCATCACTTAGCGTCCTGATAATAGTTATTTCGATAATATGCTGCTTTATTATCAGTCTTGTTCATGAAGAGGAACGTAAAATTAAAGAACAGTACAGGAAACTTAATGGTGGTAGTTCTTCGAGCTTATTAGCTATCAAAAACGAGAGTTGCGCAATGCGAATCATCCAGCTAAGACGTGAGACATATTATGGACTTGTACGCTTGCTGAAACCAGGCTGTAGATCCATTGTTCTTCTATGCGATACCCAATCCAGAAACAAGTTACTCACAAAATATTACCAGTGTGTCTATCCATACAGGAAGAATAAAACACTCCAATTTGCTTTCCTATTGATAGAGAAGAATATTGAATGGTACAGAGATTTATTGAAACTTGCGCTAGGAGAAAAGCGCGACCTACAGATAAACCCTTTAAATTGTGTAGGAACTGTTATTGCATTGAACGGTTTTAAGAAATATTTTTCCGTCTATCATGCAAGCGATTCCAGATTTAACAGGGATGAACCGTTCGTTCTATTAGAGGAGTCTCTCCTTGATAACCTACCGGAATGGCTGGAGAAGTTGTTCGCGGGTAAAGTTAGTCGTTATTACGTGAGCTATTGGCCGGATGGCATGCGATAGCCTAGACATCACAAGCCCTAACAGGATGCAAGAGGGGTTTCATGGAGGCTTTTTGAACGTCCCTGGACAAGGCTTTCCGCATATCTAATGCATCCTCGTCCGGATCTCCTGAGTAGTAATCCAGTACCCTTCTATAGGCTATATAACCCAATTGTTCATACATTCTCTTGGCTACGTCATTTGACTGACGAACGAATAAATCTACGAAATAGGCTTTATTCTTTTCCGAGATGTTCTCCAGCTCTGTCATGAGCTTCGCAGCTAAATTGGTTCTCCTAAATATGCTAGCAACACTTAAGGCAGTAACATGACCATGGAAGTTTTCTCCTTCGCCTTCGATTTTTCCCATTATGTAGGCCATCATGTCACCACTTGGGTGATCTCCTGCGATAAAATAATCTGGCCATTTGACAAGATAATGAAGGTAGAATGTCAAGCCATAGGTCTCGGTGAGGGGGTCGAGATTAACCTCGTTTAACTTGAACAAATCATCACAAGTGAAGGGTCTTAAGTTTGTCATTTCGAAGTGATATCAAATCTTGAAGCCCGTTCTCAGCGAAAGTATTTCTTCTTTGTTAAGAGGCTTCAAACCGAATGCTGTTATTGCCGGCTTGCCTTCCAACTCTCTGAGCTTGTTGACTTTTTCACTCAGTTCGTCACGTAGTTTCTCGATCCCCTGATCTAGCTGATACTGTTCGTCAAAGATTAGATTTCTGGTGCTGTTGTGGTCCAATCTTATGAACATATCACCCAAACAAACCCAATTCTTTTTGACCAAGTTGGGCTTCGATTCTTTGAGGTCTCTAAGTCTGCTTAATGCCTCCCTTGCTTTGTGCCGTTTGGCGTCGAAATTGACTATCTGTTGCTTTGTATCAATTATATCATCAGCTGTTAATTCTATCTTTGTCAATAACTTGGTGAGCTCATCCATGCTAAGATTGTTGTTGCATGGTCCCTGTTGAGGAGAAAGAGGAGGCTGGTTTGTTTATGCAGATATTCAGCAGATCACGTGCCGTGCAGAGAAGCAACTGCTTGCCGGGGAACCATCGCTGCAATCATCTTTGGGGATGAGACGCGCTCACAGAGCCAAGGAAAACTAGGGTCGCCAAGATGTTGGAGTAGCGCTTGGCGGCCAATCCTCATGTGATGACCGGGTCATACATGGGGTTGAACAATGATTTCTGGGTTAAATTTGCTTCGTTTCCAAATCCTCACTCATCCGAGGCCTCGTTTCTCTAGTTTCGCTTGCAATCCTTTTGTGCAACAGCGCGTGGCAACTTGTTCTTTGCGAACACGTGTAGAGCACCACTGACTTGGATTTTATCAATCCAAAAAAGCCACTTATCTCCTAGTGAATGAGTACCTTAAAAGCAGCTCAACATCTAATCTCGACAATATGGACACACCAGAACAGGTTGAGGCAAGACGATCTGTGTTTGCTCGTTTCGGTAGGTTGAAAATAATCAAGGAGGAAAAAACCAGAGGCCAAGTCGATGAAAAGAAGGCCACCTCTTCCGACCGCCATACCAACTTATGGAATCCTGGTGTTGTCTCTGAGGCTTGGAGACAGCAACAGTTTGAATATGCTCGACCATATCTTGAGGAGTATGAGAGAGGAGTAGCGGACTTTAAAGGCAGTTTGGCTCCTGGAGGGGACGCCGGGGAAGCATCTGATAATTCTAAGGATAACGATGATACTGCCTCTTGCACAACTTCATCAAGTCAGCCGGGCGCATTAATAACGAGATTGATAGCCCTACGTGGTAGAGCCCGCAAGATAGGTGCAAGGGCCCTTGATAACTCTAATTCTTGTGCCGATGTCGATTCTGGGAGAAAATCTCCCCAATCCAGTATAGCGACTCGCGATTTTGATGTTATCAGTACCGTAGTTCCACCCACCGAGATTGAAACTAGACCAGATCTCAATTCCAACGTCAGTGCCATAGAGTTGAGGAATAGATATTTTAGTGGTTACAGGCGCAACACCAAGCTTCCCATATACAATCATCGTTCTCACATCATCAACTCCATCAATTCCTACAGTGTCGTCATAGTTGAAGGAGCAACTGGTTGCGGTAAGACAACCCAAGTTCCATTATACATTTTAGAGGATAGAGTTCTAGAGAGGGCTTCCGGTTCGGCGCCTGTTATCTATGTGACACAGCCCCGTAGGATTGCGGCTCGCAGTATAGCTGAACGAGTCTGTAGTGAACATGATTGGACGCTAGGCTCCCTGGTGGGTTACCAAGTGGGGCTCGAGAAGGTCGCAGGACCTGACACTATATTGATCTTTTGCACTGCCGGAGTCTTACTACAAAAGATTATCCAAGAGAAGTCATTGAAAAACTATACTCATATCATCATTGACGAGGCACACGAACGTGATGCTGACACAGATCTCCTGCTAATGATGATTCGTAAGCTCATGTTGAGCGAAAGCCCCGTCTTCCGGCTCATCATCATGTCTGCCACAATGGACATAGATAAACTGAGAAGCTATTTCACTTTCAGGACAAATTATGGACATCAGGCGGTGACAACTCCATCTTACGTGAAGATAGGCGACACTAAAACGACAAATGATGTTCAAATAGTCTATTTTGACAAGCTCAATCATCTGTTCGACATCAACGACCCCCTTCCTGACATTGATCTTGAGGAAGCCGAACTATTAGATTGTTGCCTCAATGCAGCAGTCAAGATTATAGTCGATGTGATCCCCCATTTAGACAACTTCACCGACAGTTCAAACTCAACACTAGTCTTCCTGCCTGGTCTGTCTGAAATATCAAAATTAGATCGCTTGATACGGGCGTGCCCTGGGGCTGATGATCACCTCGAAATCATACCGCTTCATTCCTGCATAGCATCAGATGATCAATTGAAGGTATTCAAGCCATGTAGGCCTGGTTGCAGAAAAGTCATACTGGCTACAAATATAGCAGAAAGTTCCATAACAGTCTCGGACATAGGATTCATCATTGACTTCTGCTTAACAAAGGTACTTCAAAAGGACCACATAACCAGATTCCCGGTGCTCAAGCTGCAATGGTCAACCCAAGATAAGTGCATCCAGAGAGCAGGTAGGACAGGCCGCTGTTGTCCTGGCAAAGTTTTCCGCATGGTACCCTATGCCGTTTACCGCGCATTCGACGACTACGCCAAGCCAGAATTACTTGTTGCCCCGTTGGAACTGTCTGTGTTAAGGGTTAAGTCATTCAACATGGGCGAAATACAAGGCCTTTTTGCTGTCGTTATGGATCCTCCACCCTTTGACGAAATCCGCACGGCAGTGTTGGAGCTGAAGCAGATTGGAGCACTGTCTTCTACATATAAGGGTAAGATTTCCGACATCGATGGAGATCTAACTGCCCTGGGCAAGGTCATATCATCGCTTCCAATCGATGTCCATCTAAGTAAGCTCATAGTGGTCTCTCAGGTGTTTGACGTTCTCGAGGACGCAATAATAGTTGCCGCCTGTTTGTCCACAAACAGATCAGTCGTCAAGTATCTTTATCAAGATCCGCTGGAAAGTTACGATCGGAAGCTAGACTGGGCCAACGGCTCTTACAGTGACCTGTTCGTCAGTCTTGATGTTTACCGGGAATTTAGTGATTGCAAGTCGCTAAAGGGAAAATCTGATAGATGGTTGGCAACTTGGTGCGCCAAGAGGGCGTTGGATGAGAGAAAGTTGCACGACATCGACGCCATGGTTCAGGAGATAAAAACTCGGCTCGAGTACTTGAATATTAGCTGCATAGAGCAACCAAATAGAGAAAGAAATGTGGACGAAGACAATCTAATGCTAAAGGTTGCATTTTGTGCCGCCTTCTATCCAAACTATTTTCTAACCGACAAATTGGATGAGGAGAGAATCTCAAAGGACCTGTGTGGTATGGATCCAAGAGTTACGGTGGTGATGCATGGCATACCCACCAATCAAGTCCCTCTGTATAAGAGCAGAATTGAGGCTCCAATTAAGACCAGAATAGATCCCGACTTCGACTTCATAGCTGACGTGTCGCGAGCTCTTCTCGTGTTCAAGAGTAGTCCCGATTTGCCCGAGGACCAAAGTGCCACTAGAGCAATCCATGAGGACGGAATTATCCAACCAACAGGCAGTATTTCCAGGTCTGTTTATCGAGCCCTGAAGTTGGGCGAACATTTGGAGCTCTATGTGAGAGAGTATAAAAATGGGCCCGCTCTCGAGAGGATGGACTACTACAACAATTATCGCCTATCAGTTCATGGTCAATTTGGCTCCAGACTGCAGCCTTACTTGTTGAGATTGGTCGACACTGAGGAGGAGTGCAACAATGAACGACTGATCCAGGCATCTGACGAGGAGTACCGAGATATGATCAATGGGGCCGAATTCTACATAGACGTACCATTTAACAGGGCCCAAGATGAGCTAGATTTGAAGATTCTGCTCGACATGGAGCACACTCAAAGTAGGCCCCGACTAGACACGGAGGAGGATAACCATTTGCTCTTTGAGTCGAGAACCCATAGAGTTCGTGGCCCTGACAGTCCGATCAGGATGATGTTCCGTTCGATTTTGGTCAAATCTCGAGGCTTCAGTGTGGACATTGATCCATCGTCAGTGAATTCAATCCTTTTAGATACAGACTATAAGAGCGACCGTCGTCAAATGTTGTTGGCAGCTTCGGTGGCCCAAAACAAGCGCAATCGAGTGATGGCTCGAGACACAACTTTGATGCCAAATATCAGAGGTCTGCCCACCCTAATGGCCCTCCTGTTTGCCCAATACTACCGTTTGGTGTACAACAATGAGTTGAACTGTTTCGCTGGGGCCATATTTGGAATCGGTTGGGATCAGGAGGATGTGCCGCTCGACAGAGACTACGAGGTTGACTTGGGTTTCGATGTTCACATAACTGGCGAGGACATTGAGTTGATAAACATGGCGAGACAGAAGATTTCCCAATTGCTTAAGAATGAGGTGAGAAATCAGGGAAAACCGAGGGCAGTTTTGCAGGAGCAATTGCGTACAATAATTCTACTCTTAATGCGTAAGCGACGCTATCCAATCCAAGAATTGGACATTTCCTCCGTCAACCTGCCAAACTTTTGCATCTCTACTGGGAGTTTGTTTACAAAGGACCAGCACAACTTGCCGGAGGATTTTTTCGAACCATTGGACGAGTCGAAACACGAGACGAGAGCATTCTTGCCCATTGTCAAGTATACGCGAAATTATACAGAGATTGAATTGTACGATAGAATCAGGAGAAACTTGGAGGAATTGAATGATCTGGTTGAGAGCAGCGAAAAGGTTCCCGAGGGTGGTGTTAAGTGCCTGTTATGTGGCAATGGAGCAAGCGATCATTTCATCAGATTCTACACCATAATGGAGCACCTAGAGTCTGAGAGGCACAGGGCAACGTTGAGAGAGTTTGAGGTGTTTGAGGAGCGTGCCAGAAGGCGTAGCGAGCAACTGGCGACATGATGAGTGAAATGGAGCAGCATTATTACTATGACACAAAGTTTGGCAATCAATTGATTGAACTGGCGCTGGACAGAGCATAAAAGCATAGGAGTTTGAAACAGGATGATCAAGATAGACTGAAGAGAGTCTGTGAGGGAGAAAAAATGAATTGGATGTTGTATACGAATGTGTTTGTGTATGTGCGCGTTTGCTGCAATTGTGACCATGTTGTGTGAACACTTTTGCGCGAGCCACTTTTGCACATTTTGAACGATTAAAAAGTCCATTTATCATGCTCATATGTCACCAGAAGCTCGTGCTTTTGTTTGGCTTTAGTTGGCGATTCGCGCCGATTGCAGCCGCTCGAGGGTAGCATCCAGAGAGAGAAGGAAAACACGGCCGCCCAAGAAGAACACACAAACACTGGCTGACCATTAGGAGATCTGGAGCAGTTTCGTGCTCAGTTCATCTCGAGCAGCAGCAGTGTGGCCCTAAGAGAACCCTAAGGAGTCTTGAGGAGTCGCAACTTGATCATCAACACCTTTCTAACGGTTTCGTTTTTCAGTTCCACTGGAGCGCAAGTGGGAAGGAGGTTGCTTGCTGCAGGAGAGTGTCCTTCGCGGAAACTTTGCGGCCAAGGAAACCGTTTGGGAGGGAAGATTGGCAAAAGATTGGCTAAAGGTAAAAAGTTTGGCAAGTTTGGCGAGCAGAAGGCGAGCCAGATTGGGCGAGTTGAGTTGCTCCTGAGCTGTTTACGTGGCGAGAAATGGCCACAAAGATTAGGATGAGGACGAGGAGGAGTAGGAAGAGTTTCACTGTGTGATGTTTGCGAGAAAGGGGAAAAAGTTAAAGTTAAAGTTAAAGTTGAAGTTTGTGTTGGTGGAACTCAACTTAACTCAACTTTTTGCGCAGACTCCGCGCCAACTCGAGCAACTGGCCACCAGCAATGGACTCTTAGGGCACTCTTGAAGACTGGAACATTCGAGCTTTCGGTTGGCTGCAAAGTCGAAGTCGAATTCGAATTCGAATTCGAATTTGGACAACATCGAGCGGTCTTCATCAGTGCAACAAGAAGGAGGAGAGGAAACTTGGGCCAACTGTTGTCGTTGTGGCGCAAGAGCTGCCTGATTTCTGTCTCTTCTTTTGCAAAGATTTCCGCTGCCAGATTTGACCTCGAAAAAGTTCAACAGCTTTCTCGCAAACGAAAACACATTTGCCCAAATGGACAAGAAGAGTGAGCGAGTCTCTCTCTCTCTTTCTCTCTAAAGTTGCCAGCAAGTTTCCAATGAGCGCCGATTCATCTCGCGTCTTGGCGCCGTCTTGGCGTCTTGGCGGCCAGCAACTGTGGTCCGCACTTCGCTCTTCGCATTTCGCAGTGGCCAGTGCACAGGCAAAAGCACTTGCCCATTGTGTCGGCCACTTTTTGATTCGGCCTCAAGCGAGAATGGCAGCTTGTGTGAACTTGTTTTTCTCCATCCAGCTGGACTCTCTGGAGCTCTCCAGCAGCAAGCTCGCCTCCTCGAGCTTCACGGGCGAGCTTAGCGCAAGCAGCTTGCCAGTCTGAGTGCCAGCCTGGCGCTCGAAAGGCGCACGGAACGAGAGTAACGGTCGCTCGAAGGCCGGAAAGAGTGGCGCCGAGAGTGAGCCGAAACTCTTGTTGCCTTTTCCAGACTCTTCCTCTTCCTGGAAGTTGCAGACTCTTGCTGGCGCGCTCGATTTGGGTTGCCCGCAGCTTGCAGTTCGCAGCTCGCAGCTCCCACTTCTTAGCTCTTAGCTCTTAGTTCTGGCACACACTGTCTTGATTGAGTGCCGGCCCAGTGCCACAAGGCGCAACACAGACCAGAGCTGAGCCCGTTTTTGCCGTTCGACGTTCGGCCTTTCTCACTTTGCCGCAGCTAAGCTCGCCAGAGAGAACCGCTATCTTTGGGCTGAACTTGAACTCGAGAGCGGCCTTCTTGGCTCCTTTGGCGCAGTCTGTCTGTCGAGGTTGCGAGTTGGAAATTCGCGAAAGCAGCTCCGGAGTGTGGCCCTTAGGACTGTGGCTGCAAAGTTTCAACGGGCCGTCGAGTTCAGAAAGTCCACCAAAGGGAAGCCAGGCAACACTTGCCCCACCAGGGCCTTCCTCTTCGCCGAGTGGATGACCGGCCGCTCTGACGTCACTCGGCCGGCCGGAACAATGCGGGCGGCGAGTGAGATTGTTGCGTTCGAGAAGAAGAGGAAGTCTTCCTGTTCGTCTCGGCGAGCCCATTTGGATGCGGCTTCTGGGGCGGCTTCAGTACAGGATTTGCAGCGGAATTTCTGCTGCAGAATTCTGCAGCAGAAAGACAATCCAAGGCCCAATAGTGTGCCGCAGACTGTCTGCCGCACACTGTCTGCGGCCGCTCCTCAGCACTGGCGCTTTGTTTTGGTTTTTTAGCGTGCGGGATTCGCGCGCTCCGCAGACGCGCGCACTTTTCCTCTGTGCTTTTGGGACACTCTGCAGAGCGGCCGCAGTCTGTCCGCGCGCCCTCGACTGCGACTGGGCCCCAGTGGTTCAAATGATTGGTTCAAATGGAAGCCAGACGGGAAGGGGCTTCTGTGTTTATTGGAAGGCAGTCTTCGAGCAGAGGAGCAGGAGGGGCCAAAGAGCTGGTCCAGAGGGTGACTCTGGGCGGCCGTTGGCCCCAAGCCATTGGACTGCCTTTGGGAATGTCCCAACAGTGCTTGGGCGCCGCCAAACGGCAGCCAGAGGAAGAATCGAGTCCACCTGGTTGCGCAAGTGAGCGCCTTCCGAGCAGCAAAGGGCCGCACAAAGTGTGACGCAACCAAATGGATGCAAACGGGCCACAGGCTGTCTGAGGGGCCGACTCTGAGGAGTGTCTGCTCTGGTGGGAGCGACTGGAGTTGGTAGGCTCGGAACTTGGAGGAAGACGCTTGAGGTCGGCCAATGAAAGGGAGAAATTTTCCCACACGCAGCAGAGCACAAAATCCTTCTCCCCAAGCAGAAGAGCGACTCTGAGAGGTTGCTCAGAAGGGCCAGAGTGCAGAGTCAGTTGCTTGCAGTGGGCCCAATGGGCTTCGAGCGGCGGTTTTGCGCCTTCAGAGGCCACCTTTTGCGCCTTGTGCCAGCTCAAAAGCCCAGCCACACATGCCTCTCTCTTTGGCCACTGAGCGGCTTCTGTGCGTCTCTGTGGGTCTCTGCCACGCAACAGACTGTGTGTTACACGCAACAGACTGTGTGTAACACGCAACGCGCAACAGGCCCCAATTGGGTCGCACGCTAACGGTTTTTCGGGAACAGCTCCAGAAGGGGTCCCAGAAGGCGCAGTTTTGTGCGGGAGCAAAGAGTGTGCACGAGAATTCAAGAGAAGAGGAGAGGGTTCGGCGAGTGGAAAAAAGGAAAATCCCTTCTCCTCGATTCCTTGAACTTCCGGCGCATCGAACCGGCCCACTTGGGGCGCGTTCTCACGCCGAGCAACTGCTGCTTAGTCTCTCTTCTCCTGTGGATTCTCCTCCGCAGATTCTCCTCCGCAATTTCTCCTCCACACATTCTCCTCTGGCCCAGGAGAGCGCAACACAAGCACACACGCACAAACGACTCTCTGGGGCCCAAACTTGGACGCGCAAACGCCAGCGCCAAAGTCACCCCCAAAGCCGCCCTTCATTTCCACCATTTCCACCGCTCCCCAATTGGAATCCTTTTCTCTCGCGGCCGCCCCTTAGCTCAAAAGGCCCAAAAGGCGAGGCCAATGCGCCGGAAGTGGTCCGGTGCAGCCGCACTAAGAAGCACAGAAGCAGGACGGCCCCCAACTGGCTGCTTCTGCAACTGTGAGGGCTATTTGTCGGCGAGCAGACTGGCATCTGGCCGCTCGAGCGCCGCACACAGTCTGCAGTGGGGCCAGAGTGTCGTCGCCTTCATCTGGCGGGCTAATTGTGCGCACTGTTGGAACTTGCAGTTCGAATTGCCAGATTTTCCCCCAAAACTGGAGCACTTTCCTCTCGGATTTCAAACTCTCCTCAACGCTGGAACCTAAGCACCTCAGCCAGAGAGAAGCTGCCGGCCGGCCGGCTCAATTACAGCTGATGACTGTCGTCCTTATTAGCGGCCGTCTGCAGCTCAGCAGCGCCACTCTGCTGGGCCCCATTGGGCTGCAATAAACGCCGGCCGGCTGGGCGCGC
>Ga0058701_10000405_pt1 | contig 30408 bp, 20 predicted proteins | sample AgamicOrMae_FD_97039 | JGI IMG/M metagenome (GOLD analysis project Ga0058701, IMG submission 97039) | Agave microbial communities from Guanajuato, Mexico - Or.Ma.e | ecosystem: Host-associated > Plants > Phyllosphere > Phylloplane/Leaf | place: Guanajuato, Mexico | collected 2012-06-04 | reverse complement strand
GATTTTCAACGACTACAAGTATACATAACTCGAGCAACAACAGCGTCGTCTCGATGGAGCAATCCGTGTTCCTTGATTCTCCTCCTCGTATATCGCCAGCTCACTCTCTCATCAAGGACTTGAGGAAACCTAGCAATTATTTCCGACGCCAATTGTTTGAGTTCCCCATATCACAGGTCTCGGAGGCGCGTTTCCGGAACGCAGACACGGCCTAATCGGGACTTACGTAGTTCCATCGCCGTCGGTAGTCTATGCGTTATACTAATCGTTCAACAGTCGTATCCGACTGTCTCCCTGAATTTCATCAATAGGTCAGCCTTGAGCTCAGCGAAGGTAGAGAGCACTTGGCAAAACGTACATCGAAGATAAAGAAGATTTCGAACTACCGAAACTCCGTGACGATTTATTGTTAACTTGATATCACCGGAGAACAAAAGCTGTATGTGCACCTCGTTTACCCGAACTGCATAATTGAGAAGTGTATCAGCTATAATTGTATCACTGGGATTGAGTTTGTTTCTTCCAGTCGTCACCGAGCACGAATGCTAGTCTCCCGTCTATGCCTCGTGTGATAACTGCAATGCCTGGTACTGCTCACCACATTGTCACTGAGGGTTTTGTCGACAATAAAGTGTCGCCTAGTCATTGGCCCGCGACAGAGAAGGATCGACATGAAGGCACGTCGAAATTTGGTGGATATCAGATTATAGGCTATGGGGTTGATGGCGGAATGGAGGTAGATGAGAATTCTGCTGCAATAAGCTAAGCAATAATAGGTTTCCATGCCGAGTGATTGAACTTGATCCTCTGTAGTGAAAATGAGCCAAATTGTGAATACTCTATATGGAAGAAATAGCAAGAAGAAACAGGCCACCACGAAGACGAGCATCACAACCACCTGTCGTCTTGAATCCATCTGGTGCTTCTTGCTAAGCTCACGCACACTCGGACAGGAATATTGGAGATGATTTTGGCAGTGTCCGCATGCGTTTGTGCCGGTTGGATGCTCATCGAGAGTGCTGCCGGTCTTCGAGGTATGATTCATTTCCGAATCATCACAGTCCCAATTCGCTTTCGTACGACCTTTCAGGCCTCTTGCTACTGCAGTAAAGCTAAATCTAGAAAATGAGCGTCCAATATCGTGGTTGCTTGAGTGTCTTATCCAACTTCCAAAGCTATGATGAGTCGAGTGGTGTGAATGGGAATAACGGAAGCGTTGACGCCTCCATAGTGTGCAAGTTGGGTCACGATTATGCTCTATGGTCCTCGATTCATTCACCTCATCTTCATCCTCCATTCTGCGGCTAGCATCTCCCTCCACTGGATTGCTATCCACTGAAGATGGCGCTTTGTGGAACTCATAGGAGGCAGGTGCAGCTTTGCTAACTTTTTTCCCCCCATCTTTGGGCGAGTTACCATTAGGCATGCTTCCACCATTAGGCTGACTAGTAGGTTTTGGCACCGTTTTAGTTATTTTATCGGAATCTTCGTGCGCTAGATCACAACTGCTACCGATTATGTTGATTGTAATTGTGTCCATAGCAGGAATCGCGCCCATCAGCTCGAACCTTCCGTCTTCACGATCGAGGAGCAGCGAGGAAAGTGAGGAACTAGTTGAGATTGATTCTACCGGGGTCAGTTGTCCGAAGGGCCGCGTTGTCACGCTATCCTGACTATCTTTGCTTCCGTTCATTTGTGGGACCATGCCAGCTCCGCGACCATTGGTTGAACGAGAATCGGTTGCAGCTGAGAACAAAAAACATTTCTCAAACACTTGTGATTTGTTTGTTTCTTCACCATGTTGTGACTTGAGACACCTGGACTTGCGTCCAATCAACTTCGCGGGTGGCACTTGCTGGCTAACTTTGGCTTGGCCCATCAGCGGCGAGGAAGGGTTAGGGGAAGCGGGAGATATCCTCGAATGGTCGCAGGAATCCTGTGGATCAAACTCTTTATTGTCAGCCATTCTCGTGCCAGCCTGCCTCTGGGAGGTACCTTGGGATTTATCACCGATCCTTGTCTCGATATGACCAGCTTGATGTGCATCACACGGGCAGCTAGTAGACGCTTTACGAGAACCTGACTTGGAGTATCTTCCTTGACTAGCGACCTCCTTCGATCCATCTGTGCAACGGTCTTTGCAATCACTCTTGTCAGCATCTAACATCCCATAAACGCAACTGGAGATAGATTTGTTTGCATGGACTCCATTGGATGTCGCACCCTCTCTGGATTTGGATTTAGGCGAGAGTAGAGGCACAAGTTTTCCAATGGTAGACCGAGCGTGACTTTTGACACTGAATATCACTGTTGAGTCTGATGAAGACTTGTTCAACGATCGACCTGCCTTTCCTCGCGCTTCTTTGTCGGACGAGTTCCCGACCGTTTTTTGGGTTACTATGTGGTTGTCTTGAAATCTGGAGACATTGAGGCTGACAGGAGACATGGTGATTTCTAAGCAGGCAGCACAGTAACCTGTGGCCGACTTCGTGCCACGTATGTGACCAGGGTTCTTCACACTGCCATCCTCGTTAGTCTTATAACGAGAGATTACCCTTTCGCGAGAATCGAGCGTCCGGTCCCGCTCCGACCTTGTTCGCAGTAGTCTCGATTCCTCGCTATTTGGGGGGCCAGATAATCTGGGTGTTGCCTTCCGCTGAGATGCTGTACGTGGTTCTTTTCTTTGACCTTGGCATGTCTGGTCTTTCTTATCTGAGCCAGGACCCATATCATCTATTGTGCAGCTTGACACTGTTCTCGTATACTGAGGTCTGCAAAAACATCGACCCGATGTAACCGGCACAGTGCTTGTTATAGTTGTTGCTGTGGTAGAGGTAGAGCTTCTCTTGTTTTGAGATCGAAATTGATGTTTATCATCACAAAACGAATCCGATAAGTTTCCCTTGAGCACGAGGGTTTCCCGTACAAGACAACGACTGATTCTCCAGTACACCATAATCAATACAACGAGAGGCAAACAGAAGAAGGCAAACATTGATATGAAGACATACATTCTATTCCAATCTGTGTCCGCTTCTAGAATGCAATTGTATACAAGTGAACCATCAATATAAACTGTCTGAGAAGATTTGGCCATGATCAGGATAGGTGATGTCAATATCGACGACAGTAGCCAAATGATGCATATAATGATAGTTGCCCGTAATCTGGTGCACTTGTAACCTGCCTTCAGCGGTTTACAAATCGCATAGTACCGCTCGAAGCTGATAGCCAAAATTGTGAATATTGATCCGTTTGCAGCCAACATCTCGACATAGTTGCTCAGCTTACCTGTTTTTGATATGATAGAGGAATAGTCGTTAGATTGAGTCCATTGTGTAGGAAAAAAACTGTGGAAGCACTACTCTGGATGAGATCGATTAACCCTTCTGGCTGCCTTATTCTCGGCATTCTGAGGTTAATAAAGAAACATCAGAGTTTTCATCCGGGATTTCCGGTTCAATCTTTACTCATCGATCTGAAATCTCGATGGTGGATGGAAGCATCATTCTTCACCTCTAGCGAGACTTTCTCTCCCTTTTTCCACAAGTCTACCTGCTCGCAAACGTCACCAAGATCGGTCGACTTTCCTTCCCGCCGAACGTCCTTTATTGCTACCCTCTGTTGGCCCCCTAAGGTGTCGATTCGCAGTCGCTCATGGCACAGTATCCGTTAGCTCATGGCAGATGACCAACTCTTCCCTCAGCCCTTTCCTGATACAAAGCCGATCGCAAGATAGCAGCGGGTGAGTCTTCGAGATAGCCTGCATGAATTGGTAACTTTCACGAAGCTGCTAGCTGTATGTTATGAGAGTGAAAAAATCGACCCTTGCATGTGTATGTGGGGGGAACGAAGATAAGACTCGGCCCATCACCTCTCATTTGATTCTGTCCGGACGATGTAAAGAGTCACCCTCCACCTACAGTTCACTCGTGCCGTATAAGTGAAGGAAGTCCTCAGCATCAATTGATGCAGGACAGGTCAGGCACCGATTGGCACTTCCTCAAATGTCATCCTAGTCAACTTGAACACTCACAATTACCTCAAACTCCCATGCATACAAGCCTCATTACCCATGAAGCTGGCCGCCTAAAATGACTCCAAAACATGATACAGGATTCAGTCTGAATCTAGGTGGAGGTCATCAGCTTGGGGGACCCATAACTCAGGTGCACCCCGAGGTACGGGAGCCGAAAGGGACCTAAAGTATTGGACTGATGTTCGCGCAGCGGATCTGACCGAACGGTCAGAATTTGGACTAGCAAGAGAAGTACACAAGAGCAGTCCAACGGTCTCAGTTATGGAGGAAATCAGGCTTTCTCCTATATGCTGCGACTGTGCACTTTGCTCACTAACGATGGAGATCGACCCATGTTGCACCAAGCAACTAACCCTACGCGGCCCAGACCAAACAATTGCTATGAGCGCCCAGTTTGTTCATACAGCGGAAAATATTTCGCCCCCGCGTTTTGGATCTAATTTCCAACTCCTTTGTCTAAGTCCATAATTTAGAATCCTTTGTCTCACACAGTTAATGGAACGCCGAGGGAAGAATAGGTTGCCCAAGCAGAAAAGAGCACCTATTCCATTGACACTCAATTTGGCCCATTGTTTTACAATTCATCTCTCTTGGATCGGAAAAGTCTCGCAATAAGGCAACCTCCGCAGCAGAAGGCAGAACATTGTCCCTAGTTGATGAGCTTCTTACAAAGGGTTCAGTTTATCCTCAGTTCGACCCACTGGAAGAGATCCCTTGCGCCTCAGCGAATCGGCTAATGGACGCCAAACAATGCCTGTTTCACCGAGGCACAACTACTTCCGGCGGTCTTCTGGTTGCCGCGGGACTAGCAGTTGGTCCAAAGTTGTGGCACAACAATTGCTGTCAAGCGAGATTAATGTCTAAGATGTATGGCTCTGCCTGCTTTGTGGTCGCTTCTTGGTCTCTTGTTTCATTTTATTCGATCAACGAGGGCCCCTTTGGACCGAAACTGAACCGGCTGCCTAAATTGCCTATCTCTCTGTTGCGGTCTCGCCAATTTGCGCTAAAATGGAGCCATCATTCCGTGAGCTAGCCCTCGCCGGCGGCGGCAGATAGACTGGCTTTCTTAGCAGGCAGTTGTGCACAGGACCTTCACACCGGAGCTTGCATTTCCGCACGTCTCCTCGCGGCAAGACTCAAACACGTCCAGCCATCCACTGCTGCTCGTGCCCCAGACCCATTCTTGTGTATTCATCCAAACTCCAAGGAGCTCATTCAATGGCAGATTTGGAAACATTATTCCAGCCGGTTGCGAGAGACTAGGCCAAACAATATGACGGCAGTCACCGATTGGCATCTGACAGAGAACTAGACCACACACACTAACAGACAAGCGGAGAGAGCAGAATGCATTTCTGCCACTGCTCAAGGTCGCCTCAAGAGGTGGAGTGATCTCTCTTCCAGAGGCCAGCCTCTCCATTCGTTGGCGAGGCGTTGGAATAGACCACACAAAGCGTCTTTGGAGGAAGAAGAATATGCTAGCTGCGTGGCGCCCCTTGCAACTCTGTACTTATCAGTTTAAGGGCTGCGGTTGGCCAATTCGGCCGCTCACATTAGCCATTTTTGCCGATCCTGGTTGGCCATTCATGTCACATTTGGCGCTCATTAGTCTTGTGAAGCGACTCCAAGTGGCCAACGACGAGCAATATGGCGTTGGGATCTATTTGCAGCCAAGCCCTCGAGCAAGCAGAAGACTCGTCTCTTGCACAAATGCTAGTTGCGATCATTGCAGCGAGTCAAGCTGTGTTCATGGGCAACATTAGGGTAAAAAATTGAACCGACGGGGTAGCACGAAGTTTGCAAACAAATGGCTTTATTCTTGCCCTAAACTCAACTTGGAGCGCCAGCCTAGCCAGCCGGCAAGCGGCCAATTGGCGCGTAAAATTGGGGCCCACGCCTAGCATACTGATCTGTTGTTTGCAACTCTTCGGGCTCTTTTAGATTAACTTAGTGAGAAATGAGAGTGGCCGTTCATCTTTCATGCAGCAAAAGGGCAACAATGAAACCTTGCCGACCCCTCTCTCTGCTGCCTCTGCCCTTAGCTCTTTCTTTCGAGCGAAACGGCGCGTCTGGCCGGGACAAATTAGCCAACAACAACAACAACAACAGCAACTTATATCAAGATATGCTTCGTTTTGTTTTCAGCCAAAGAACAATGAACGCGCCAGCCTATTCAGTGCCTCTGAACTCTCAAATACTAGCTTGCTCCCTTCTGTTCACTCTAGTGCACCAGCTTAATGAGGCTGCTGGAAAGCACTTCTCGAGAAAAGGAGAGGTCCGTTGTTTCCTCCATCGAGGAAGGCACGAGCCTTACGGCTCGTGTTTAAAGTTTCAACAGCGAGACAGGCCCCTTCGATTGAGGCTGAGATCTGAGCTAGGCGCCCGATGTTTGCACGATGCTCCCCATGGCTTCGGCCGCTTTTAGAGGAAAGTTACGTAATTATTTTTATACTATGCCATAATGAATCGAATCGGAAGGGAGCAGGAAGAGAGTGTGTTGTGTTGTGAACAGCACACAGCTGGCAGTGTGCAAGCCCAGCTGAAGAGGCTTCGACAGTCACGCAGGCCGGAACTCTCGGCGGGGAGACGTCCGCCAGCAAGAAGGAAGAACAACTAGATGCCAGTTGTTGAGCTAAATTGCTTGGTGCCAACTCTTGTAAATTTGTGATTAGCTGGGCCCAGTTTGATCGATGCCCTGGCCCATTTGGCCCCCACGCTGCGTCCCCAATTTGTATGCGGGATGCAAGCTCGAGCGCCGGCAGGAAGGCCACTTGGACGGGCCTCGTTTGCTGGAGACTTCCTTTTGGAATTGGGGAAGCGCATTCGAGTGGCACAAGAGGAACTCCCACAAATCTCGCAATCAGAGAGCTCAGGAACGCCCTCTTGGCGGATTGCAGTCTAACTGCAGGACGGCAGCTAACCTAGTAGCAGACGAGAGGCCAAATGCGTAGTTTCGCGCGTAACTTCGAGCAGACACTTGGAGTGACCGATCAGGAGCAGTGTTAACACGCTTTGCGCAATCTTCCGGCCCCAAGCTCGAGATTGGGCCCAGTTAGTTGGGCATTCATTTGCATCCTAATGCCCGACCTTTGCCACCTATTAACACTCACTCGCTCTCGGATCTAGCCAAATTGTCAAGCTCTTATTATAAAGACACCCAATCACATGCTTCTCGAGTCTAAGCTCGCAGAACTTGGGCGGGGCCAAAACGAGAGGAAGTGTCTAAAGTTTGCCCTAGCGACCGTTGACTCGCCATCTGTCCATCGGATTGGAAGTTAGTAGATCGAGTTGGTTGTCAGCCGCCCATTCAGTCAGACAGAACTCCTCCATGGAGATCCAGTGGATCTGGGCTGAGCTTAGGAGAGTCGAGCAACGAGCAAAATTTGTGCCCAACAGAGTCAGAGAAGGCCCGAGTTTTTCACCGTGCCCACCATGTCGATCGCTGCGGCATCTCCGTGAGGTCCATTTTCACCTGAAATTTGCTCTCGAATGCTCACTTGAACTCCAAACAGACCCCGCGGAGCTCATTTCTGTCAATTCCATGTCAATTCCTCGAACAAAGCCACTTGGGAGCTGGCGCATTTTGGGGGCGCCAGTTCTCATCGTATGCACCCTCCCGTAACCATGAGAGAAGAGCTCTGCATTGTGCAAGACTTCCGATAGCTGAACTGTAACAACAGCCAACAGATAGAAGCTTCCAAGGTTGAACCAATATCGATTCTCCTTCCCGAACATCGCCGAGTCTAAACGATCACCAGTTTCTTGTCACGCGCCTGCCGAGTGGTGCCACTGTTGTGCGGGACGCAGCAGAATTTGCGGCTCGTCTTTTGTGGCTCACTTTTCACCGGAAGGAGAGCTTTATCTCCCTCTTCCGGCGGAAGTGCGCACCCTCAACAGTGAGCAAATGGACTGCCGAAGGTTCCCTTTCATCGCAGCTGATCGACATTCAGCGCGAGTGATACAGTCTGCGAGGCGGACTTTGTTGGCTGGACGAGACATCGTGCGATGATGGCCAAGACGTTTCCGTTCGAGGGACTCACATTCCATACAATTGGAAGGAACTCCGAAGAAACTTCGAGCAAACATTCGACCTTGTTCTATCGAGACGAGTCTGATAGGATTATTTCTGTCATTGACCAAGATAGCGAGCGATATAAGCAGACATGAGGGTTGATTCTTCCTCCGATGGGACAACTCTCAATGTAAGTGTCTAACTCATAACTGTGACCGAACTCAGACTGGAAAGAGATCGATTTCCCGAGCTATGTACTCGCCGCTACCTTGGAGGCATTTAGACTGTCACAAAAAAAGGAATCCGACCTTCACAAGTAGTAGACAGCCCAAAGATGGAGCTTGATCCATCTTGATAGCAAGTCATGACTCACGTCGTATGTGGAACAACATGGCTTGCAGCTCGTGCTATGATCAATCCAGTTCACGAAGGATACTGGAGCTTTAAATCTTTGTCACTCGTCTGAGATCATCAATACCTCAAAGATCAAGCTATTCACCATAAATTATATTCAAAACTCTGCAGCAGAAATACTTACACATTGGTTCGCCGAGAAGCCACGTTTCGGGCCTAGAATGTAGCTCAATCAACACTGTTGGCATGCACACGATCAGCACCAACAAGTCCGCCACCGACAAATTAATCAGGAACAAATTTGTCGAGTTTCTCAGATATCGTGTCTTGATAACCACCAATGGAACGAGCAGATTGCCGCATACTCCAAAGCTGAAAATTATCACACAAGCAATGGTGGCAATGATGCGCAGGTAAAGCGGAAACTCTAATTGCTGTAACTCTGGCCCTCTGTTAGCTTGCGAATGGTTGTTTGTGGCCATGTTTGGAGTTGTTGTGTCTGGGCTTGCTGCATTGTAAGTGGAGATGTCCATGGCTGCGGAGACATTTGTCTGGATGGTGTCTTGGAGGTAGCTTGCGATTGTGCCCTGGGGGTTGCTGAATCCCATTGGGATGAGTGCGGAACCCTCGCCAATCAGCAGTGCCAATTTCCATCGACTCAAACCGCTTCCCATCTTGTCTCGGCTTGCCCATTCGGCGTCGAACAGTGTGTAGTCCTTTTTGTGGAGCTCTGAAGAAGCCGAAGGGGATGAATAGTAATGAGAAGCGATGGGAGATAGTCTAGACTGGAAATACCGTCTGCAATGCAGGTGGGAACTCTAGGGGTTCATCGCAAGATGGAGTCTCACAAGATAAAGTTGCCCATCCCAGTGGAACAATATCTTTCTGCTTGAGTCTTGCAAGTCTACTGCTTGTGTACTGCTTGAGTACTAGTTCACAAGGCACAACTTTGACCGTATTTCACCATCTGGAGTGAAGAGAAAATAGATTAAGTGTTTTCGATTTGGCTCCTTTGATTGCTGCTGCATTGGCACGTGAGTAGAGGTAGCTGGTTGTTGTTGCTCATCCACGATTGGATTTGTATTCTCCGTCCGCCAATTTTGAATTGCAATCCATCAACTCAACTGAGTTTGTCTTTCCCATCGGAGCCAGCCCTAAGGATAGTTCCCAGGCAGTTGCATGCAGTTGGCGTTGGTTTTAATTTGGTCATTTTTTCCGAAATATTCAGATTTAAAAACAGTCATTCAGTTGTACGCAGGTATCTTTCGAGACAGTTAGTTTTTTGTTTGGATCTCCTTCGAATTTCTACGGTACAGTGGGTGAGGTGGGAGTGGGATCGGGATGCAAGCCTGTTGTTGATCAGAGGTTGCACGCATTCGCCCGGTCTCATGGTACGATGCAGCTTAGCCGAGGCTTAGAACAAGCTCGACACAGATACCTCTGTGTCCAGTGGCCTGGCCACTGGACAGAGACGAGCTGTGTGATGTGAGGTTTGGCCGCAATCTCGGACCACTGACTCTGGCCAAGGATTGGCCCGCTAGACAGCTGTATGGCGTGGGGTGCATTTCGTGCCTGGTTGGAAGCTCGCTCGAGAGCACTCAATCCAGTGCAGCGAACAGCACTAACCTCATCAACAATTTGATCTCTCCCTCCAGACAGCCTCTAGCGCCCCTGGGCACTCTCTTATCGTTGCACTTTATCGCAAAGATATCCTGCGGCTCGGCCGGACTGTGTAAATTCGCTAGAAGACTCCACCTTTTTTGGGTCTTAGGTGGCGCCGAGAACGTGCCTGGAGAATGGCATCGTTTGAGATTACATTAGCTGATTTGCTCGCCCAATTTACTCCTAATGCGCCAACTTAAAGGGCGACCACTTCTGGTCACCTGGAGCGAGTAGGTCGTTGGTCAGGTGGCGATGCAGACAAAGGTCAAGGGGAATTTGGAGTGGCTGCAATGGGTGTGGGTGGGCGGGGTGGTAGTGGCGAGCTGGGGTGAAATTGCTGAAGCAAGTCGGTGAAATTAATTTGTCCGCCAAGCCATCGCGCCGGCCGGACGATACTCACGTGCACAAAATGTTTTCCAACCAGTGATCTTGGTCCAAGATTTGTTTGAATTTTATTTGCCCCCAGACCAATCCAGAAGAGGCATCCCACTGGCCGCCGCCGCTGTTTACTTTGCTACAGGACCAGGGGGGCCGCCCACCGGCGCTTTGGGTCTCTTTGCTCTGGCCTTTAGTCTCCCAATCTTGAGGTCTCTCCGCTTGATCGCTCAGAGGCTCGCTCTACGGGCGGGGGCAAACACTCTTGAAGCTCCCTTTCTGCCTCTTTTTGGAAACCAAAACTAAGAGCATCGCCCACCAGCGAGCTTCAGGAAGAACCTCGCTCGCCTCTCTCTCTCTCTCTCTCTCTCTCTCTCTCTCCCTTTTCTCTGCTCCTCCTTATTCCACTCCGATGATTTCAATTTCTAAGCCAAACTCGCTCCTCTTGGGGCGTCAAGTGGCCTGGAGCTCGACATGAACCGGCCCAAATTCGACGCACCATCTCCAGACTCTAGGCAAACAAGCATTCAGAGCCCCGGGCTGCTTTTCTTTCCTATTCTTCTTTCTTCCCTCTTGCTTGTCTTCCTGCTTAGATATACAAATAACTATAAGCAACAACCTGATAAGCCGGCTCAAAAACTCGACGCCCGCCGCAGTGGAAAGCCTAAGGAGAAGTCTAAATCTCAGGCTGCAATTGCAGCTAGTTGGCAGTAATTAGCTTTTTCCCTGGCGGGTGATTGAAGCGCCTGAGCGGGTTGCAATTATTGTTGTCTTGCTGAGTTTTCAAGTGAGCTAAATGAGCAAAAAAGTTCCCACTATTGTGCCTGCGGCCACTTGAGGCCACTGCTGAATCTCGACCACTCGGAAAGTGGCCCTCCAATTGCCTTACTTATCTCAATCCTCACCTCTCCAGACCTAAGCTCTAGTGGCTCACTCTTCACTCCCACCACTCGACTTTGGTCCCCCAGCGACTTTGGTTCCCTCTGGTGCACAGAATCTGGCCACAACCTGCGGGCTGCGAGCTTGCTGTTTGTTTCCGGCAACAAAGTGGGCTTGCTGCTGCAGAGTTCGACTTGGGCCACTCTCCTTTCACCACAGCAGATCCTTTCGGTTGAGTTGGAACGATTTCCACACACTAAGTGCCGCAATTTAGCAGCAAACAGAGCAACCAAACTCTCGTTCAATCTGGCACGCAGTAGACGTTCAACGCCTTTTCACCCTAAGTATCGACGTCTTGGTGGTGGGCTATTCGCTTTTGTCCCTTCGCTCGGCTCTGGCCCCTTGCGACTTGCCTGAAATGAGGCCTGTTTATGGTTCGATCTGCTGTTTGAATTGATGTTTTTGCCGCAATCTTTGTCCCTCTCACGGCCAGATCTTCGATAATGGTTGCCGCGGCGAGATGAAAAGGCCGCTTGTTGTTGTTGCTGCTACACTGTTGTGGCTCTCGAGCTGAAAAGAGAAATGATATGACTTATGTTCTTCTGCTGTTCAACAGCCACTCTTACCCGCCTGCCTATCCACTGGCTCTCTGAAAAATCCAATCTCGCCGTCTCGAAGGCGACACAAAAGCTGCACAAACTATCTGCTCGTCTTTTAAACTCTCGAACTGTGCTCGCCTTGGCCCTCTTCTGGCGCTGCAAGATTGTCTAGCCGCTGGTGTCTCAATTACAGTGCACCAGATGGAATCTTTGCAGAGCTCGTGCTTGCAGTTAGTCTTGTTGCTGGTTTCTTTTCTTCTTATTCTTGTCTGGGTGTGGGTCTAGCCGTCGGTCTGGCTGGTTGCAGACTAACGTTTCCTGTCCGCAGGCCGTCGAGTTGGCCTGCCGAAAAGCACGAGTTTTGGCGCAGGCACGAGTTCGGCATGAGACTGCGACTGGAGAGGCAATCCAAGACTGGAAACAATTTCCTCCCCGCTGCTCGACTAACATGCACACACAACAGAGGCGCTCTCTAGCTTGCCAGTCGATCTCGAGCCTCGTTGGTGGGCGCCTGCGCGAAGTCAGCCCGCCAATTCGGACCGCCCGCGCTTCCAAGCGCGCAACTCTGCCTTCATTCCAAGCCCAAGCCCAAGCATACACACTGCCTGTCTCGAATCCATGCAACTCATTGCATTCGAGCTCCACTGGCGGCTGGCCAGCCGGAAGCTAGTCAGCCATTTGGCCAGTCCACTGGCCAGCAAACATTGCCAGCAAAGTCTGTCTGTCGAGTTGACCGTCATCACGGGGCACCGACCAATCGCCTGATTGCTCGCCCACCTCAGCGAGCGCATAGGCCATGTCTCTAGTGGACCCATCATACTGGCAGACTGGCGTGCCTGTACCTTTGGCCAGTGGGCCGCAACTTGAGAGGACGACTTTGCGCCTTATGATGAAAGTTAATGCCGCCCAATGAGTAGTGCAGCCCACACACACACACATGGCCCATCATACCAATCAGTTAATCTGGCGGCCAAATTTGCCCCTTTCAGCACTGTTCAAATCTCTTCTGTCTCCTAATGGACCTCCCACTGACTCAGATTGGGCGACTTTTATACTTTCTAACAAATGTTGTGGTCTCCAAATGGACGGCAAATAGGTGGCCACTCCCTTTGTGTTTGTTCTCGAGGACGAAATGGCCAAATTTCTGGACAACAAATATCCCAAAATTCCATCGAACTCAGCCGAAAGTCGACCAAATACTCTGCAGCGACAGTTCAATGTTTGCCCACCTCTCTCTCCCTCTCTTCCAGCCACTCTCATTCCACTCCAACTGCTTGACCCTCATCGCGTGGGGCGCTCGCAGCAGTTTGACACTAGCTCTGGCACGCGTAAACACTTGCCCGGGCCAAATTACATCCGGCCAAAAACTAGACAATATCAATTCTCCACTTCCAGCTCGCAATTCCACTCCAGCGGCAAACTCAAGCTCACTTCTTCGATAAATTGACACTCACCATCCGAGCTTGCAGTGTCTGGCGCAGTGGAAGGACGTCACTTGGGCGCCTTCTTAGACTAAGGCCGCATTAATCGTCGAACCTCTTCTTGATTGCTTCCGATCGTCTAGACGTTCGATCATCGCTACTCGCGGCGTCCATCTTTGCCTTAGATCTAGTCAATGACGTTTCTCTCCCAAAGAACACAAGCTTCCAATGATGACAAGGCTCCCTGGTTGCTGGACGTCTTCTGGAACTTCCTCCCACTTCGACAGCACCACTTCCAGGCCCAGTCAACATCCAAAGCCTTCTAGTTGGACTCCATGTCGAGCGGGGGAAATGCTCAAGATCCTGCCGGCAGCAACTCAAGAGCTACCCTCATTCCACTTGAGGATGTGGCGAGCTTCCTGGATATCTCACCAATAACTAGCTCGGTTCCGAGCACCCAAAGTTCTCTGTGCCAAGCTAGCGCGGCAGGTCTCTAATCTTCATGCTGTGAGTCTAAATGAGGATCGAGAGCTGTGTGTTCTTTGGCTGGAGAATTTTGTCACCATTGGAAGAGGAGGGGAAAATCCTGTCTTCGTGTCATCCACGAACGTCTCCGCTGGGGCCCGAAAACAGCTCCATCTAATGAGCCCTAAGAGGATAAGAACTCGAAGCTCATTCCACATCTAGACAGCGGCTGAGATCCTGCTCGCGCGGGATTACAACTCCTTTTCGTGGCCGCGCCCAATTGTCAGACGGACTGAGGCTGGCTGAAAAAGCGACCAGTAAACAGCACTCTGCCTCTTACTCTGGCCAGCCCGCATCATGTCACATGGGCGAGTTTGGCCTCAAGGGATTACGTCGAGTGGTTATTAAGTCTCTCTCTCTCTCTCTCTCTCTCTCTCTCTCTTTCCTCGCAGGCGATACCTTGTGCTGTACACCCGAGCTAATGAGGTCATATCGACAACCTGATGAATACATATCCAGGCTTTTATCATTATATCAGTCAACAAAGCGGTTGTTGTTTACATTAGCTGATTCGCAAATTCCGCACCAGCTCCTCTTCTGGTCACCTGGACAACACCATAATTGGTGATTACCTTCCCGATACCGGACGGCAAATTTAGGCCACCGAGAAAGTGTGTCTATTGAGTCTATTTCAGGGACTAGGAAGGAGGTTGACTCGGACTTTTCCGATGGTTCGGAGTTGGGAGCTGGCACAGAGCGCCTGGGCTTTGCTCAGGAGACGCCTCAGTGTCTCAGTGTCTGTGTTGGCTGAGCGGCTGGTCGTCGAGTGGCTTGACTGGGTGCAGGAGGAACCTCTTTAGCACCGTCATAACATCTGCTGTGCGGCAGATGGCGAGCCAAAGTTAATTTGCGAGCTCGACGCCTGAGGCGCCATTTACTAGAAAACGGAAGAAAAACGATACCTGCACGACGAGAGGGGACAGTTCATGTGGTGAGCCCGAAGCATAGCGCCTAGGCAGTGCCATCTGAGACGATGCTCGCAGCCCCACACCGTCTTATCGTGTCTTTGGGATTGCAGTTTGAGGTGCAGCAAAGCCCCAAGTATGGGCTCAACATTTTCCTGGAATCTCGCTGGAAGTAGATATCTTGTATCATGGGTGCCTGAATGGAGCTTTGTATAGTCTCTTGTCGATCGAGGGCGGATCCTCATTATTTTTCACAGTCTGCCTCGCAGTCTTGGCAGGCCTGCCATAGGATGGCGTTTGGGCGGACACGCCGTTCGTCAAGTTGGCTGGCGGGCAAACTTGGCCGCAAGCAGCCAACCTTTTCCGATAAGAATTTTGCTCACACAAGTCTGCGCCATCTGCGAGCTAGATCTGCATGACTGATGCGCATGGAGCAACACTGGATGCAAGGATTGCGATTATAACACATCCTGGGGCCTCTCCAACATAGAGCTCACATATCCTGCAACACATATGGACTTTCGTCGCCCTATCTTATTGAGTTACAGCAGCATATGTTTCGACAGTCGAAGCCCGAACAGTTTGCATCATTTCATGAATACACACCCTGGAGCATGGATGACATTTTTCAGGATTTGGAAAACATATCATCAGTGTGCTAATGGACCACTTTCAGAGGCCACCGTTGGACCACAATTGCTCCACGAGCTTAATGGAAGTCTTGGAGTGCGAGGTTGCAGTTGGCGTGAAGTTGTCTCTAGCAGCTGGCCTGTTCAGAATGGAATCCCACTTCTACTCACGAGATACAATATTCCTTCAAATGTTGCCTTACTGCTGCCCTGTAGCCAGGCTAAGGGCGAGCAGTATCGTTCTCAACCTAGGTTTGTTTGGATCGTTAGGACTAGTTTTTGTTGCATAACGAATCAGCTTAGCCGCCTAGGGGACATACACAGCACAGCATAGCAGTTCCTAGCTCTCCCCTGTGTCTGCACGATCACCAATTATTGTTGGGTGCCCACTATTTAGTTATCCAGCCTTTCCATCATTCATGAGCCCACTCTAGACTCTCTTTGGTAGAATTGCAATCCTCGCAGACACCACTGGGCTCAACCGATCTGGAGTGATTTTTGTCCCACACTCATCATGATCTCACTTATTTGCCTCCAATGCCCTGAAGAAGACTCCATTTCTGCCCATTGACGCTTGTCACTGCTAAAGATGCACGCCTCTGCCAATAACAATGACGTTGGTCTTATTATTTGTCCACACTCACTGCTGCCAATCCAGACTAAACGACGAGAGTGCGCACTCGAATGAAGGTTTTTCAGCAAGTCACTTAAGCCTGACACACACACGGCCAACTTGGCAAGCTTGAATCTCAATGGATTTGGGATCATTTGAATGTTCGCCATTCTCGTATTGCACAATTTGCTGAGTGTGCTTATGAAAATACTTGGCAAGGCTTGCCAAAGAGGCAGCGACTAGTCGCTCGCGGTTGCGTCTGCCTGAGCGGTCAGAAGTATGAAAGTGGTGGGAAGCCCGTTCGGGGAGGAGAGAAGAGGGCTCAATATGGGAGCAAGAGGAGCAAGAGGCCGCCACTTGGGGTGAAAGACGAGGGAGAATGATTAGCAATGGAAATTGGAACGCCCAATTGCAAGTGCAAGGCTGAGGTTGTTTGGGTCGCCCTGATAGTTCTTGGAACGGGCTTGGCCCTAATGTGGTGCACGTTGACTCGAGCTCGATCGTAGACGGTTGGGAAAGGCACAACTTGCCATTGGTGGTCATTTTGTTTTTCCTCATAACTGGAGTTCGATTAACATGACTGCTGAAGTGAAGGCAAGGGCCCTGTTTTGACCAGGGCTGATCGGGAGGCTCTCTCCAAATCTTAGCCCCTTCACTTCTCCTTCCGAGCTGTCTGATTTTTTGGGTCGAGATTACTAAGAAAAGGAGTAGATCCCTCTTTTCTCTTCCCTCGATCGGGGAGCAGCAAATGAGGGAACATCTAGCCATGTTTCTGTCTGTCATCGCAACGAATCGGCTCATTGGAGCCTTTCTCTATGGATTACGGCTAAACCGCAGGCTGTCTTCTCTAGATGACCACTTGCTACACTCATGACGGTCATGATCAAATTTGGCTATCAAACCGACAAGTCGCGAACCCAGTTCACAAGATAGAACTTTAGATACTGGAAACGGCACATTTGCGGATCGTTCATTTTCTCGCCCCTGAGTGTCTGTCTTCAGCAGTTGCGACGAGGATGATGATGCGTCCGACTCGATTGTTTTTGAATCGGCAGCCAGAGCACGACCACAAGAATCAAGCAGACTAACGACACCCTCGCCAGCTCATTGAGTGGAAAAACTTGGGTCCAAGGTGCATGAAATGAGCAAATTTGAATGGGACCTTCACGCACATAGAACATACGGAAAAGATTCCCGTTTTGGCCCATTTGGCGACAAATATTTGGCGCGATTATCAGTTTGCACCTGTGAGTTAGTCAGCCAGAACATAAACATCGCCGCGTAAAATCCATAAGCTGCATACGTCAAAGGTCGAGAATGCAATCACAGTTTGGCTGATTTCTCCCCCACTGACAAGGGCCGGCTCTTCCAAGTGTGGCAGGACACAAGCATCTAGGCTCCACCCCTAGCGCATACCCAACCACCTTGAGCTTAGTCCAAAACGGGCGATTGCTCTTGTTTCGACCTCATTGTTTGTATAGAATTGTCTTCGTGTGCTCTCACCAAACAGTCTATACATCATACACTGAATACACCAAATTCCACTGTCAACAATTGGCTGACGAGCGAGCGAAGTGGCAGCTGGCTAGCCAGACAAACAAACAGATCGTCCAGTGTTCCAGCATAACAAACTGACTCACTGTCTAAACTCACAGGCTGCCGAGGCAATAATTCAATGCCGGCCCAATATTGTCGCTTCTTCTTCTCCTTCAACGAGGTGGAAGCTTCTAGCTATTTGCACGCATGGCAGTCCCTTGCAAGTCTCTATTTAATTTTCTCCCGTCAACTCGATCCGATTGACGCTTGTTTTCTGCAGCCAGAGCACTGAGAGAGCTCTTGGGGCTGAACCCAACAGCCAACCGAGAGGCTCGAGTGTCTCAGAAATGCGTTCTCCCTTCATGTTGGGGGCGGCTAAGAGTGGCCTTGCATTGTGCCAACTGGAGCGCTTGAGTGGCTGGTGGCGGCGAGTTTGCGGCTCGTCGAGTTGAAACAACACTCTTGGGCCCTAAACGGTGGCCAAGCTTGAGACTGGCGTCTTTCCAATTTGCGTGCCTTCTCACGTCAAGGAACCTTCTAAAAAAAGGTTCGCCCGTTTCCTTGGTGGGCAGTGAAAATATTTCACTTCTCTCTCCAGCTAAGTATTAGTGGATCCCAATTTGCAGTTTTGACGTCAAATCGGTCACCCAATGGAATGCCCCGAGGTGACAACCTGGCCCCGTTTTGCATTCTAAGCGTTCCAAGCACGAGACTACTTTGTCAATCTCCTAAACTGAAATCGAGCTCGCCAGGGCGCCCTCCAACGATTGCAAACAGAAACTCTCCACTGTTTCACAGCCGCCCACGACACCTGTCGAGAGAGCTGCTCATTGAAGGCCTTTGAAGGGGGCTCGTTTCAGGCAGCCAACGAAGGCCACCACCACTCGTGTTTTCAAGTGGCTGCCTCCATGGCGAACCCTCAACAAGATCTCACAAGAGGCGGCCTTTCGACCTCCAGAGGTGATCCTCCTCTCGTCGCCCCAATGGCACGACAGCTCTCGTGACTCTTATGACACATTGGTCGGCGTGCATCTCAATAGAGCGGCGCGACTCAAATCTCTCGCCGCTCGATTGTCCTGACCTTTAATCGCAAGTTTTCTATTGACTTCTCCAACCGATGCACACAATTGCTCGCACTCTCTAATGGCCCAGACGAGCATACTTCGCCTCTTGCGCCATAAAAAGGCCAACTAATGTGCCCTGTTAAGAGGCAGTCTCCGTGCAAAACTTGTCTGACTCGTGCAGGTCCATAAAAAAACAATCGGTGCAAGTATTTGAGTCTATCTCCAGCCAGTCGGGCACCCATTTCGCGAAGCTGTACTCCCGGTGATCGTCGAGACATGCAAACTGTCTGGCCGCCGCATCGCACCTTCTTGTCTGCCTTGCCACTTGCAGTCTGATGGCTCAAGAATGGCAGAGTGTGGCCTCTTGTTGTCCTTCTACTATGAGGGAAGTTTCTCAACCACTGTCAGCTAGAGACCTGGATGCCCAGACCTGAACTCGTCGCCTCAAGTGAACGAGCGGGCATATTCCTATTTGGACCTCCAGAATACTCCCAAACTGCTGGTAAAGCGCGACTAACACATTCATCTGTTATAAATGGACAAAAAAGTTGGGTTTTTTTCTCTCGGTTATCATTCGAGAGCAAATGTCGAGTGATTTGGATTGTGCATTTGTGTGTCTGAAAAAGTTTCTCCTTGATTTCGCACTTTGTTGCACGCGGGACTTAGACAGTCGCCCAATTGGGTAGAGCAATCAAGTTGACTCTCAAGCGAGAGAGTGAGGAAGACAATGCAAGAGTGATAGTTTGTTTGCGTTTGTTGTTTCTCCAAATCACTCTCACTTTGTCCACTTGTTTCTTTCCACACTATCTGCTGTCAATTGTCACAGCACCAATCAGAAGTAAGTGGAAGTTTTCGTTCCCACTTGTAAATCGTTCATTTTTTTCTCTCCCCTCCCATCCAAAGCTCGCCAACCGTCTCTCAAGTGTATCCACCAAGATCAATCGAACTGAGCGAGGCTTCCCCGACTGAACGTGAGAGAGAAGTCTCGGGCCCAAGCTTAATGTAGCCGGACGATTGTTAGTTTTCCCACATGTAACTGCTTTGTGCATGCCTAGCACTTCCAAAATAGCAAGACAGTTGTAAGAAACACAAGTTTGAAACAATCGAGAACCGTCAAAATCGAGAGCCGTCAAAAGGTGGTCGCAAGAATAGGAATTTGCTCAAACCGATGACCATCAAACTGGACGCCGAGCGACCGGCAAATCCGACAAACTGTCCCTAGGTAACAACAAACAGTTAGCCGCATTTTTTGCTGAACCATGTCCCCGCGTGAAAGTTTCAAGATGTTTCAATTTCAAGGATGGATCTTCATCCTATTGGGATGCACTAATCTTCTGGTGGCAGCTAGTCAACAAGATGGGACGAGAGTTGCGCCCTCAATATGGCTGAATCAAAGAGATTTGCCCAGAAGACCGAGCGAGAAGTTGAATGTGATTCTGAACCGAGTTGGCCCCAACATGAGATCTTCAACTAATTACCACGATTTCCAGGACATTGCGCTGAATGAGTCCATTGAGGCATGGCAGTTGTTGCACGAGCAGGCGAGATCAATCGCGCAAGACCAAGTCGACCTGTTCAAGCCTCACATAATGTCCATCATGCAACAGGCAAATGTCACTCAAGATTGCCACAAATCGATGGGACAGACTCTGGATAGAATGAAAAATCTGGAATCTTGGGCTCTAGAAAGTAAGTCTCATGCGAAGAGGTATCATCAATCGCTATCCACGAGATAGTTATGGGTGAAAAAAGGTCATCATAATCTAACATTGAATCCCTTGACTTTCCAAAACTAGTGTGGAGTGCGACTAGTAACTTTCCACCCGTCGGTCTGATCGATGGCCACGTCTCAGATATTGGCTCCTACAAAGCTTGTGTGGATATTTCCATACCCAGAGACTCAAACCTTAGCTTCGCCCATTCGAGCTTCTGTTTGGCCCCATTCAGGCCCGTCACACCGACAAGGCCCAGATTCCACTCGATCTTCAAACAACTTCCTCCAGAGCTAATCAATCTGTTCAATCGAAGTGATTTCTTTCACACTTTTGCCAAAAAGGCGCAGTACTTCTATTATCTCTATAGGAAAACAGGCATTTGTGTGCCCGCAAGTTGCACGCCAGGCGATGTCCAGAATGTTGTCAATCTAGTCTCAAATCGATTAGCCTTGACGAGTGGACCAGTGAAGTGCTTCACAAGGGCGACTGAGTTTAACACAAACAATTCAAACTGGATGCAGCCCTTTCTGAGACACGAGCTGGAGGAGATACACTTTGGCAGCATAGAGAACGAACCAATATTGGTGCAAATCGGGAAAAAACCAAACAGAATTCAGACAATCTCATTGGTTATTGTTGGATCCTTCTTCGTCCTGGTTCTCGTGTCAAGTTTCTGGCATGCAGTGGAGCTTGTAATGGACAAGACGAGGGCAGCCAACAAGCATGATCAACAAACAGTACTCGTAGACCGGTTCTGGGGATTGAAGTATGTGGCATTCTACTACTTTTCCACAATAACCAATGGCGAGGAATTTTTCAAAACCTCCCTAAGATCCAATGATATCAGATGTCTGCATGGTTTGCGTGTCATAACTATGCTCTGGATCATATGCGTCCACACCTTGCAATACAATGACTGGTCTGGCTTCACCCGCGTCTATAACACGGAGGAGAGCATGCGAAGTGTATTCTTGCACCCAATTGTCAATGCAAACTATGTGGTTGACAACTTCTTCCTAATCAGTGGCCTACTTGCTGCCTACACCACCTGGAACTCAAACAAGGGAACCTCAGCCAATTTCAGCATCTTGACCAGCCTGATGAGCAGATATCTCCGCTTGACTCCACAAGTTTTGCTCGTCTCATTGCTCTATATCCTTCTCCCACTGATTGGCGACGGGCCATTTTGGTACGATATGACTCATGATGCCTCAAAGAATTGTGAGAAAAATTGGTGGATCAATGCTCTACATTTGCAAGCTTTCTATAGAGACAACGAAATGTGCAATCTGGTTGGTTGGTGGATTTCGGTGGACATGTTCTACTATATAATCGCAGTCTTTCTACTTTGGTTGATATTGAATGGTCGCACTGGACGGGCGATGTTTGTCTCACTGCTGTTTGTCTCTTACAGCGTTGGGAAGACAATCTACATCCATTATTCGGGCGGATTTGCACCCAACAACCTGGGAAGCGTGCCCCAAGTCGGCGAGGTTTGGAGCGAGTACGTGATCCGATTCAACTGGTCGCCCTATCCGCACGCCTACATCTTTTTCCTAGGCCTCTGGATCGGTTATTGTTTGGCCAACAACAAGTGGAAATATCAGGTGGAAAGGTGGTCAAATGTTGGATGGATTGTTTCTGTGCTCATTCTGGTCTGTGTCAATCTTAGCTCGCATGTTTGGGTCTCTGGAGCTGCCGAGCCAACTAACCAGGAGATATCTACTTCCTACAACGTGCTGACGGCAATTCTGTGGGCAAACGCATTTGGCTGGATCATAGTCTCGCTGCATTATGGATCTTTGCCCAGCTTGAGTGCACTCTTGTCGTCGAACTTTTTCATCCTATTAAGCAAGGCTTCTTTCATCATTTACCTTTCGCACATGCTTGTGATAAGGATAGTTTTTGGCACCCAATACCACACTCTAGAAGTATCCCCAGGTGTGCTATTATATTTGATTACGGGCAACATATTCCTCTCGGTGATACTCGGCATTTTCCTCTGCATAACCTTCGAGGGTCCGTGTTTGAAATTCCAGAGAAGGATCGTCGAACAGGTCAGACCAAGGAAGCATCTACCGCTAGCTGGCGCCTCATACTTCAATAACGTCGAGAAGACGCCCAATCTAAGTCCGAACATGATCTCTGTAATATTCAACAAGTCACCGAACACAGGAGGCGACCAGTCGGAGTCTTCATCAGATCGCACAGTCTTTGTGTAGGCAAGTAGTGAGCAAATCGTAGAGATACAATAAAACTATCGGTCGAGTGCTGATAGATCTTTGTATTTTTGCTCTCAGATCTGACGTCTCCCCACCGGAGGACATCCGGTTTTCTCGGAGCATTGCGACTCACTGTGAGCCTTTTAGTTGGGAAGACCGCCCTTGGGAGGGCGAGAAGACCAAGCTAGAATCACCGTCTTCGTTCCGCATCAATCCAACCTCGTTGAACCAACTTCCTGTTCCCCTCGAATCAAGGAGGAATCTATTCTTTTCGGTCGACGCTACTTATCGATGTAGCGCGAGCATAACGAGAGGTGCTAAAGTAGGGCCCAGGATACATGTAATGCTGCGAGAGCAGCGGCAAGAAACTAATGCGAAACACGTGCGAGCGGCATGGAACACGTGAGATGGTGACTAGCTCAGAGGCCATCTAAGTATTCTAAGTTATTTCGTCTTTATTCATACTTCTTGTATTCAATGAGTCACAACCTGCCATTTTGTACCTCTCGCTATGCATTGACAGTGTCGTATATGGGCACGGGATACTATGGGTCCCAGAGGCTAACGGCCCGCGGAAAAATAGGAGATCTCAACACTGTCCAGGAGGCATTGGAGAATGCATTGGACGTTTTTCTACCTAAACGAAAGGCTTCCCTGACAGCAGCCTCGAGGACCGACAAAGGTGTCCATGCACTCATGAATGTTTACACACTACCTCTCATGGACTTCAGTATTCCGACCTCGAGAATAAGGACCCAGGTAAACATAAATCTGGCACGAAAGAATCAGACTATAATGTACCTATCGGTCAAAACTGCCTCTTATGTGGCTTTTAATACTCATCTGATCATAGAAATTCTAACTGATACTATATCTCTGGCCTACAAAATAGCGTTAAGGACGTTCTACTCGTACCAAGTGATTTCCATCCTAGGAAAGATTGCATCAGTAGAGAGTACGTCTACAGGCTTGCTGTTTTCAAGAATCACAAGAGTCATCGACTAGCTAGCCTGCAAAAGCCATTCAGCTTAATGCATCTAGTTCCCATAACAGAACTCAATAAGTGTCTTCCAGTGAGGTATGTGATTATGACTCTGTCACCCGACTTGACGAGCTCGCATCTAAAGAGTTCAGCTAACTGAAAAATGTAAATTTATCCAAACAACAGCTCTCTAGATCTGGACAAGGCTCAGCAGGCAATCGAGTTGCTCAATGGCGAGCATGATTTTCGTGCCTTTGGATTCGACTGCACCGACCGGGATAGGACAGTCAGAACCCTTGAGGCCAAGATGACCATGGAGGAGGGAGTGTTATTTCGAGAAGATCATAGTTTTCCATTTGATATGTACCAGTTTCACTTCAAATGTCGTTCTTTCCTCCACAATCAGGTCAGAAGAATGGTTGGTGCTATTCTGTCTTACGCATCTTATGATATGACGACATTCGACAAATTCAAATCTCTGTTAGATGATCCAAATCAACCTTGGCCAGCGGGTTTTATACTAGCCGAACCATACGGACTCTTTTTGAAAAGGCTCAACTACAACAAATCAGGTATGTAAGCTGCATGGGCTCTCAATTTGAGAGATGAGATCAGAGGGCACAAACACTAATTGACACTTCCTTACAACCTCTCTCTCCTCCTAAGCCTTCGTTGGTTGCAAGAGAACCCACGATTATGATCCGGACGAAGAAGTCGACCCGGCTGAGGTTGAGGGATCATCCGACGAAATTCTGTCCGATGATCCCAGGGCATTGAGCCAGTCTAGTGGAGAGGCGTCGGATGAGAAAGCTGTGATAATACAGCAGAACAAAATGTCTGCTGATTACGTCCCGAAGAACCAAGAAGGAAATGCAAAATCGTCGGAGTAAAATACCAATTAGTCGGTATACGCTTTGCGAATTCTGAGCCTTTCCCAGCGAGCTCACTATCTTGATGGCTAAAAGCGAATGAAGAGAGTGTCTTACTAGATAGACATTGACGTGAGAAGAGGAGAATTTCTCCATATTTCGGCTCACTACTGAAGTAAGGGAATACGGACAAGGATCTCCGATCACTTAGGGACCTAAATGCTCTTAAGCTTAGAATAACGAGTGTTTTCTCTTAAAGCTATACCGGATTACAGTTTAGTCAATTTCATTGATGATAATCTCAGGATCATCATCGGGTTTAATCGATGCTGTTCGTTGTTCTTCACAAGATGACAGCATTGATCCCTGAAAGACAGCAACTCCAACTGCCTCACGGAGACCAGTTGTGACCGCTGATCTACATTGAATATATTTTTTTCTTTTTTTTGAGGTTAATACATCAAGATTGTAGATCGATTTCTCCTATCTGGACCTCGCCGCTGGACTCCATCAGTTTCGATGGCTTTGAAACTAATCCTCAAACGCAGCCATACTCGAACCAGACTGAGGATTTGGTCGACTGACTGCTTGGTCGCGCTATTCCATCATCGTCCAAGTTGTTGTTTCCATCGTTCTTATATCGATTGCTGTTACTACTTAGCGATCTCTCTTCCTGCTCTTTTTTTCCTCCAGCCACATTTGCCTGTTGTGACTTACCAGAGTTCTTGCTGACACGCTGAATATCTAATGAACCGTTAAGAAGATTTGAGCCACTAGAGGATTTCCGTGGAGCCCTCAACGAACTAAATGCTAGGCTATCGTTTAGCTTAATCTCTGCCAAATTGTTTGCCAGTTGGTTCAGCTGCTTGTACCGGTTTGGGTCGGCAGGCATTCCGGATCGGCTAAAATGCTTTGACTGAGATTGTGCGCCTTGCGAGCCATTGGCAGTGGCCACCTGATGTCTACCATTGGAAACGCTGGAAGAGCTACCACCATTAGCTATGTTGACTATCTTCGATGCATGCTTCATGGGCGGTTGTTGCGCCCTGGCAGGATTAAGCAAGAGTTGCTGCTGATTGGCTGGCTCATATCTTGGACTTGGTAATCCGTTCATTGCGATTGGCGCCATCGGAGTCTGACTGTGGGTCACACCATTGATTGCAGAATGATGTTGCATTGCATGTTGTTGAGTGAAACCACGACAACTTCCAACTCGTGATAGCTTGGCAGTCATGGGTGATTGGCCTATCAGTTCACGCTCTATTGTAAATTGGCGCCTGTTTATATCAGTGGTGCTATGACGAGAGGTTGCCGAACGATTCAATAACTTATTGGCACTGGAGGTTGAAAGTGAATCCAGCGAAGAGGTCGATAGGGGCGACGAGTTGGACGAAGTGCGAGAAGAAGTGGGCGACGTTGAGATTGAAGTGTTTGAGGATGGCCCACTTGCTGCGGGAGCCTTAGACGAGGGACACTGTTGAGCGACTATTCTCAAATTATTGCTAATCCCGGATGTATTTGAGCCACCAGCAGGCTGGACATGATTTGGCGGCAGACCAGCGCCAACCTCATCAATTTGGGGCAAATTTCCGCCCATGTTTGAGAAACGCTGTGGACTTCTCCTCAGCTGCTGCTGCTGCTGGTTATAATTATTATTACCACCATCTTGACTATTGCACCCTTCCTTATTGACTAGTGTGTTATTTTTTCCACCCGAAGTGGAGGCTATCCTACGCTTTTCATCATTTTGATGATTAGCATTATCAGCCTTTCTTGCTGCCTCTAGATTCTCGTAAGATGGTTGATTCTGATCGTAATCGTTGGCAAATACTGGGGCTTGAAATTGTGATCCAACAGACTTCGGTATGTATAATTGACCGCCTAGAATGCTCTGATGAGCTTTCTCGTCAGCTTTGAGCTGCGTCTGCTGCTGCTGTTGCTGCTGCTGATGGTTGCGCTGAGTGCACTTGTGTTGATGTTGGTGCACATGATGCTGGTGGTGCAATTGATAAAGCTCATGAAGGTGATGATAGTAGTGTTGTCGATGTAGATTATTCAGATGAGCAAGTTGTTGTTCCGTTAGCTGTTGTTGTCCGGCTTGATGGGTGGGCATACTTTGGTTGTGCTGTTGCTGTGGTTGTTGTTTTTGTTGCTGTTGGTGGTGGTGATGGTGGAGGTGGTGGTGTTGGTGCTGCTGCAACATGTTCAGAACCAGCTGCTCATGTGCGACAGGATCGATCAGTGCGTTCAACTGGCGAGACTGCGAGCTTGCTGCGCCAACTCTGCTCAGGTGGTCCGATTGTTCGTGCGGATTATTAGGGCTGAGTAGTGGGAGATTGTGATAGTGATGATTGTGATGATCATGACTATGTAAGCTCACCTGCTGCTGCTGAGGGTAGGCCATTTGTATCGATGGCCCAATAGATATTTGCTGACCACCACCATACACCTGCACCTGGGCTGGAGTAACGGAGTTGGCATCAGTGTAGCAGCGTTGTGTGTGATCATGTTTGAGCATGCAATTGAGCACGTTTTTGACATTTGTGCATCTATTGGCAGCATTATCATCATTTGCGATATCCAAACCTCGTTTTTCGGCTATCGGCGGTGGTGGTGGCGAGTGGAGTTGGTTCGTCTTCGCTTGGACATCCTTAAGAGTGGCAGTGCTCGATGTTAGGAGCAAACTTTGGGACGATTGTTCGTTGGTGTAACTTGTTACAGTATTGGTCTTTGTTGTGGATGTAACTGAAGCTTTAATTCTCTCTAAATAAGCAATCGAGGGTTTTGAGTGACCAAAGTTGACACTGCGACTCGGCATCGAGTTTCTCACAAAGTTGCTCTTCAATTTGGGGTTACTACCATTAATGCTTCGTTTCTCAGCTGAGGGCGGTGATGATCGTTGTCTAAGACCTCTGGACGACGACGACTCTTCCTCACTCTTGGGGTCAGGGCTCAAACTGTTTTGGCTATCGCTATCACAATCTATTTCAGTATCAACGGTGGCCCTGCCATGCGATCCTTCGGGATTCTGCCCCGAGACAGCAGACGAACTAGCATTGTTTTTGGCGCTATCTGTCCCTGTTGATGGTACCTTCTCTTTCGTTGCGCAAGACGAGCCAACAACTTGTGGCGCTTTCTCTAAGCTGCGCTTGTTTCCAAGATCACCAATATTGCTTGTGCCCTTGATCGGCTCATTGTTTTGCGACTCATGCTTGGGTAAATATTGTATTTCCAAATTCTTAATTTGCTTTGTAAATTGAGCCAATTGATCTGTTAGTTTTTTGGCAAGACTCTTTTCACAAGCTAAATCTTGTCGCAGTTCAGAGATCAATTTTTTATTGCTTTCTAGTTCATCACGAATTTTTTCAATGCTCGAGCTCTTGGATTTTAATTCACTTTTAAGGCTTTCATTTTCATCAATTAGCTCCTGGTTAACAGCAAACATAACCTCATTTCCCACTGACTTCAGCGAAGTGGAGGCCTGCTCTTCATCACGTTGTTCTTCGTAACTTTTGATCAAATCACGTAGACGTTTCACTTCGTCCTCCACTTTTTTGTTGTCCCTATTCAATTTGGTCTCCTGCTCAATGGATTCTAATAATTTCTTCTGTATAGAATCTCTGACTCGTTCTAGCTCATGACTAAAAGACTTCCACTTGTCCACCTCACTCTCGAGCTCCGAAATTTTGGCCAACTTTGATTCGGCCTCCTTTTTGGCCTCTTCCGCTTTGGTGGCCTCATCTTGAGCCTTGTTGCGATCCTCTTCGAGCTCTTTGACACGCAATTTGAGAAAATCTGACTCATTTAATTTCTCTTTCAGACGCTTGATTTCGAGCTCCAACTTTTCCACCGAGCCCACTTTGTCTTGTAAGAAATCATTCTCATCTTGGAGAAAACTAACCCTCTTGGCATCCTTAATTAATTTCAAATTCTCTCTTTGATATTTATCACTTTGTTCTCTAAGGGTTTCTAACTCATCTTTCAGAATATTAATTATCTCATTCTTCTCTTCAATCTCTAATTGAAGTTTTCTAGTCTTGATCATGAGATCTTGAGCTCCATCTTGGGCGTTAACAGTTGTCGCTGTGGTGGTTGCTGTTGTTGTTGATGTTGTTGTTGTCGTTGTTGATGGGGCTGGTGTAGAGGCAACTGGTGGGGTGATGGTGGTTGTTAATGTTGACGCTTTGGGGTTCGTGTGTGATGAAGGAGAATTAGGGGCTGGCACTTGAGTTGCTGCGATGGCACTTGTTGACTTGGTCTCATTGTCCATTGCGCCAATGTGATTTTTCGTTAAAAATAAGTCCTTATATAATTCTTTTTTCCAATAATTATCTCTCACATACAAACACAAAAAATGAACTCTGGCTCTCGCGGACGCTTGTTTGAGCGTGTAATTTCTCGTCTGCTTCCTTTGGTCAGTGAGTTGGGTATTGGGGAATTGTTTGGCTCAAAGATGGCCAGTTGGCTCATGGATGGCCAGTGCAATTCTGGGGTAAAAGAGATTTTGTGTGCGCAAATTTTACCTAAACCTCAAAGAGCCCACTGGAGCCTGTTGCATTCCCGGGCTCGAATCTGAATTCTCAATGAAGGCTTCTCTAAACGGGGATTCTGCGGGTGATTTCGGCAAATGATCTAAAGCTAAAGCTCTGCCAACATTCAGTCTAAAGATCTCTAAATTTCGTCCATCCGGGGCAATGGCTGTTGCTTGAGTGACACAATTTTGCAGAAAGCATGTAACACTCTGTGTTGGGCACTGGGCTTCCTCAAGATTTTTCCCTCCGTGTGTCTCTACTAGAGACTCTCTACTCTACTTCAGCTTGACACACACAAGCGAATGGCAGTATTCCTTTTGCGCTCCCTTTTCCACTGGCTGTGTGTGCACTTGGCGCGCTGGGCTTGCTGCTGCTGCAATGGTTATGCTAGTTAGTAGGAAAGCGAACGATTACGATGCAGTGTATAAAGCGGGCCGAGAATTTCACGCGCACTATTTTTGCACTCATTCATATTCAACACTGGAGCACAGTGAGAGAGAGAGCAGCACACGTACGCAGCCAGAGCGGGATGGACCAAAGGCGGCACAGAGAGAGAGAGGAGGAGCTCTTTCTCTGTCTTTCTGTTTGGCTCTGTGCTAGTGGCAAGTTCGGCCGAACTGGCCGGGGTTTGTGTGTTGTGTGAGTTAACACGATTTGTGTGCGAGCGAGTAAGCGAACGAACGAGCGAACGAACGAACTTTTGCGTGTTACACGAAAGAAAAGTTCGCTCGGCCCGATCGTTGCCTGCTGCTGGCTCTTGTTCGCGCTTTCTTCCTTTTTAAGCTCGCCTGTGTGAGCGAGCGCAAAGCTTAACCAACAACAGAGAGCGAATCTGGCTGGTTCGCTCGCCCAACCGTCTGTCTGTCTGTGCGTCTGTCTGTCTCTCTCTCTCTGTGTTGGCCTGTAAAACGGGCCGGCCAACGAACGAGAGGGAGCAGCTGGCCCGCTCGAAGCCCCAAACGAACGAGCGGGAAGCCCTGTGCCTTGGCTTTCCTTTGGCACTGTGCGCTGGCATTTGCGGCTCGCGCACTGTTGCTCGGCCGGCCTGCAAGATGGCCTCCCGCTCGTCACCGTTCGCTAACTGTTCTCCGTGCGCCTCTCTGCCTCTCTCTCTCTGTGTCTCTGTGTCCGTCTGTCGCACTCGCCGTCTGTCGGCCCACTTCCCGCCTCCTCCGCGCGGCCTTCTTGGCGGATGGCGCGCGTCGCCTTGGCTGCCAGTTGCGCCCCCACTTCTGCCCAGACGGCCCGCAGCTGCTCCTCCGAGAGGGCCCAATTGTCGCCCCATTGGAGCGGCCCATTGGAGCAGACTGTAGCTCGTCCCAGCGACCACTCTGCGCCGCCTGGCAACCGACCGAATCCTGCGCCTTGTGCGCGCCCCCTCCACTCTAAGCGCCACAGCTGCACAACCGCCGCCCAACCGCGGGGATTCGGACGCGGCCCAGACGGATGAGGAAAAGCCGCGCTCTCTCGCCTCT
>Ga0058701_10000402_pt1 | contig 30534 bp, 24 predicted proteins | sample AgamicOrMae_FD_97039 | JGI IMG/M metagenome (GOLD analysis project Ga0058701, IMG submission 97039) | Agave microbial communities from Guanajuato, Mexico - Or.Ma.e | ecosystem: Host-associated > Plants > Phyllosphere > Phylloplane/Leaf | place: Guanajuato, Mexico | collected 2012-06-04 | reverse complement strand
GCTATCAAAAAGTTTGACGCCCAACGTGCTCAACGCCTTCTACATATCGGCATGCAAAACAACTATGCCATGCGTGGTCGATTAAGGAATCAAAACCCAATTTGAAGACTATGCTCAAGTCTCTTCACCAAGCTCGACTGCGCCACGAACAAGGATGCACGCGCAATGTGTTGCATAATAAAACTTCTGGAGCACAATGTGTGCTGGTACACCGTCTGTAAACATTTCGGCCCACTTGTTAATCAAAACTTTCAGTTCAACCATCAAACTCCGCAATTGTGTAAAGTGATTTCGATGAAATTTTTAAAGTTCATGGTCCAAGACTTTCTGCAAGAGCAATAGAAAGACCGATCGAGACTTCCGAAATCTTAGACTTAGTTTTGATTACTCATAAGATCGTCTAATATTCAAATCGACGATGATGCTGAAGATTACATCCCCATTCCTTCGAGTTTGCACGAAACACTCTTTCGGCGCCAAGATTCATCGAAGAAATCTGTCCAATACCGCATCCAACAAGGCGAAACTGAGTGAGAGGGTGGCAATCATAACAGGCTCAACCGAAGGGATTGGATTTGCCGTTGCCAAGCGCATGGCTGAGGATGGTGCTAAGGTTGTGGTTAGCAGTAGGAAGCAAGACAATGTTGATAGAGCTTTAAATGAGCTCAAGAGTTTGTTCCCAGGCCAAGTTGGCGGACTAGTTTGTCACGTAGGCAAGGAAGAAGATCGTCAAAAGTTAGTTGACTATACCCTTAAGGAGTTTGGTAAGATTGACATACTGGTATCAAATGTTGCGGTCAATCCCTACTTTGGTAGTCTATTGGAGATGGAAGAAAGTCACTGGGATAAGATATTCGATGTGAACGTGAAGGCTCCCTTCATGTTAACAAGAAGTATAGTGCCCCATATGCTTAAAAACAAGCGAGAGGGTGATAATGGAGCAATAATTTACATATCATCCATTGCCGCATATGCAGGCATGAATGCCATCGGCGCATACTCGATTAGCAAGACAGCTCTACTGGGTCTTTGTAAGAACGCGTCCATGGAGTTAGCCAAAGAGGGCATAAGAGTCAATCTAGTCGCCCCTGGTGTGATAAAAACCAAGTTTAGTGGTGTCATTTGGCAAGATACCACTCAGGATGACTACTATACCTCGATGACAGACATCAAGAGGCTGGGAGAGGCCCATGAACTTGGAGGTATAGTGAGCTTCCTTGCAGGCCCGGATGCATCTTACATAACAGGAGAGAATATAGTTGTCGCAGGTGGATACCACTGCAGACTCTAGTGGCGTCATAAGTTGGCTTCGCGTGCAATCGACCGTCCAAGGCGCGCCCTCCTTCATATTATGCACCTAGAATGGGCTTCTTAAATAAATTGATCGTAACCGAAAAGACTTATATCACCCTCAATCTTAAAGATCTTAGTTGTTCACTCATTCTTGGCGCCTGAGGGGCTCAATGAGCTAGGGAATCCTCTTGGACATTTGTATTGTGATGCGATGTGAACAGGTGCGAAGTTTGTTTACGCGCAGGATGTGCGCTCACATTTTGGACCGGCATTTGTAAATTCAGGAAAGTGAAAAGCGTTTCTTCTTGCGACCCTCAATAAGTCGCAAAAATTCATATGATTTATCAATAAACCTACTATCGTCGGACGGAACTCATGATATTTATTCCATCCGCATGATTCGCATGCATCCGGAATCGGATCTCTGGCACCAGATCGGTTCATTGTTGATTAGTTGTTGGGCAACATGAACAAAGTTCTGATCCAATACATCAAGAACCTGCTTATATTCGTACTAGATCTCATCCATCGGACGGAAAAATACGTTCAGTATCTCCTGACCGGAAAGCACGAGTTTGAAAGAATCTGTGAAAGTCCATGTGATACATACGAAAAAGCATTTAGGCTCGACCAATGGCTAACTAAAACGAGTTGCCCAGCGATAGTTGAATTCCTGCATATTCAGTTTGATTCCAGGTCGGAGGATCATCATCATTCCACTGCAAGTCGGGCAATTGAAAGGGTTCTGGCGAGGTATGAATGTTGTGATCGAGATGAAAACTCGAGGGATCGGTTCAATCAGGGTCTTAGAAAACGGCACAAATCTAGAGATAGAAACAAAGCCACCAACCCAGAACAGATAGTCAACCTTGAGGATGGTGATCAAATTTTGGCAAAGGCTACTCGTAACGTCACTTTCGATCTTGTTAGTCTCATCAAGAGAACTAAGGGTCGTCACAAACTGGGTGAACTCTGTGAGGATACGCTAATAGATGTAATGTATCGAATCGTAGCATACAAGATGAGCCTCCTGACAGCTGAAAGGATAGCCTCTATACGCTATGACCCTAATTTGGAGCCTCACACATCGAAACTCATGAGTCTATGGAATAACTTGGTTACAGCAGATCTAGTTCGAAGCGCTGGTGATACGAATGAAACTGACTCAGGTGTCATACCCTCGGAATCCCGTTGTGAGATACCAGACAAGCACGATATAGTCTCCGGAAGATGGTCCTTCATTGGTTTCCAGGGTCAGGATCCGGGTACCGACTTCCGGGGTATGGGTTTGCTCGGATTGGAGCAACTAGAATATCTATCACGTAAACCGAAAAATCTGCCGATCGATCTCTTGCGGCGTAGCCTCAACAGGCATCACGAATATCCTTGGGCGATCGTTGGAATCAATCTAACCTACAACCTGCTGTGTTTGTTCAGAGACGGTTCCATGAAACATCTCTATTACGATGATGGAGAGCTCCTGTTTAGAAAAAAGAGGCTCTCATTGAATCTCCTCAAGCTGTTCAATGACTTATATGTAGAATTATTCTTGAGATTCGATTGTTTCTGGCATGAATCAAAGCCAGAGAACCTACTTGCTTTTAGAGGGTTGATAGAGAACTTTGTAGGCGTGGTAAAGACGGACTTATGCAATAGGAATTTCAGTTTCAAGTTCATATATTAGCACTCATACTCTTATATCTCTTAGATTAAGGTGAATCCTCGAGACCTCGTCGAGCGACTCTCAAACATCAGTGATTGATTAGGCTGAATATGTCGTCTTTATTAAATTTATTGTCTAGTTTACGCGCGGAATGGCATCGCCCATTTAACAACGAGTCTGTTGTATCCAGTTAACCTCTTTTATCGCGATGAGTCATAATTTAACCTAGATGAATACTGCCGGTCTCAGGTGATCCCGGACTACTTTACCAGACCAGCGAAAATTCCACAACTGAATCGAGTAGATAAATTGGAACTTCCTAGTCTGATTTATTAACTAATCCTTGTAACTCACTCATGATCTCGTATATTGTGTTCCTTGTAAAATTGTGTTCGCTAAACAAATCATGATCCTCAAATGATTCAATAACAATTCATGGTAGTTAAGTTTCGGCCAATTATAATGTTGTGACCCTATGTTGGCAAATCCGTATAGAGGCAATTCCTTTTCTTCAAAGTATTTATCGCCACATCCAATAGTTATTCAAACAAAACTCCTAGACATGTATGAATGCTCGATATCCTTTGGAAATCGCCTCGAAATCGCAGCAGAATTGTCCATCCAGATCAAGGAGCATCCGTTGATGCAGTATCCGGAAGTGAGGCAAATGTTGCAAAGCCCGTAGAGTTGTTTTTTTGGGAATTTTCACTCGTATTTGTCCTATTGTTCAGTAAGTCATCGAGATATTTATCAGACTGCTGATAATATTCCGCTTCGGCCTCAACAAATTTAGACAAATACTTGGCGTGCTGTTCGCTTGATTTAATGATTTTGTTGCATATTTCGGTTACCAGTTCGACCTGCTTATCAAATTCTTCCTGTGCTCTTCTCAAATCGCTCTCAGCCTTCAAGGTGCAAATGGATCGATTGCAAAAGATAATAGAGTTAGAAACGGAAGATGCAGCAAGGACAATCGGGCGAAACATCATGCACAAAAGTAGACTTACCTCCTCTATCTCTTTGACCACCTGGTCATAAGGTTGCTGAACGATCGACAGGATAGAAGTCCAGTTTGAGAATGACAAAACAATTCAGATTAGAAATTAGCCTCCCATTAGTTACTAGAGTGTTTCTCATTTCAAGATGCCCAAAGCGACTTACATTCGATGATGGAGTCTGGTCGGTGGATCGAACTTTCTTGTATTTATTCTTGGCTGCGTCCAAATCCAATCTCTTGACCTCAAGTACTCGCTTCTCTCGCTGTTTGAGGATGCAACATTAACAACAACAATGGTTAGAATCAAGGAATGAGTGAAGATTCATAGAGATCAAATCTTCATAAACTCACCGTCAGTCCCTTGCCATCGTCGTCTAAAAACTTCTTCAGAGGTTTCACGAAGTCACGATCCGCTTTGTTGGCGAAGTCTCGTTCAATTTGGCCAATCTTCAACTGGGTCTGTCCACACTTAATTAAGGCACTCCCATAAGTGTCGCCCGTGGTAAGATCTTGACCAGCTGCAAGCATGTTGCTACCCAACCACTCGAGATTCCTCAACCTCTCTTTGCGTTTCATCTCGGCTACAGCCAGTTTCTCAATGAGATAATCCTCGACCCGAGTTCCAGGGTTTGGCTGTAATACAGACTCGGCTGAGGCAACTATCTTCTCGGTCAAAGATTTGATCTGTTCGGCTCGGGTTAGCAGATTTTCGAAGTAGCCATCCAACTCTGTCCGCTCGCTATGGCCAAGTCTCTCCTCAGTGAACTGGATTACATTATATTAGATTATCAGTGGTTAATTCAACGTGGTGATCTCTGAACCTCAAGGTGAGGTGTGATCAATCTGATTGCTCACCTGGACAGCTCTATTGAGAGCGGTCGCTGCCTCGGCAGCGAAACCTTTCAGACCCTTGGGCAAGAAACTCATTTTCAATTTTGCGACTCTTTATGAATAGTTTTCACTTCGGCATAGAGCTGGTGCTTAAATAAAGGTAAAATAGAGTAGGTGTGTAGGATCGCCGTCGTCTATACGAGACTTTAACTTTTTTGATGCTTTAATAATTCTGGAGGACAACCTTTCTGGTTCTTGGCTGCTTCCTTGATGTTTTTATCCAGACGAGAGGTTGGATTTGGGATTCTCGATGAAACTCTCTTAGCTCCGACAAAATACCGGAACCCTAGCTACGTTTACGACAAAAAATATTAAATATCAATCAGGGATACCTGTCCTTGATGTTCCATCGGAACTACTCATTACTTCGCGATTCCTACCAAGATCAATTACTAATTCGATCAGACTTCTTGTCACCGAGATTGTTTCGGATCACGCGAAAAGTATGGCCCGACGACAAGTGCCATCGGTGTTGCAGCAGATAAGGTATCTAGTGAAATGGGAGCCCTTCAGGATCAGCTTCGCTTAGAGGGCCCTGCAATGGGGCACACCAAGGCTCAGATCGGTGTGCTTTCCTCTGGCAATGGGATGGGGCGAGCTACGCGTGCCAAGACCTCATAGCGCAAGCTCGGCATCAGTGCGAACAATTTTCGGCAAATCTGTGGAGAAAAGAGACTCCATTGCTCAAAATAAGACCAAACAAGTGGTTGACCATTTGCGCCTGTGAGGCGGCGCACAGGAAGTCTGTCCACGACCCTTAGAGAGAGCCCTCGCCTGGGTGCTGCTACAACTTAGCAGACGCTCTTCTCTACTTTCTCTATACATTATGTGTGCCGTAATTCATAAATTATTCTAGTCAACGTGCCATTGATGGGCCATTTCTCCCAGTTTCTAACCGGGCCAATTTCAAGCAGGAATCCCCGCTTGTGCTCGACCCAAGCATTTGAGCCATATAGGAAGACAATATAATGCTGAGCCGGCCCGATGTCGCACCGCCTTGGAGCAGAAGCTGCCATGATGATATGAAGATAGAAAAAGTAGCTTTTGAATATTCATATCAATGTATCATGGAGTCAACTCTTTTTTAACTTGCATTCACAAAGCTTCTCCCACGGGCCATCTCAGGCTCCCTGTGTATCATGCGAGCAGTTCGTTGCCAGAACTCAAGCTTGCTAACTACTGGGCCTCAATAAGCCGAGATAGTTGCACGAGTTACTCTCCTGATGGTGAATGTCAAAAGAGCCGGCACTTCGAGTGCCAGCGTGACGTAGTCCTTTGGCTGTATGCAAAGTTTCGCACCACCGTTCAGAACGAGGAGGACTTCATAAGCTTGTCAACCCTTGCCGAGTGAAACTCTACGATTCATTTTCACCGGAGCGTAGAGCATCAAGCGACCCGAGGCTTTAGCAGTGGCCCAAACGTAGACTTCCATCATTCGGGCTTTTATTTCGCTAATTCACATCGGTAGTCCACGCGATTTCACTTTGTCACATGCTTAGTTCCTCAACAATGAATCGTTGGCGCAAATAATCACTCGGTGGCAATAAAGAGTTTTGGCGAGCACAGCTAACAGGCACATGCAATCCCAGGCCCGAAATGCCTCGCAAGCATTACAAATTGTATCGCGGGGAGGCATAAAAACACGGACACAATCTAGCGAAATTGAGTCTGTTGTCAAGAAAGAGTCAGGGTCCATACCTTAACATTGGATTGGTGCTTGACGCGAATCAGAAACATGATAAGTCAATCAGAGCCACCGTGAAAGTCCAGCCCTGAAAAGAGCGTAAAGTATCTGGTTAGCACTTGCCGAGAGATCCTTGTCGAACAAGAGTGGCAATAAATGGATCGTTCAAGCGCAGGCATAAGCGATCTGGAAGGGGACACTCTTGTGAGGCGTAACCCAAAGCATCTCGTTGTAGAAGGGGGAGGGAGTAGGGCTGGTGCGCAGGCTGGATCCAATCAGATGATTAGATCTCGACATTTAGTGGAAATTTCTGGATCGCTAACATCTGATCTCGCGAGATAAATCTAAGCTCCAATGTTTGCACTAGAAGAGAGTGTAAACAAGAGATTTGTCATCTCTTGTGAGTTCTATTATGCTATCCACCAGTAACTCTCGTGAGCAAGCGCAACCGCTGGAGCTTGTGCTCTCGGCGAACAACCACTTCGAGCAGTATATAAACTCCGGAGCGCGTCTAGAGTTTGAGCAGACGCTTGTTAGAGTTGATTCTCGTCAAAACTAGATAGGAAAAAACGGTCAATTAAAGCGAAGTTGTCAATCATAAGAGGGTGAAGAAAGAAAATCTTACATTCAAAATGGGATGCTGCGAAGGAACAAATTGCACCTGTGCTAAGAACGACTGCAAGTGTTGCTCGGCCTGTTCAACAAACGGCCAGTGCACTTGCAACCCTTGCAAGTGTTGCCCAAACTGTAGCAACAAGTGATTTCCCAGTTAGTTCAACCCAGCAGAATGTGGTAGAGATAGTCACGAACACAGAACTGGTATGCCCAATCAGATACCGAGGCCCAGAGAAGCTGTCTTGAGCAATTGAAAATCAAAATAAAGTGATGTTGTAGCGCAGACCGAGGTTTATCCGATCCAATCGTCCTGGTTCTTCTAAAAATCGAAGTAGCTCTCTGAGTAACACGTTATCTGTATCTGTTGGGATTGTCGAAATTTTCCAGCCCCACATGATATTCATTTCATCTTCTTGAGCTCGGTTCGCATGAAACAATTGGTGGCTCCATAAACCTATTCTTTTTCCCATCACATGGTGGCTCATGCCCTAAAAGCCTCAAGTGGCCGAGTGATGCGCCATCTAGAGATGGGGTACTGGGGAAAAATCGGGATACATTTGTTCGCTGTATAGCAGGTTATCGCAGAGAGAGAGATGCGAGTGTCAGTTGCTCCCCTGCCCTATTCGCTATCATGAGGCGGAGAGATGTCTCTTACTCTTCAAGGCGTTACGGTGCCAAACCGATCTACGTATCCGGCACCCGTAATGAACTCGAGATATGTCTAAATGGACCAGCTGGGAGTCAACTCTTCAGTGCTGTCGATCATTTCCTCGCCGGTGAACCCTTGAATGTTTCCCCCAAAAAGTTTCTAGATCGCTTCCTCACTCAATCTCGGCTTGCTTCACAACCAGAAATGTTAGAGTATACCGTCTGAGAGTCGCAACACAGAGACAATGGGAAGATCCTGTTCCTTTCACAGTCGCTAAATCTATATTAGGGGATCTCTGGGCTTTGATTCGATACGGAGTGAGTGAAGTACCGAATGAAGAGTCATGTGGACCGATGCTGACTCGGAACGATCAACGATAACCTATACTCAACGCTCGTTATTCGTTGCCAGGCGACCAGTATCGGACTGTAACAAGTAGCAAACCCTCCTATCTAGACTTGCTCGACCAGAGCTTCGTTGTTTCAATAGAGACACCAAGAAGCACCTATAATCGTTGCGTCTAGTTAGCTTTCTCTCTCCCCGAAGGCTGGCACCATCTCGCGGACATTTTTAAAGCGCCGAGGGAGGCGGACTGAGAGCGAAGCTTCACGTTAGCTAAGAGAAAGCTAACATCTCGGGGGGACACAACAAACTTGCCATGGCGTTGTTTTTTCCTCCTTCTTGCTATGCACCTGGTGCGACCCTTTACCAAATTTCTCCGACAAATCTATCAGATACTCAAGGAAACTTGTATCGATCTTTGGAGAGATCACCGAGGCGGTATAGAGGCTTGCTAGTGGCGTTATTTTCTGGCCGAAGCGGTAGTGCGACAGACCATCTCGAACACCCATGCATTTTCTTGCAATGCGTGCATGAATTTTTGTCGATACCCTCCTTGCCGTACAGTCGAGCTAGAGTGTGAATATTAGTTCGATTATAATTATTTTACACCATGTGTTTCTACCCCTCTTCTCAAAAACACTCTTTACCTTCTTCGCTTGCTCAATATTTGAGCTTCTCTACCATATAATATTGAACGCCAAGTCAACTAGGCAGAATATGTCTAGTAGCAAAAAAACACAGGCTGTAGATTTTCCGACCAGTTCGAGACCTAGATCGTATAGTAGCTCCTCAGGAGGACCACCCATACATAAAAGTATCCTCGAGCTAATCAGAAGTCAAAGATCCCGCTCAATCCCGGGGGTTGGTTCGTTCGGTCCGTCCTCTTCATTCCAGGAGAATATCAATACAATTTATGTCAGATTTTTCAGCAAATATCACTGTTACGACTTGATACCTGTCAGCGCTAAGTTAGTTATTTTTGACACACAATTGATAGTCAAGAAGGCATTTACAGCCTTGATGAACAATGGGTGCCGGGCTGCGCCACTATGGGACAGTGCAACGCAAAAGTTTGTCGGAATGTTATCTATTACAGACCTTATACAAATCATAAGGACCTATCATAAATCTCCAACTATCAAGCTGGAGGATGTTGAGGATCAAAAGATTGAAGTTTGGCGATCACTCCTCAATCAAGAATCTAGGCCTCTAGTCAGCATCGGCCCAGATGATTGTCTCTTTGACGCAATACTAACTCTGAAACGAAACAAAGTCCACAGGTTGCCTATTATTGATCCCGAGACCGGGAACGTGCTTTATATACTGACCCATAAGAGGATATTGAGATTTCTTTTCCTCTTCTATCACGAACTACCGCAACCAAGCTTCCTATTCAGGACTCTAAAAGAGCTCAAAATTGGGACATACGACTCGATCACTACCATTACCAGAAATTCATTAGTTATAACTGCTCTTGATAAATTTATTGAGAAAAGAATATCTGCGCTGCCGGTAGTTGATGAAAATACTGGAAAAGTTATAGATATATTCGCAAAGCATGATGTTATACATATGGCCGCAGATAAATCTTATAAGAATCTCTCTCTAACTGTCGGTAAAGCTCTTGAGAGACAGAACAGTTGGTTTGAAGGTGTTGTTAGGTGCAAGTTAGATGATACGCTGGGGTCTATCATTCACAGAATTGTTAAAGCCGAGGTACACCGAATCATAGTTGTGGACGACGATGATAAAGTCATTGGTGTTGTATCCCTTTCAGATATTTTGACATTCCTCGTCGTGAAGCAGGCCGAAATAGAGTCGAAGAGATCCCAGAACTTTGAAGAAGAAACGTTCGAGGACCTGCCAGACGAGAAATGATCGAACAAGATATATATAACGTAGCAATGAGCGTTGTTACCTCACCAGGGTGGTCAACTATATTCGTGATGTTGCCTTCCAATAAATTTATTCATTTTTATCGTGAGTTTGTGTGTCTTTTTCAAAAAGTCAACATCATTTATTGGTATTGCGTGGTGTGGGCAACACAAAGCCGACAGCGGGATGGGGCGTGCTTCAGACCTGTGCGGCCGCTATGATAAAAACATACGAAAATGTTGGTTCTCCAGAAGTACTCTTTGCTCAATGTGTTCCGTACACTCTTTGCTTGTGGCCATCAGATTTAATCAATTATATTCACGAAATTATTCACCATTATTGCCTTAATATGACGAGCCCTGGTGTAAAACGTCCCCTGGAGTACGATAGCATATCCCAACCATCAGGATTAAGTCCGACCGAGGGGTCCCCTCATGCAGGTGCAACAGGATCAGAAATCACCCAGAGCTCTATTATCAAGACTGAGGCCGGTACTATCGCACCAACAAACAATTTTGCAGCCCTAAACGGCACCAAAAGAAGATGCACCACGATCAACAACCTGCAAACAACAAGCGACCAACAGATTATGAATCCCACGAAAACCTCACCGCCCACACTAGCACCCGCAACTCCATCAGCATCAAGTCAACACCAAGCATCATATATAACACAAGCAGCAACTTTTACCAGCAATTCTCCGTTCAAGGATCCTCAGTCGATATTAGCCCCGATAAGTGATAATGTTGCAAGTCTAATAAAAGAAGAACTATTAAAAGCGAGCTCTAAAGTTGATAATATGAATGGTGTTATTCCAGAGAATCAAACTGCCACGTCAGAGCCACCCATATTGACTGCTCGTCAGACGCAAACGATATGTGAAAGATTAATCAGAGAAAGGGAAGTTAGACTTCGAGATGAGTACGATAGGATACTTGCACGCAAGCTTGCAGAGCAATATGACGTTTTTGCCAAAGCAAATTATCTGAATTCATTTGTGGAACCATCCCAACGCATCCCATCATCTACAACAGAACCTGTCATCACACAGCCATCAGCAACCGGGGTACAATCAAATTCTACAACTCCATCTATAAACGCTTTTGCGGCAGCACTACAGATTCAAAGATCTGTAGGAGCTGCTTCAGTTGCATCTAGCACACAATCTGTATCAACGGCGCAAAATTCTTTAACCGATTTGAACCAGTTTGCCACATCCCTCACTGCTCCGAATGGACATCATAGTGGTGTGCCAACTGCACCCCATCAGCATATCTCTTTCAGCCAATTTCATCAACAGGCTGCCGCCGCAGCTGCTGCAGCAGCGGCAGCGCTACACCAAGCTAATGCGGCCCATCATGGCCATCATCAACAATCTCGACCACAGCAATCACAGCACATGGGGCAACCCCTCCGAGTAGCACCCAATACAATTGGTCAAGCTCATCCAGGTGTCCCCGGTTCAATGATACCATCGGGGCCTGTATTGTTGGTATCCAACATAGACGAACAGTTGGCCATTCCGGAGGCCTTGTTCACCTTATTTGGCGTCTTTGGTGACGTCATTCGTGTGAAGATATTATTCAACAAGAAAGATAACGCACTTATACAGATGGCCGATGCCGCCCAAGCTCAAGTTGCTCAAGGATATCTCGACAAACAGCGAATATATGGAAAGATTATTAGAGTTACGAGGAGTAAGCATCAACTGGTACAGATGCCTAGAGACGGAAATCAATCTGATGCAGGCCTGACAAAAGATTTTGTAAATTCACCCTTGCATAGATTCAAGATACCAGGTTCGAGAAATTACTTAAACATATATCCACCCTCTAACACTCTGCACATTTCCAACATTCCTGCTATTGTCGATGAAAGTCACCTGAGCAAAGCCTTTAAGGAGCAGTGCGGTTTCGACTTCACTTCATTCAAGTTCTTTCCCAAAGATAGGAAGATGGCACTCATGAAGTTTGGTTCGACCGAGCACGCCACAATTGCACTGATTAAGATGCACAATTTCCAAATCAGTGAAGAGAATAACCTACGAGTATCGTTTTCTAAGATGTCGATATAAATTTTTTAGAGCAAGCGGAAGTGATCATGACAATATCGTGCCTCTCTATTGTCTGTTGTTAAATTAATAAATACACAGTTATGCGCTTCTTTACTTTTTAACATCACTCCCACAGCCTTCAACGCATTATCTCTGTGTTATAAATCGTGTTTATTTTGAGATACATTCCTTCTAGGTTCACCAAGACCCATTTTCTGAGCTCCAAAACTATTCCCTGTATCTTCCACACAGCCAAAGAATGGCATCCACATCGGGGGGCAACTTTTCTATATTCCGAATCCCTTCAACTAACCTCCCAGCTAGCCACTCCTTGGTCCGAGATTGCGCAATGGCATCACACTTCCGGCGCCCCTCTCTAGAAGGGTCTCGGTGAAACAGACAAGTCGAGTCGATATAACTCAGTCATAGATTTGATCTCATTCAGTGAAGATGGGCGAAGTGATAGATCTATCCTGCGGCAGTTCGCGCCCCGACAGGTGGGGTGTTGGAGTGCAACATCAGTACGATCGACATGGCCAGGAAGTGCAACAGCGAGGTCCCAACAAATCATTCATGATCGAGAACATTCTCAAGAACAGGCAGGGCGAGGATGACTCAATTTTCAAGAAATTCGTCGACCGCGAACCTGGAAACGTTCGAACAACACCGGCGAAGATTGTCGCAACAATTAGCGAGACAAAATGTCGTCGACATAAGAAGCAAGAGAAGGGTCTAGGCGACGCGATGAAAACGAGAGGTAGAACCACCTTCAGTCAGTTCCAATTGCACAATCTTGAATGGAGGTTCGAGAGGAACAAGTATCTGACTACAGGGGATCGATTGCGCTTGGCTAACGAACTGAAGTTGAATCAATTGCAAGTTAAGACTTGGTTTCAGGTAAGGGTCCCGATAACAGAGGCGATCAGCGTCCTTTGGATCCTCCTCGTTCGTGTCGAATACTGAGAGAGAAAATGGAATATTTAGTGAGAGGTCTTTGGCTGAAAGTAGAGGCTCCTCTAAAGAGTGCTGACAAATTCACATCTTTCCTTTGTAGTGGGTGGACCATAAATTACTGCGGCCTTTCAGCCACGATAGTGGTGCGCAAGCGCATTTGGTTAACAACTGAATGGAGATCAACGGAGTTAATGTGGCTGAAACTTGTGATCCTGAACGCAGATAAAGAGTTCAGGATGAAAAAAGTTTAGAGACCTTCTTACCAGTGTAGATCTTTGCAAAAATATAACAATGATCTCCTCTTGGCTTTCTTAGAGCTAGAATCAACCACAGTAACATGATTTATGAGCTCATGATGTCACCAGTTCTCCTAGAGTGGCAAGTTGGACATAATCTCTCCTCCTATTCTTTGGGATTGCTATCGCAATTTGTGCAAACAATCACTCTCCACACTTCTTTGTGCTGAGGGGTAGTTCCTCTTCTATGCACACTGAATCTAGTCTTGAGAAGTTGGTGGAAAGTATAACACTCACTGGAACAAGATAAAAATCCGTAACTCGCGCATTCGAGCACAATGAACACAATTGGCTAACAGTTTCCTCAATCTTCTCTCGAACCACCCAAACACGTACCAAGAACCGGCGAATGAAGTGGAAGAAACAAATACTGTCGAATGGTAGTGGAGTTCCGCCTACGAAGCCAAAAGGCCGACCCAAAAGAGGTTCCATACCACCGATCGAGGAGAACTCTTGGCAGCGTGAGACCATATAAAACTTTTGGGCGATTTGAGTACTGTTACAGGGAGTTAGCCTTGAACGATGTCATCTAGAGATGATGGATTCCCTTCAAAGAGTTGACACAGCGCTACCTTTTGAGCTTGGCTTTCACAGTCAATTTCGAACCAGCTGTGTCGTCGGCCTCAAAGACACGAGCGGGACTCTTGAACAAACCTAGAGGCACATCCAAGACATACAGAGATCCTGAAATCACATTTTACAACGAATATTTTCTTTTCCTATCGCGATATCTTCCAGCTTGCCTCTCTCCCTCTCGACTTTACACCATCAAGCAAAGTCGAGTTGAGTAATTGAATTTAAATAAATATATTTATTTTACTACTTTAGATCTGGGCCACTCAGCCCAAGAGTGTAGCCATAGAGCCCATTTCGCTTTGTTCTCGGACGAATATCTCGAAATATTGGTAGATAATCGTCACAGCTAATAGTATACCTGTGCCGCTTCCGATTGCGCCCATAAAATCTGCCATAACACTGAGCGCACCGATGCAAAGACCACCAAAAGCAGCGGCCGTAGGTATGTATCGATTCAATTCGTGGATCATCGATGTCTCTCGGTGACCTCGCATTATCATCTGCTGTTCGCGTAACTGTTTTGCCACATCCTTAGCGCTAGAGCCTGAGACTTCAATCCATGTCTTTGAGAAGAATGCACATGAGCCGAGCATGAAGATTATGTATAAGATTGCATGAAAAGGATCCTCAACTATGTGGGAGAGGGTCTCTGGTGGTGATAAGTAGTAGCACAGGCCACCTGTTGGGTAAGAGCGTCCAGCCGCAGCTCCTGAGTCGGGCCAGACTCCCAGTAGATTCACGAGTATATTACCAGCAAATTTGACAGATAGCATCTGATATTTGGGGCAGGAGTTATTCGTTAGAGGATGTCATGATTTGATAGCAGACTTCTAGATTGGCTGACTTCTCAATGTACTCACCTGTGATATGACATAAAGATTGGAAACAAGTGCTGATTGGAGGATGATAGGAATGTTCGATGTGTAGAACAATTTGATAGGATAAGAACTGTACTGACCGCGGAATCTGGCTGATTTGATTGGCAGATCTACACGGAATCCTTGGAAGTATATGACAACAGCAAATACTAGCACAGTTGATAATAAGTTCATTAAATTCGGTAGATTTTGTCGGTAGAATGCTTCACGCAATGCGCGGAATTTGTCACCTCTGGTTGCCAATAGATGGAAGAGAGCGATAATAGCACCTTCAAATTCTGTCCCTCTTCCAGTATTGACAGTGGTTGGACTGAAGGCCTTCCAAACGATGGTTTCACAAATGTTTGTGGCGATGAAAAGAGATATACCAGAGCCGAGCCCGTATCCTTTTTGTAGGAGCTCGTCTAGCAGCAAAACTATGAGACCAGCTACAAATAGTTGAATGATAATGAGTAAACATACACCAAATCCAATATCTGATGGCTCACCATACATGCCGGTCATAACATACACTATTGCCTGACCAATGGTGATGACCATACCGAAAAGTTTTTGTGCGCCGTTGAAAAGAGCTCGGTCCTTGGGGGTGTCTCCTACTTCGATTATCTTGGCACCTGCCAGAAGTTGCATAATAAGGCCGGATGTTACAATGGGTGATATACCCAACTCCATGAGGGTTCCACGATTGGAAGCTAAGATGACACGCATCCAGTAGAAAGGGTCAGCTGAGTCACTGGACATGATACCGAATAGGGGTATTTGGCAGCAGACAAGAAATATAATAAGTGTAACAGCCGTCCAGAGAACTTTTTCCCTAAACTGTATCCTCTTTTCTGCCTTTGCCACCTCAGGCAAAATGCCACAAAAGGGTTTAATTACTTCGAGGAATCTGATGCCCATTTTGGTAGGTTATAATGTGAAATTTTACAATGATAAACAGGATAGAAACGCAAGTGTAAATAATAAAATCCAATTGTGGAACGCAATCCTTGATGCTCCGTACGGATGGTTGATCTCTTTCTCGCGTCACCATCGTGAGCTGTCCTTTTTTCATCCCCCTCTGCCTCGCTGTCAGTGTCTGGCAGTCCAGCCGGAATAAGCAATGAGCTGGTGGGCACGCATCATGCGTGACGCAGATTCAGTGGACGCGCGCGTCTTTTCGAATGTCGAGAAGAGAGACACTGAATTAGACAAGGAATTGAGATTGGCTGATAAACCGGTGCTCTATTGGTTCATCTGATTCTCGATGAAGTTTATTCAATATCTGGCTCTTGCTTTCCATTCTCCTTCTCGCCACCTCCTTCGCCTCCCTCGCTATCAGATCCACCCATATCATCTCCAGCATCGCTGTTGTCTTCGTCACCGTCAACCTCGGCATTCTGGCGCTCCAACTCGTCCATCCGTTTGGCGAGCTCGCTTTCGTCAACATCAGTGACAACCTTAGGTGCGTTCTGAACATTAAATATACCGCCAGCAGCTTTGATTGATTTCTCTATCGCTTGCAGAGCCTCATTGAGTTTTTCTAGCCCCTTGTCCTTGTCCATGGTATTCGTCGTCACGACGTATAATGGCGGTGCAATGAGGTTTATCTTGACCTGCATATCATCGGTTGAGCAGGCTATACCGGCTCGGAGTGCATTCTTGACGGCGTCTATTCCCTCGTATACACAGCAACCAACCTCTATGTCGGCTCTCACCTTAACAGCCTGTGACATCAAACGTCGTTTCATATGAATTAGTAGTGTTTCTTTTGTCTTATCATCCAGGTCACATTCATCCAATAGAGTTGGATCATTGACGGCTGCTTTGAAAACATCATAGGATGCTGCCTGGCGTTTAAGCTTTTCATCAAAATGCCAAGCAGTCCTCTCGCATAGATCCTCGAACTGCTCATCTGTCTTGTAGCCTAGGATGTCAGCTACATGCCTTAGTATACTGTTGACCACTTTACCTTTGGCAAATTTTTCCTCGCATCTTACTATATCCTCTGGCGAAACACGTCTTTTGGAAAGGTCTATGTATCCTTTATCCTTGTCTACACGAATAACAACAACGCACTCGCTTCTACCGACCCGAATCAATTTGTTGATCGATCTAATACGCCTTCGAGACAACTCTGATAACAATATCATACCCTCAATGTTATTGTATTCCAACAAATGTACATAAGCCCCCATCTCGGCAATTTGCCTAACATTGACCATGACGACATCGTCAACCTCGGGGAATTTCTGCTTGTAAAACCTACACTGGAGTGGCATTTTGCGGTAAATCTATATGCAATTATCTATAAGAATAATTCTAACAAGGGAAATATTGATCAGATCCTGATTGGTATTATCTTGGACCATGGAATTTGAAAACACGGCGCATGCAATGGCATCTAATGAAGTGCTTTACGGCCGGCGTTTGAGAGATTGCGTGCCCACGTGCGAATGGCACTGTGCTATTTGAGATCTCTAGATTTCAACCTCTCGGGCCTCCCAATTGCTGATTGGACCCAAGTTTCCATGGGTTTAGCTTTGAAACCGTCTTGGATGCGCTTGATAACAACTTGTGTCACTCTGGAAACATTGTCAAGTTGCTGCTATAATCTAATCTGGACAGTCGAAAATCTATTCAAGACAGTCTTACTGCATCACCATAGGAGCGGGCTGCAGTTACGCGCTCAACACCATCGAGCGTCGATTGACGATCCTGACTTGTTCAGGAGCAAATTTCAAATCTAAAGTCTAGGTGTTCATTCAAATGGACTCTTTTAGCAAAAAGTTTGAACCAGTTTCAGTAAACTTTATTCGGAGTTAGTTGACAATAGTGTTCTTTTGGTTACTTGAGTTCCAACCCGCTAACTAGCTTCCAATCAATCTCGTGAGGAGGCCTTCGGCAAGTCCATGGGCGGCACTACTGGCGATGGTCCTCTTGTGGCACTTGATGGTGCATCTGTGGAGGTTATCAATGGGCGATCATAGGCCCCAACAAAGATGCTACGCAATAAGGCAACATAGCTCTCGACTAGGCGCATATTCTGGCGTATGAAACTTAGGGTGGGCTCAAACAAACTTCCGGCCGGCCTCGAGGCTCCGAATGAGCTGCCACCATTCTGTTGGCAGTTTACCGAATTGGTGATGCAAAACAAACATGCGAGTGACACTGCCACCATCAGCGCCACAACTTGAAGGCAATTTCCTCTAGACATCTCGCTTACACTTATTTGAACTATCGGTTTCAATTCTAGTACAACTTAGATAGCCAGTTGGGTCATTTTTGTCTTGGCTTCTCTGCTAGCGGCGACCGGCTTTTATATCGATTTTACCATTCTCGATTCATGGTGTAGATCCCCTGTCGAAGGTGAGCAATGGGGGTTACTCAATGTGTCAGCATTCTAGTCTCACCAGTAGCCGGCAATGATCACCGGAATCCTGGCGAGGACAGGCCAGAAGTTAATGTGTGAGTTTCGCAGTTAGCCCGCCGGGACTGTACTGAACCCAGTTGCACACGAGGGAAAACGCGCAAAATAAACAGAACTCAGAAAACACCACACTCGTTATCCTAAAAGAGACGTATACTGTCTGGTATAGATTTGATAAACTGAACATCTGTCGCCATTTGTATTGTGCTATCTCAGTGTCATCACGGAAGAAGATCGGAGGCCATATAGCCCAGGTATTCCTTCCATACTACTTGCCGGCCTTAGACACAACCCGACCACACCGGCGAACTGTCCTCCACTCCCGTATTGCTGGACACATACTAGGATATCAGATATGTCTTGTCATCCTGATTTGGCCAAAGTCGACATACCACACCATGGAATGCTCTCATGTTGATCGTACTCCGCAATAAATGGCCCATATTGAACGAAAGACTGCTTTGTCATCCATCCAGTTAGGCGCTGATCATAGGATCGAAGAAAATAGATAAGGAGATAGAAGAATTCGGCATAACCATTTCGAATGAAGTGAATTTTATTTTATCAACCGCGTCAGCATAATCAGTTTGCCCTATCACCATGCAGATCAGAGTGAAATCCTTACAAGGTGCCGAGTATGTAGTACAGGTGAAAAATGACCAGCTAGTGTCACAGCTGAAAACAGACATAAGTGAGAAGTCAGAGGGCCGATTGCCAGTGGGCCGACAGAAATTAGTTTATAAAGGTCGAGCCCTACAGGATTCAAGTCTGTTGTCCGATTATAATTTAGAAAGAGATTGCACCATACATTTGTTCTTACAAAAGGATAATACAAATCAATCACCCACGAGCGGTACAGCTGGCCAATCATCAGTATCAAACCAGCTAGATTCGTCAAATTTCGGTGGCAATGATAAAAATGAGCTCAGCCGAGAAAAACTCAACCGTCCGCCAAGCCGATTTGAGACGCTTTTAAGAGAGCGACTAGGTAAGGAGAGCCTCTTTACCCAGGACGAGATCGACAGAATTCTCAGGGCTATAAACAAAGAGATAAGTGCCGGAATAAGCTCCTCCTCTTTAGATGATCTCGAACGGTTAGCGAAGCAAAAATTGAACATAAGCAATGAATAAGATGCCTTCAATTAAAGGACCGAATTGGTGTTTTGTAATTTTGTGAGTTGGCAACGACAAAAACAGCCAAAGAGTGAGGTCCAGGGAGGGAAATTGATTTGCAGACAGGCAGAGAGTGACTAGAAGAGGGAACAATTTGTCTACTATTTGATAATAGGCTTTGAAGAAGTAGCATGGCTCTATTTGCCAAGTAGACGTGTACCTACAAGGCTGGCCGATGTACGAGATGGCTCTGTGGTGATGGTGGAGATGTGTGATTTGGATTTTCCAACCACTGACTGTGCGTAACGTCAATTGGCCACTAACACTCGTGTCTAGCAACTACAACTACCAGCTAATTAGACTTGCCTATGGAAAGTGAGCAGCAGCAAGCTCCAAAATCATGGTCCTCGCTCATCACTATCCAATTTTTTGACTCCACTTTGAGGCAGCACTCAATGCTTGTTGGAGGCACTTGTTCACTAGCTTATTGGCACAGGAACACGCAGACTAGTGTTAGTATTTGCTAACTGTGTTATAGTGGATTTGTTTTTATTGTTGTTATTATGATTGCTAGAGCTAGTGGTGAGTTATGAGCAGAGGCATGACAAGCTGAATGGTGGCGGCGGCAGTGGTTTCAGCAGCTAAGGAGAGGCGAAAAACAATACACAGATGATTTTGATTGGCTCCCTTGTTCGTTCTCTCTCTCTCTTTCTGCCTTTTCCTCTCTCTCTCTCTCTCTCTCTCTCTCTGTCTGTTTCCCCGACACTGTTTTGCTCCCATTTTTGCATTACGGTCCATTACTGAGAGAACAGCTTCTGAGCAGACTCGCTTGCAAGTTGCATCTAGCTCTCAAATTAGCTGAGACTGCAGATGGTAACCGCTCGTTGCTCGTGGAAACGCGCAACAAGCACCCCCGCGACACTGTGTCGAGCAGTTTCCATGTTGAGGTGGATGGCCGACAACTAGTAATGGTGAGTGGATTTTGTCAAAAAGAGAGCTCAGAGAAGAGAAAGAAGTGATTCAGTAACGGTGGAGCGAAGCAGTTTAGCGTTAGACTGTTGTGGACCAGGTGGGATGGTGTTTGCTGAGCAAGATTCAAAGGTTAAGCAAAATGGGCCAAGAGAGCGGGAGAGAAGTTAGCTTTCCAAGAGAGAGCCACTAGAGACAGTAATGAGTTAGAATTTTTTATATTTTCCAAATGAGAATGATCAATATGAAGTTGAGGAAATTGGACGAAATTGGATGACAAGTGGAACTACTTAGACGATCTTAGCTGACAGATGTCTCAACCAGAATTGAATGGTTCCAAAATACTAAGTGAAGCTTTTTCAGCGCCGAAGAAAGGCGGCCCAAATTTAGAAAAGAACAGAGAAGACAATTATGATCTTGCACAATCTCAAAGAATGGCCAATCAAAGAAGTGGCCCCACATTCAAGGAGTGGAAATCAAGTGATATGATGAGGGGCAAACGTTTCAGCGAATGCTCCTACTCGCTGGCCAACTTGGCCCTAATTATTGGGGCCCTAGTTGCTCTAGCTGTGCTGATCGCCTTCATCCAAGACGATCCGCTTTACGAGTTCATCGAGTACCTCCTCTCGTTGGCCTTTTACCGCGAACTGATCTACGTGCTGGTGATAGTGCCCCTGGTTCTCTTGGTGCCCATTTACAACTGTCTGAACGCGTGTTTCCTCTGGCGAAGTGGCGCCCAAGACTCCTACCAAATAGTCCACTCGTCGCCAAGCGAGCAAGGCCAAACAAGTGTCGACTCAAGTCCAGCGCTTAGGTCCAACAATGGTGACCAGTTGCAGAAGGAGGAGGAGCAGCAGTTGAAGGAAGAGAGAAATTTAATGAGAAGAAAGGCTCATCAATTGAGACGATTGGAGAGCAAACAATGCGTGCTGGCCATCAAGTTGGTGTTGGAATTTTTCCTTCTACTTTTGGTATTTATCGCCCTGATTTTCATTGGGCCAAACATAAGCTCCAACTCTTTAGCTAGCCACATAGATTTAGAGATGAGGAAACACATGGCCCACAGATACAACAACGATTTCTCTTACGAATTTCTAGATCTCATTCAGGAGGAGTACGAATGTTGCGACGTTTTGTGGTACCAGGCGAACATGTTCGACAGGCTGCCAGCTAGTTGCTATAGACGAGGATCAAACTTCATGGTGCCCTTTGAGGAGAATTGCTCCGAAAGCTTAGGCTCGCTGGTGGCCTCGCGTTGTGCCCTCATTGCAGCCTGTCTCTTGGTGATCCTAATCGCGTTGGCCATTTTAATTGCCGTGGACATTTTCCACTGGTTCCAACTGAAGGTGCTCAGCTCATCATCAAATGGGCCCCAATTCGTCCAGGGCTACTCAGACGCCCGCTACGCAAACAGTATGGCGGCGGCAAACCGGCCGCCGCCCGTCCCAAAGGTCCCTAAGGCGGAGGCCAAGCCTCGGGGCGAGACGGAGAATTTGCTCGGCCCCGACGAGCTGGTGGACAGGCTGCGGCTGAAGGAGCGCGAACGCCAGGAGCTGATCTCGAGCTCGCCGGTGGACTTTGAGCAATTCGAGCCACTTCCGGCGGAGGAGGAGGAGTCCCGAGGGAGGACAGTGGTTCCAGTGGCCACAGCCTCTGGGCAACGGGAGGGCCAGCGCTGGTCGAGACGCGAGGCTGAGGAGCGCGCGGAGGAGGCGCAGTTCGGGCGGCCGCCCGACGAGCAGCGCGCGGGCCCGCCCATTCTGACCCGCGCGAACTACGCTGTGGTGCGGCGGGAACGCTCGCAGAGCCCCGCCTTCGTGGACAGCGAGCGGGAGGCTGACCGAGGGGGCGGCTCGCAACTCTCAGCCCGCCACTCGTCTCAGGGACCCATCAGAGGGGTGCTGAAGAAGACCTCGTCGTACCAGCGGATCAGCGTTGACGAGGAGGAGGAGGAGCAGCACGCCTTTGACGAGCACGATGGATCCACCGGCGACCTCTCCAGACAGTCCACCAGAGAGTCTGGCTGCGAGTCGCTCGAGGACTACGCCGAGCGGCTGCGCCAAAACACTGGCTCCCTCCTCAGACAGCAGCAAACCAGACGCTCCCTCTTGAACGTCCGCTTCGCCGACCCTTAGGTGTCGCTTTTTTTGGCCCATTTTTGCCACTTTTGGCCACTTTTTGCCACTTTTTGGCCACTTTTGGCCACTTTTGGCCACCTTTCAGGCCCACACCTGAGGGCTGCCAGTGGTTTGTGTCGGCCGCCAAATTTGGAGAGAAAAATGGAAAAACTTTCCAGGATAAGAAGATTGTTTTTGTTTGTTTGTTTGTTACTCTTTCTGCCAAAGTGAATCCCCAAAAGAGGAGCATATCCAAAAGGCTGCCCCCGCTCACCCAAAGCCAAGCATAAACAGTGCCGTGCAAGTGTCGCTCTCTAACTTTATTAAGCTATTAATCGATGATCGTCAACTCGTCTCCAACTTAATCAGCTGCAACTCTGCTCGCCTCCCCTCCAGTGTCTCTCCCCATTCCTTGGTCCTAGTCTCTCCTCGTCGTGGCGGCGCCAACCAAACCACAACCAAACACCAAGCCGCCCGCGTCGAGCCCAAAATAAGCTCAAAAGGCTGACTTCCGCCACCAACAGTCGTCCACCTCTCAGAAGCTTGAATCGTCGGCGGGGCGCGGCGCCCGCTCAGAAGCACTTAGTGCCAGGGGCCAGTCTGGCCAGCGCGAGCCAACTTCCGGCCGCAAGCCAAGCTCCTGCACCAGTCTGGCCGAGAGGCCGCCCAGCAGCTGCAGAGTGTCGGCCAGCTGCTGTTGGCGGTGCGCCAGATTGGCCACCGAGAGCGCCGGAAGTTGAGCGCCGGCCGCCAGTTCGCCGCCGTCAAGCTCGGCCTGTCTTGTGGCAGACTGGCCGCCGAGTGGCCAGGCGAGCGAGCGGCCACCAACGATGGTCTGTGGGCCCGAACGCTTGGCGCTGATGCCGCGACATCCGCTGGCGAATGGGTTTTTCCTGCAGTTTTATCACGGATTATCATGTTTTATTATGGTTTTATCAAGGTTTATTATCGTTTGGGTGCAGTTCTTGGGTTAGAGACGGTCTAGAATGTGGTGGAAACTTTGAAAACTGGGCAAAGTGTGCGCAAAATGGGCCGGAAATTGTCTGAAAATCCTTTTTGGCAACTTTCTCTTGCAGAAAATGGCCGAAAGAGTGGCCGAAAATCTTCCAGAAAATATTCACTTTTAGCACCCAAATGCGGGCCACCCTCAGCCACCCTTAGCCATACTTACATGCAGTCGCTCGAGTGCATCATCGAGGCCTCGCCCATTGAGAGCGCCAGACACAAGACCAGCCACATGAGCGCGTCCTTGTTGCTTGTGGGCCGCATTTTGAGCGTCTTTCTGCTCGTCTGGCAAGCTGATTTAACGTCGATTTCTGTCCCCAAAAAGAACCAAAATTCTTCCAACTTGAAGAAGATTTTTCTTTTGCTCTTAGGCTACTTTTGGGCTACTCTTTGACTGCTTTCCGGCGCTTCAAAGTCTTCTCCAAAGTCTCCTTCAACAAGCTTCTGGGCTGACAATTAGGCGAGACTGTGTCTCTCTAATTAGAGTCAAGAAGATATTGTTGTGGTGTTGCTGCGGGAGGAAGACTGGAGGGCTCAGCTTGGAGTTGGAAGCGATTTAAATGGAGCCGAAATTGGAATGTGAGTGTGTGTCGAGTTGGCTACTAATTAGGGCCGCCCACAGGCTGTTTGTCCTGCGTCGGTTTAACTGGCTAACCTTTGCTCTCGAGTTACAGACAGTCTTTGGCGAGCGCGCGCCGCCCGCAGCGAACAAACACGATGACGCAGCCTCAAGGCCGCCAAGCCTCAAGGGCCAGCCGCACGCAGGCGCCCCCACCCAAGTCACTGTGTGTTGGAGGAGCTAACCCCCAAAGCTTAGCTAAGCAAAAGGGGCGCTCAGGTGGGCGTCGAGGCGGCCCTAAGGGCTGGAAGGAGCCCTTAGGACAGGAAGCGCCGAAGATGCGCCCATCATCGAGCGGCCAATTGATGATCGTGCGCGCCTGATGATGAGCTTGGGGGCGCCCAACGCGCAGTCTATTTGCTCGGCCGCAGCTGGTCCTCGTCTTCGTCTGTAGACTGTTCGCCCGTTTGGCTGTTAGGCAAGCCACTTCCGGTGGCTTGTGGCCAGCTTGTGGCGAGCTTTCGGCGAGCTTTGCGTTTGAGTCGAGCAGTCTCAAGCGCGTATTGTGAGGGGCCCTCAAGGTGGCCCCATGGACAGTCTGCGGTTACTGCAAAGCAATTCAGCGGCCCACCAGCGTCGAGTCCTGCGCGGCTGGCGCGAACGAGATCAGATCGAGCGCCTTGGCCAATTTGCTGGCCTTCCGGCCGCGCCTTTGGGGTGCCCGCAAGCCGCTGGGCGGCAACACGTCGGCGCAGTAGGCGCTCTTGTGCAGCTCTTCGCGAGCTTGCGGTTCGCGGGAATCAGCCAGCGACTTCCGGCCGGGCTGGGCGACCATTTGAGCTCGTTGGCCGGCGTTGCAGAGGCGCTCGAGGGCGGCCAGCAGGCCGATGGGGGCGGAGCGTTGGCCGAAGGAGGCGAGCAGCTGGTCGAAGGAGCGCAGGCCGCACACTTGGTCCAGCGCCTGCGTGGAGCACGAGCGGAAACGCGACAGGGCACAACAGGTCGGCCTCAGGGGGATCGAGCGGCGCGGCTCGTAGAAGATCTGGATGGCCGCCTTCAGGTCGTCCAGGCAGGGGGTGAGCTTGGGCACTCGCCCATTGAGGCAGCCGGCCAGCTGGAAGATGCGGCGTCTAATTTCCTGCTGCTCTGGGCGCTGCCTCTCCGTCGGCTCGCAGGCTGAGGCCAGATCAGCCACGCCCACCTGGTTGTTGCGGGCCGCTGGGTCCGCGCGTGCGGCGTGCGCGCGCGAAGCTTCGGGCGCCAGTTCGGCGGGCAGCGCGAGCGCGGGACTGTGTGCGGCGGCGCGCACTTGGGCGGGCATTGCGGCCAGCGCGTCGCCCGCAGACACGGGTGCGAGCAGGGCAAACGCCTTCAGGGAGGCGCACCGCTTGTTGTAGAGCGCCAGACAGCTGGAGGTGGCCCGCATCTCGTCGCAGCGGGCCTCAAACTCGCGCTCAGTCTCGGGCAACAGCTTGCCCATGGCCCCAATGAGGCCCGCAAAGCACAAGTCCACGTTCCGCAGGTGACAGTCCATGGGCGCAAAGTCGCCCAGCGCCTCCGCCGACTCGCCCGAGAAGAAGCTCGCCGGCCGCGCCATCAGCCGCCCCTCCGCTTCCGCCTCGCTCGACGGCTGCCCCCTAAGAGTGCCCTCCGCTAGCTGCCCGGCCACCTGCTGCACGGCCGGAAGTGCGGCCGCCAGCGCCTCGCCGGCGACTGTCTGCGGCGTTCGGGCGGCTCCAGAGACTGTCTGAGGCGTCTGAATGATACTCGAGCCGCCGGAGACTGTCTGGTTTCCATTAGAGACTCGCTCAGACTCGCCAGAGACTGTCTGGGGCGCCGCCGTGCTCGTCTGGGCCAGCTCCTTCTTGACCGTAGTGCGAGTGGGCGTGTCCTCTGGGTTCGGCTCACCAGCCGCGAGGCTTAGGACTGGCGGCGAGTCGCTCGGGATCACTGTCGCGCTCTCGGCCGCCTCTTTGGGCTCCTCTTCCGCCACACTTCTGGCAGCTTCCGGCGCTGCACTTCCGCCCTCTTTTGGAAGCTCTGCTTGGCGTGAGCTTGGCTCGCCTGTTTGGGGCGCCCCAAGCAATGGACTTGTGGTGTTTTGGGGCTCTTGGAGCTGCTGGTGTGCGGCCGCCAGCAGACAACTGGCGAGAAGCAGCGCCAAACTGGCCGCCAGACAGTCTCTGGGCGTCATGCTCGCGCTTCTTGTGCTCGAACCAAGTGGTTGAAGTGCCTCTGAAGTGTTTCCGAAGTGCTTTTGAGTGGCCGATTTGGTCGCCTGATTGACTTGAGACTGTGTGTTTGTGTGACTTTCAACTGTGTGCGACTTGCAACTGTTTCCAAGGCGCTGGAAATGCTTCCGCGAACTGTCCCAGAGACTAAACACTGTCACTGAAGACGAGCACAACTCTCGAGGACAAAACTCTCTGCTTCTTCTGCTCTGATTGATTGGCCTCGCCCACTTTTTGCGGCGCTTTCTCAATTCTCTCAATTCTCTCGACTTGTTCTCCTCAAGAAAGTGAATCTCCACTGCCAGCAACTGGCAAACAAAGCTCCCAAACAGACAGTCTCCCACGCGCACACAGTCTCTGCAAATGCTCGCCGGCATTAAAAAGGTGGCCTGAAACACTGCTCGTCCGAGACAGTCTCGCGCGCCCAAAGAGCCAAATCCAGTGGAAACTTTGGGCCCAAAAGCAGCGCAAAGAAGCCGCTGGATTTTGTAGAACTGCAAGTGTGCAAGAGACACTCTCGAGCCACTCAATCTTCTTCTTCTTCGTCGAGTTTGTCGCCCGCAAACTGCCTTCCAACACGCAAATACCTGAAGCTCGTGGCATTTCTTCCTCGGCCTCTCAATTGCTAGTCTCAATCTCAGTCTCAGTCTCGAAGGTTTTGGCCAAAGCTCGAAGATTGAGAAAGAGCTCAAAGTGAGCTGAGGGCCCGAAGCTTAGGCTGGGCGACCTTGCAGGAGTCAGTGTGGAAAAGAATGGCTGAGGGTGGCAAATATTGTTGTTTGGCTGAATATTGTTGAATTTAGTTGAATATTGTTGGACTTTGTTGACAACATTTGCACTTTGAGGAAATCCACTGCATCCAATCGAATCCAATTGCCGCCAACTGTCTCCTCCTGGCTCACTGCTCGCCTGATGCCTGACGCCTTCTGCCTTCTGCCTTCTGCCTGCCCATCACACTCGCTGGAGGCGCATCTCTTGAGTCTCTCTCTTTCACTTCTGGCGAGCTAATCTCTCAAGGTATTTCCTGGCCCTTTGTCTCGCTCTCCATCCTTTCTGTCAGTCAGTCTGTCTGTCTGTGCAACCAGCCCGCCCAACACAGTCTGTCGCCACTTCCTCCTGCTGCTTAGCTGCCAGAGCACACCCACCGGGGCCGCGGAACTGTCTCCAGTTTTGGAGAGTCTTTTGGAGAGTCTTTTGGAGAGTCTCGTGGAGAGTCTCGTGGAGAGTCTCCACCCATTGTGCCCACCATTTGGGAGGTTCGTCATCTCTTCGTCATCGCCTTTTGCTCAGTATCCATCTCTGTGTCTATTTATCGTCAAATTTCATTGTCAAATATCATCCTCAGTCCTCAAATGGCCGCAAAATGCAGACTGCAGTTGGCTGTTTGCAACAAGGAAACCAGAGCCCATTGGACACAGTGAGCAGACTGCATTCACTTGGCACTGTGCACAGTGCGCCTTGTAAACACTGTATAAAAGACTGTGTAAAACAGCGCGTAAAGCACTGTGCAAAACACAGTGTTCAGTGCAGCTTGTGCTTAGCGCTGCACGAAAAACCGAAAACCGCACACTAGTTCGCCGACTGGCCACCAGACGGCGCTGCGAGCCCGCGACAACTAACCTCTAAGCATCGGTGGGAAAAGGGGCCCAAAAGGATCTATTTATTCTGCTTAATTCTCCTTTTTTATCTCTCCTCCACTTCCTGTCGGCTGCAAAAGTGGCCGCTCGTTCTTCTGTCATTGGTCTCTGTTGCGAGTCCACTCAGAGCGAAAATAGGAGAGGCCAAAAGAGGCCAAAAGGCGCCCAATAAGAAACGGGAGAGGCGCCCGAGAGTTCAGCTGGCGTTCTGTGTGGCCTCCGTGGACAAATTGTGCCCCAGGAGAGAGAGAGGCTGTGTTTGTCTTTACGATTATTATTATTATTACTATCACTCGTTTGGGCCATCGTTTGCGGCGCGGTCAGTTTGCCGAGGGGCGTCGTTGGGGCTGCTGGTCGTTGGGCCCCAAACATGATGGGCCGCAAAGGCGCAAAAGAGAGAAACAAGAGTCATTCATGCCTCGCGCGTCCCATTCACGAGCCCAAGTGGGCAAGTTCGCTGCTCGCCAACAACTGGCCGACGCGCAACGAGCTTCATTTAGAGACAGCCCGCAGACTGTCTCTTGCGCTGGTTGGGCCGAAACGTTGGGCCAAAACGCGCGCTCGGACCTTCCGGGGCTGAGGGGCGCCCTTTTATTGCTCGTAATTGCAATTGGGCGCGCAAGTGACTCGCCTTAGTTCTTCTTAGTTAGCCTGAGCTTGCGTGTGGCCCTCCAGTGTCTCGGCCAGTCGTCTGGGGCCACCTTCTGGCGACTTGAGGGCAGGTGTTTTGGGCGGCCTTGCTGGGCCCGCAGCTGAGGAGGCGCGCGGGTGGCGCCCCAGCGTGATTTGTCGGCGGCGAGGCGCTCGTCTGACGAGTCGAGCGAGGCACACTTGCAGCTAGTCTTCGCCCGCATTTCTCCTCTCGTTCGAACTTCTAGCCAAGTTTGCGCCACAGATTCAAGAGACGCGCCTCAACAGTCACGCCCAATTGTGAGCGGTGTCAATCTCGCGCGGCGAACTTTTCGCGCTCAAGCGACGCTCTTGGGGCGCTCCTAAGGGGCCGCAAGAGCAGACATTGTGAAATCTGCAATGGACAATCTGCAATGGACAGTCTGCAATGGACAATCTGCGATGGACTGTCTCCACCAAAAGACTGTCTGCGAGCAACAAGTGGCCAGCAGGCGCGGTTTGCGCACTGGCGCGTTGCCGCAGACTGTCTCTAGCCGCTACTCAGCTCGCCCCAGGAAGTCGCCTCCTCTTCCTCCTCTTCCAGTGGCCGCCCACCGACCGGAAGTGGACTTGTCGGCCGGAAGTGGCGGCGAGTGCCGCGCACTGGCCCGCCTGAGTGTGTCTCTAGAGTGTCTCTGAGTTGGTGTCTCTCGAAAGGCAGAGAAGAAGCCGCGAGAAGAGTTCACTCAACTCTGGGCCGCCAACTGGCCGGAAGTGCCGGTTTGGCCGCCGAGCAGTCAGAGCAGCCAGAGCAGCCAGAGAGGAGCCGGCGTGTGAAAAGGGCAGCTCTGAGGCGGCGCGGCTGGCCCGCAGCTAAGCTCTGGGAGCGCGCGGGGGCACCAGTTGCGCGCGCCAACAGTCTGAGCGCGGCCCCAGTCTCTCTCTCTCTCTCGTGCAGACTGTGTGCGGCCGCTCGAGCCTCCAGCAGAGCGGCCGCGGACTCTCCTTAGCGCAGGCCACCAGCTGGACTCTGGCGCTGCGAGTTCATCGACCGCCGCCGCTTCCGTTAGGCGATAGGATTGCGCCACCGGCGACCAACTGTTGCCGGCCGCTAGTCTAACGGGGCGCTTGGGGGCTGCTCGGGGGCGAGTTGTTGGGCACGAGTGGGGAGCCTTAGGGCGGCGGAACTGGTCCCCGCTCACTGGCCGGGTTCATTGGCCGGTCCGTTGGGGTGCGCGTGTTGCTGCATGCGGGCGCTCACTGTCCTCGGAAAGCATTGGAATCATTGCGCAGAGAGTTGCATTGAACATTTGCAGAGAAGAAGTGTGGAAAAGTGCAGAGCAGAATTGCACAGAGTGAGCCTAAGGGCAGAGACGCGCCGCACAGAAGAGCGCGCAGAACAATGTGCATTCAGTGGCCCTTTGTGCGTGTTGTGCGCGCGTGCCGCAACAACTCGCCCACTGCAATTCCGCAACTCAATTCGCATTCAGAGAGCACAATTTCTGAGCTGAACTGCACACGAGCACACACAAATGCTCAGAGCAGAGCAGAAAGGCGCCCAAAAGTGGCCCAAAGACTGTCCGAAGGGCCACAGCTGCCCCCTCGCTGCTCGTGTGGGTCGACGGCCCCAAGCGGCCCACTGTTGCACTCCGATCGAGCGGCCACCACACTCAGGCGGCCCCCAAAAGGCCCCCAACCAGCACCACGACCACGCGGGCCAACCATACACTCTCCTCGGCCCCATCCTGCAGCTCCGTCCGTCTGTCTGTCCGTGCGTCTGTCCTCGTGGCTCTTTGGGGCCGGCGGAAAACCAGAGAGATTCCCCCAAACGACCAGCTCGAGCCACTTCTAATCAGCGCTAATTCAGACGAAGACTGTCTCTCTGGCTGCCTCTCAGTGACTGTCTCAGTGCGCACAGAGCCATCAGGGGCCACATGTTGCATCTTCAGGCTTGTCTCTTCCTCTCTGGCTGCTCCTAAGCTGCTTCTATGCGCATTAGAAGCAGCTTAGGAGCAGCCAGAGAGAAGGACACTATGCAGAAACAAGACAACTGGCCACAATTGGCGCCCATGCACTTGGCGCCCGCCGCAGACTCAGAGCGGCCGCCAAGCGCGCTGCT